>Ga0187783_10000114_pt1 | contig 59748 bp, 44 predicted proteins | sample 1015_SJ02_MP02_2_FD_132471 | JGI IMG/M metagenome (GOLD analysis project Ga0187783, IMG submission 132471) | Tropical peat soil microbial communities from peatlands in Department of Meta, Colombia - 1015_SJ02_MP02_20_MG | ecosystem: Environmental > Terrestrial > Soil > Wetlands > Peat | place... | reverse complement strand
GTCTAATGCCGCGGTCGAGAAAGCGGTTTATGGAGTCGCCCGTCGTTCGGCTCGCCGCACGGCTCGCCGGACAGTCCGCCGCCATTACTGAATTTCAAGGCCACCGGGTAGGCGCGCACTGGCTCCATCACGCTTTGACCCATGCTTCCCCGCCTATCCCGAAAATTCCGGTAGACGCTTCGGCTTAAGCCAGAAAGACTCTGGCTCATTGCAGACGACCGCGATGCTTGACCCCCGATGACGCCAGTGTCAATTGCCGTGAGGCACCACAACAGGTTGCTGTCCGGCGACGAGCAGGCCCTGATCAACGCCTGTGGGGGTCTGGCCTCGGGAGCCTCCCCGAGCTGGCACCGAGCCGAAATAGGTCCAGTACGTAAAGTAAAACGAGCCTGGCGTGGCAACCGCCCGCTTCTCAAGAGGGCGAAACGGCCCGACATTTATCCGGCCAAGTTGAGGAACCAAATTGATATCGGTAGGGCCACCAAGCGTGTGAGGGATGACGTGACCTCGATGGTAAAGCGGCCCAGCGCTGTTCGGGTGTCCCGCCATGTGCCGCTTGTCCCGCTCTCCACTGTGGCGGCCTCGGCTGACGCCCCACGCGGCGATCAGGCGCTCGGCTGCCACATCGAAAAGATAGCTGAAGGTGGAAGCCCGCGTTTCGACTACATCCATTGTTGAAGCATATCGCGCATAATCTGAGAGCCAGACATCCACGAGGTACGGTACGACCACCTTGAAGAACCCGTCTTCAGAGGCCCCAGGCTCGAGGGAGAGGACCAATTTAGAAAGCTCTGGATAGGCCGCCATGGGTTGTCCCCAGAAGAAAATCGCTAAGGGCTCAAGCTATTTCGACTTCGGGCGGTTGATCCACCAAATGGCGATCAAAACAATCGCCGCGACGATAATTCCAACGCCGATCATCGCTGAGATCCAAATCCTCACTGGGAAGCTCAGGCGAACGAGCCCCTAATTAATAGCCCCATGGAGACGCCCCTTTTGGCCGGCGGTTCGGGCTCACTGCCGCCAACCAATCTCCGCCCTCAGTAAGTAGCCTTATTGCGCGGGTTCGGCGCGAGGGGTGTTTCGCTCCAGCAAATCCCGGATTTCGCCAAGCAGCTGGACTTCCGCGCTTGGGCCGGGCGCGGGCTCTGGTTCCGGCGTTTCCTCTTTTTTCAGTTTGTTCAAAGCGCTAATCGCCAGGAAGAGCGCCCAGGCAATAATCAAAAAATTCAGCGCAACGGTGAGGAATTGTCCCCAGCCAAGCACGGCGCCCTGCTTTTTCGCGTCAGCATAAGACAGCCCGGACTGCACTTTTGAAGAAAGAGGCAGATAATAGTTCGAGAAATCGAGGCCGCCGGTGATCGCGCCAATGATCGGCATCACAATGTCATTGACTAAAGAGGTGACGATTGCGCCAAATGCCGCGCCGATAATGACGCCGACCGCCAGATCGACGACATTGCCACGCATAGCGAATTTTTTGAATTCCTCAAGCATGACAGTTCCTCCACTATTAACGGCGCCTTCGCCGCGGCGCCCCATAGCAAGAAAGCCAAGCTTCGTCCAGGAAGGTGTCCTCGCCGCGCCGCTGTGCTTGACTTGGTCCACGGCCTATCTTATCCGGCATCTCCAGCGGCGGAAGCAAGCTGCCGGAAGCGGAAGGGGGAGTAGCTCAGTTGGTTAGAGCGCCGGCCTGTCACGCCGGAGGTCGCGGGTTCAAGTCCCGTCTCTCTCGCCAGTCAATAGGTTACTGGAAAATCGAAGGCCGATCTGGCAATCAAAACGGCTATCGGTAAGCGGCCGGTGAGCAGATTTGGCCGAGTTCCGAGTTCTACGCAACATTAGAAGCCTAGTACAACAACTTATCAGCCCCGGCTGTACTAAGCGGGATATGACGCGGCGGAACGTCGATCGAAGTCTAGGCGCCGTCCTCGGAAAAATTGCGCTTCGCCGGTGTCACGGCGCGGACTATCATCCGCAGTCCTAACTAGATCGTAAATCTCGGGGCAGCGCGTTGAGGCCCTCAAGGGTCTCTCAGGCCTGTGAGATGGCGCGGCGGGTACATATGCGCGTTTTTCTCTTGCGAAGGCCACAATCCTCAGAGGGGTTTATCCCTCTCGGCCAGCAGGCCAGTAAGCACGATGTGCCGCTTGCCAGGTTCCGGCGCCACAGAACGAAACTGATGAACAGCATAAGGCGAGGTCGGATAGGGAACGCGATAGGGAAAGGGAGCGTGCAGAGCTTAGCGAGGATTTGCTCGGCATTGCTGGTGTGCGGGGGCGGTGCCAAGCGCCTTACAACATGGCTCAGGCGGAATCTTGGAGTGATTGTTGATGGTTACCGAATTGAAGAGGCGCCGACGAATTTGCATACGAAGGCACACAGGATGCGGACTATTGACAGTTAGACCCTCAGGACTGAGATTATTGTGTCCGATCGAGTTAAACGCCTGGTAAGGGGCGCGCTCGCGGCCAGTTTTATAAGAGCGAACAAGCAATACAGGGAGGAGCACATGAGGATCGGCGGCCAGGAAGTGCTAATTCCGACCAGTATGGTTGGCAACTACCCCAATCCACGATGGTGGGATGCCTATTTTGCCCGTCATTTTCGCGGCGATAGGGAGCCGCCAGACTCAATGATCTGCGAAGCTCTAGAGGACGCTATAGGCGCTGTAGCACGCGATCAGGAGAGGGCCGGCCTCGATATCATCTCGGATGGGCGCATCCAAGGGGACAACTACGGTGATATTCTCTACTACTATTTCCGGCGCATGGGCTATAGCCTTCGCGGCGGTTCTCTCGGGTTTCCGATCTACAGCCGGCTGCATTCGGCGACAATAGAGCAGGAAATCAAGCGGCATGGCACCATGATGGTTGAGCAGGCTCGAGCTCTAAAAAAAGCGACAAGTAAGCCTACAAAAATTCAATATACTGGCATCCAAGTCCTCGCCCAGTGTACAAATGACCTTTATTATAAAGACCCTCGCGACCGTGCTCTCGCTGTCGCAAAAGCGATAAACGAAGATATTCTCGAGGTTGACGCGCTCGGCGTCGACTTCATCCAAATCGATGAGTTCACCTGGCCCTATTTTTTCGAAGACTGGGCGATTGAAGCTTTCAATACTGCCGTCGAGGGCGTCAAACACGCCCGCATAGTTGTCCACGTCTGCTGGGGCAATTGGGGTGGCACACCAGCCTACTATCCGGACGAGACTGGCAGGCCTGGCGAAATCTACGATTTAACGAAGCGCAAAGAGAGCCCAAGCGCTCCAGCAGCGACACGCTCGATTATACCGAAGGCCTATCAAGCGCACATTAATGTCCTCAATCTCGAAAATTGCGGCCGGCGAATCGACGATATGTCTGGTCTCGATGCGTTCAAGGAGTTTCCGCTTCCACCCAATGTCGACTTCTGGGCCGGAGTAATCGACGTCAAAAGCACGATTACCGAGACGGCCGCGCAAGTGGCCGACCGCATCAATGCGCTCTTAAGGGTGATCCCAGCGGAGCGGCTTGGTGTGACGACTGACTGTGGTTTGATTCTCCTCCAAAGATATATCGCTCAGGAGAAGCTCCATGCTTTAGTCGAAGGGACAAAGCTTGTCCGCGAACGACTGCGGCAAGGCAAGGCCGCTTAGCTTTGAAGGCGGGGCCCGCCGCTCACTTGCGGAGTTTTACCCATGCCTGTCTACAGAATCCTGTGTCCAGACTGCGGACACGAGTTCAAGAGTCTCGTTCTAGAAGGCACGAGAATGCCCAAGGAGTGGACATGCTCCCATTGTGGCAGCCGGCGCGCGCAGCCGGATCCCGACAAAGCTCCCGAGCCCCATCCCTGGGAAACCGGGCATGGCGCGGGCTGCCCATGCTGCGGCGGCTGAGAGGATGGGCATAACTCAGCTCGTCGCCAGGGAGTAAGCGATGGATCAGCTGGCACCGAAACAGTCTGGTCCATCTTTCCTGACCATCGAACAATGGGCGAGGAGGATTGAGGACGCCCTCAACGCACCTGGCATCATTGGCCCGATCAGGAATGTAAGGGACAGCGACCGCCGAGAATTCGACGCGATCTTCATCGGCGGGGGAGCCGCTGGCCGCTTTGGGTCAGCCTATCTGCGTGCCTTGGGCGGCCGTCAGCTTGTCGTCGATCGCTGGCCCTTCCTCGGCGGCTCCTGCCCGCACAATGCCTGTGTCCCGCATCATCTCTTTTCGGACTGCGCCGCCGAGCTGATGCTGGCCCGCACCTTTTCGGGAAGCCTTTGGTTCTCCGATATGAGAGAACGGGTAATCAGTATCAAGGAAATCGTCGATCTGTTCAGGCGCGGCCGCACAGGACCGCATGCTGTCATGAACTATCAAAGCAAAGAGCAACTCGACATCGAGTTCGTGCTAAACGCTCCGGCTCGGATCCTTGATGCCCACACGATCGAGATAGGCGGTGAGGTGTTCAAAGCACGCACTCTCGTACTGGGCCTGGGCGCCGAGCCGATTCGTCTCGACTTACCCGGCAGCGATCTCAAGGGTGTGCATGACTTCTCCACGCTTGTCGAGACGCTCGACTACGAACCCGGGGAAACAGTGGTTGTCGTTGGCGGCGGCAAGACGGCTGTTGAATATGGCTGTTTTTTCAATGCCACCGGCAGGCGTCTTGTCATGCTGGTGCGCAACCGAGTTCTTGATGTCGTGAAAGACGGCGAAACCCGCGCCCATGCCATCGATCGAATGCGTGAGCAGGGCATGGAAATAATCGAAGGTGCCTCGGTTACTGAAATAATCGCAGATGGCTGCGGCCGCGTGGCGAAAGTCGTCGCGGATACACCTTCGGGCGAAGTAGAGATTGCTACCGACTTCCTTTTCCAAGCGCTTGGGGAGTGGCCACGCTCGCAGGCGGCGGTCGATGCTTTGGACGTAGCTGTGGATGAGAGAGGGGCCGTGCTGGTCGATGAGCAATTGCAGACCTCAGTCTCCGGCGTTTACGCCGTCGGTGATTTGATCGGCGCACCCATGGAGATGTTCAAGGCGCGCAAGAGCGGGACCTATGCCGCGCGGGCCATCATGGGCGAGAAGGTGAGCTATCGGCCCGCAGATTGGCCCGATTTCTTGCACACTCATTACGAGGTCAGTTGGCTTGGCCTTGGCGAGGAAGAGGCGCGCGAGCGCTATCAGAACGTGGTAATCTTAAAGATGCCCCCGGATAATCCAAACGGCCTCAATATCGGCCTCCCGGCCGCAGATCGCACGATGCTTTATGCTCTTGCGCGGCCGCATATGTCGGGGTTTCAAAAACTAATCCTAGATGGTGACACAAGGCGCGTGCTCGGAGCGCATCATGTGGGCTACGGCGCGAAGGACGCGTTTCAATATCTCAACGTCCTCGTCCGGCGCGGGCTAACCATCGACGAGCTTGGCGAAATGGACGAGCTCTTTCTCAATCCCACGCATTTCATCCAGCTCTCGCGGCTGCGAGCCGGTCAACGGGAGCTGCGAAGTCTGTGAGCCGCGTCGTGATGGTAACTGGAGCAGCGTCGGGGATTGGCGCGGGAATAGTGGAGCGCTTTATCAATATAGGAGACAGAGTGATCGCGCTCGACAAGGATGAAAGCGGACTTGTATCGCTGGCCAATCGCCTCGACAGCGCAAACCTATTGCCTTCCATCGCCGACCTTACAGATGACACACAGATGAAGAAATCGCTCGTTGAGGCGGTCAACCGCGTCGGTCATCCTGAGGTGCTGATCAACAATGCCGGCACAACGGGTGGCCCGCGAGCGACCACGCTGCACGAAACTCCGCTTGAAGTGGTCGATCATGTCCTTGATGTGAACCTCCGCGCCGTCATCCGGCTCTGCGCCTTTGTGCTGCCAGCCATGTTGGAGCGAGGCCGCGGCGTTATTGTGAACATTGCTTCAGTTGCTGGTTTGGTAGCATTTCCAGCCCGCGCGGCTTATTCCATCAGCAAGGCCGCCGTCATCCAGATCACCCGGACGATTGCCGTCGATTATGGGCATCGAGGAATCCGTTCTGTTGCGTTGTGCCCAGGGATGATCGACACGCCCATGACTCACTGGCGGTTGGCCGATCCCGCATTGCGGGAGGAAGTCTTGGCGCGAATTCCGCAGGGGAGGATTGGAACGGTTTCCGATGTCGTTGGCGCGGCCGCCTTCTTCGCCAGCGATGAAGCAAGCTATTGCAATGGGGCCGCGATCCCAATCGACGGCGGCTTCTTAGCGATATGAGCGTCGCCTCGGACACGAACATGTTCGACTACATCATCATAGGCGCGGGAGCGGCTGGATGTGTTCTGGCATACCGGCTCACTGAAGATCCGGCCTGCCGTGTGCTGCTTCTCGAAGCCGGCGGCGAAGACGATGACACAGCGATCCGAATACCGGCATTCTACGGGCAGCTCCAGGATAGCCCCTGCGACTGGGGTGACCGTACTGGTCCCCAGACGAATTTATTCGGTCGCCGACTCTATGTCCCGCAAGGCCGGGTGCTCGGCGGATCAAGCTCTATCAATTACATGATTTACATCCGCGGTAACCGCGGTGACTATGATGGCTGGCGCGATCTCGGGAGCGAGGGATGGGGTTACGACGATGTCTTGCCTTACTTTCTAAAGTCCGAGGGCAATCAGAATCTATCCGATCGATACCACGGCATTGCCGGGCCGCTCATCGTAGCAAGCCATCCCCGGCCGAACCCTCTTGTCGAGCGCTATCTGGCCGCCGCACAGGAGGTCGGCATTCCATTCAACCCCGATTTCAACGGTGCAGCTCAGGAAGGTTGCGGTCCGCTGCAAGCGACGCTTGCCAAAGGCACTCGCTGCAGTGCAGCTGATGCCTATCTGCGGCCGGCGCGCTCACGTCCCAATCTCTCTATTGTAACGCACGCCCAGGTAACAAGGGTCGAGTTCAGCGGAACTCGTGCCAATGGGGTAAAATATCTTCATTTCGGCACTACGCACAATGCCCGCGCAGCTCAAGAGGTCATCCTCTCGGCCGGCGCTTTGCGTTCACCACAACTGCTGATGCTCTCCGGGATCGGGCCAAAAGCCGAGCTTGAGCGTGTAGGTGTCCATGTTCGTCTTGATCTCCCGGGCGTCGGCAAGAATCTGCAGGATCATCTCCACGCACGGGTCCGATGCGAGATCGCACAACCTCTCACTTTTGCCCCGCTGCCGGACGAAATAAAGGCGGCCGCACTTCACCAATACGAAGCCACCAAAACCGGAGCGCTATGTTCGAACTTCCTTGAGGCAGGAGCCTTTGTGAAGAGCGAACCAAGCGAACAATACCCAGGGTTACAATTATTTTTCCTGATGACGCTCGCTCCTGATTATCCCGAGGCCGGGAGACCGGATCGTCACGGTATAACCTTCACCTCCTATATCAACCGACCGCACAGCCGCGGTGAGATCAGACTCGCCTCGGCGGATCCTCTCGACCGCCCACTTATCGATTTCAACTATTTAAGCGATCCAAAAGACGTGAGATGTGCCATTGCTGGTGTGCGCTTGAATCTCCGCATCCTCTATGCCAAAGCCTTCGATGATATTCGCGGCGAAGAAGTTGCGCCAGGCGCCACGCTGCGGAGCGAAGCTGACTTGGAGAGTTTTGTGCGGCGCACCGCCTCCACCACTTGGCACGTGGCTGGGACCTGCAAGATGGGAAATGATGCGGCGGCAGTGGTCGATTCCTCGTTGCAAGTGCGGGGCATCGAAGGACTCCGGGTCGTAGACGCATCAATCATGCCTACGGTAGTAAGCGGCAACACCTGTGCGCCAACAATCATGATTGCTGAGAAAGCTGCCGATCTGATTCGCAACTCCATTCGCAATCGCGTATGATGCTTCGTTCGTTGGTTGCCGCTCAACTTTGTCGGCGGCACAACGTCGTGGTTCGAATCAGAGGGCGAGGAAATGTCCAAGGCTGAGCCACGGCTGATCTATACTGAACCTGACAAGCGTAGGACGCTTGATCATCTTGCCACGCTGGTCAAGGACGGCATGGTTGTAGCGGTCGGTGGGGGGCTGTCTTCGCGCGAACCCATGGCCTTGCTTCGGGCCATTTTGCGCCGCGGGACGCGCGATCTCACCGTGGTCGGCTCGGCCCACGGTATCGATATCGATCTGCTATCTGCTGGTGGGGCAATCTCACGGTCATCAGAAAGCTACGTCGGCTTCGAGCAAGACTTCGGTATGGCGCCGAATTACCGGCGGGCGCTCGAGTCCGGAGCCGTTAAAGCTGATGACAGTTGCTGCTATACACTCGTTCAGCAATTGCGTGCCGCAATTCAAGGCCTGCCGTTCATGCCAGTGCGATCAGTCCGCGGCACGGATTTTTTGTCGCTTCATCCAGAATATAAGCAGATGGCATGCCCATTCACTGGCGAAGAATTGCTGCTGGTGCCGGCAATCGAACCCGATGTCGCGCTCATTCATGCTCAATATGGAGACATACAAGGCAATCTGCTGATTCAGGGGCCGCCCGTCGCTGACGTGCTTTTTGCAAAGGCCTCGCGCACAGTGCTTGCTACCGTCGAAGATCTCATTACAACGGACCAACTTAATGAGCTCCGCGGAGTTCATATCCCTTACTTCTACGTCACCGCGGTGAGCGAAGTGCCAATGGGCGCGCATCCTACTGCTTGCTATCCGTTCTACGTTTATGACCGCCCGCACACCGCGCTTTACTATGAAGCGGCCCGCAAGGGCGCAGAAACTTTCAAGGCCGACTATCTCTCCGTTTTCATCCATGGCGCGCCAACACACGTCGACTATCTGGACCTAATAGGCGGTGAGAAAACGCGCACTCGGCTTTCCTCCTGGAGTGAAGGAGATGAGAGTTGGCAGCGGCTCTACGTTGAAGAAGCGATTACTTAATGAAATACTGCAGCCTCGGTGAGATGATGATAGCGGCCCTAGCCCGCACGATCGAAGACGGAACCCTCGTGTTCCATGGATTCGGCTCACCCCTTGTTCAGATCGCAATGCATGTGGCGAAACGCACCCATGCGCCGAGGATGGTTCTGGTAGCCGGCGCCACCTACGGAGTTGACCCCAAACCTCCTTTCCTCACCCCGACCTCGAACGATTGGGTCATGGACCGCGGTGCATCATGCTCGCTTGGTATAGAGGAGCTTTTCGATCTTGCTGGTGCCGGACGTATGGGCCGGATGTTCCTTTCCGGACTTCAGATCGACAAGTGGGGCAATTGCAATGTTACGGTCGTTGGCTACCCGGGTATCAACTTGAAACTGCCTGGTGGCGGTGGTGGTTGCAATTTGTCATGCGACGCCGCCCATGTCACGCTTTGGACGACGGCTCATCGCTCGCCAAAGAATGCGGCGGGCCGGCGGTTTCGACTTGTCGACGAATGTGATTTCATCACAAGCCTCGGCCACCGCACGGGCGACGGACAACGAACCCGTGATCTTGATCATCGCGGCAATGGCCCGCAATGGCTCGTGACAGAGCTTGGTTTATTCGATTTTGATGCTGACGGCCATATTCGACTCAGGGCGCTCTATCCCGATACGTCCGTCGACGACGTTTTCGAGAATACAGAGTTCATGCCCAGGCTCGCGGCGGAAATCGACACTATCCCGCCGCCCGATTTGCCAGTTGTCGACATCATCCGGCGGCTCGACCCGCTCAAAGTCCACGAGAAAGAGATCCGCGCCGAAGAAATGGGGCGCGAATTCGAAATCGCTTAGGCGCGAGGGACGAAAGTCTATGCCTGCATCGGCCAGCCTCGTCGCCCGGAACGTCAAATCCACCCGCCCCCTGTTCAAGGATAGGCTCAATTTTGTGCCGCTACCCTACCGCAGCGTCAGCGTTCAAGCCTACGGCGGCCCGATGACGGAGGAAGCTATTGTGGCCTCATTCCTTGGGCGAGAGACTTATCGACGCACGGAGTTCACCATACTCAAGGCGCCCGATGGACAGTGTGCCATCATCTCTGTCGGCGCATCCAATCGCGAAGAGCTTTTTGCGCCAATTGTGCATGTCGAGGTGCTCGCCATGCCTGATACGTGCACCTATTTGCGCGGTCCGCAAACCGATTGTGCTAACCCGTCGGCCCTTGCCGCGCTTGCTGTCGCGCATGGGATCGGCAAGAACCAGACCTTAATCTGTGAGGGAAAGTACGACCACGTCAATTTCATCCATCACCCAAACCCGTTCATGCTCAAGGTCGTCGAAGTCGCACCGCCCGAGCCGCCAAAACTCTTCGATCTCGTCTGCCACGTTTTGAGCTATGCCGATCTGCCACCGATTGTTCCGATGCTCGAACGAATTGAATTGAAAGAGTTGGTGCGGACCGTTTCAGCACCAGCCTTCCTGGTGCCTTGCCGCTCGGGAGGACTCGAAGATTTAGGCGCGCCGGTCTACTACCTCGATGAACGGCCGGCGGAGAGGCATGATTGGACGCTGATCGGTTGTGAGCGCAGCCTGCAATTCCACCGGCACTACTATGGTGATGAGCCACCACGAGTGGAAATCTGCCCGCGTCTGATTGCAGGTCCAAGAGGGGAACCGACAATCCTGAAATGCTGCCTTTGGGAATTTGCAATCGAGCGACAGGGCGAGGTGATGGTCGTGCCCTGGGGGGCCGATTTGGCGATGGTCGAGCACGCGCTAAGGGAGCTCTCAAATGAGTTTGCCAAGGTTTAGCTCTCCGTGGGAGGGCGTTTGGTCGCTTGATGAGATCATAAACCGCCGGAACCCCCGTCCCCGAGCAACCGGGATAACGATGGTGATAGACAATGGTCTAGGCGCTTCCATGGTGCGCGACATCCTGATGATTGGCGGCGAACACATCGATCACTGGAAGTTTGGCTTTGGCACTTCTGCGTTTATGTCACTCAAAATCTTGAGGGAAAAGCTCGCCTCACTTCACGAGCAAGAAATTCTCACCTATCCCGGTGGCACGCTGCTTGAAGCAGCGATCGTTCAGACGCACTGCCGTGTTTTCATGAAGCGGGCCAAGGAACTGGGTTTCAAAGCAGTCGAAATCTCCGAGGGGACTATAGACTTGCCTGGAGAACGCCGCCGGAGAGTCATTGACTGCGCGCGCGAAGCTGGGCTCATCGCCATTACGGAGATCGGCCGTAAAGATCCCAAGCGCCAGCCGACTGCCGCCGAACTGGCGGAGCAGGCATTAAAAGACCTTTCGTGGGGCGCATCCTGGGTTATCGTCGAGGCTCGAGAATGCGGCCAGGGCATCGGCATATATGACCGGGAAGGTGAGGTCCTGACCCGCGTCTTGGATGAGGTGGTAAAACTCGCCGGGGATGCCGGTTCGCGCCTCATTTGGGAGGCTCCGCTTCTTTCTCAGCAGGCTTATCTTATTTGCCGGTTCGGAGCGAATGTCAGCCTCGGAAATATTCCGCCACAAGATTGCTTGGCTCTTGAAGCGTTGCGCTGCGGCCTGCGATTCGAAACTTTTTTGGCCATTGCCGCTCAGTCCCGCGAGTCAGGTCGATGGGATCCGGCGCGGATCGAGGATGCTTCCTCAGTCCCACTCTCCGGGAGCGGCCGATGAATCCGGCCATGCCGCTAGAGCCCGCGAGCCCTGCTGCCGTCCTTGAAGTCGGAGAGCGGCTCACCGAGGCGCCGTCGAGGAGCTTGACTGATATTGCCTTCAGTGGCGAGCTGCGAACCCAGCTGGGTCTCGCCTCAGGGATCGGCTGGGTTGATCTCGCCCACACTTTGACCCTTGCCGAGCAGGGCGTCATACGTCCCGATGCTGCACGTTCATTAATCGCGGCTCTTCTTGCTCTCCGCGAGGACGACTCCGGGTTTGCGCCTTCCGCCGCTTACGGAGATTTATACACAAATCGCGAGGCGTGGCTTGCCGAACGCACCCAGACGGTCGGATGGCTGGGTGTTGCCCGGGCCCGTCGAGAAGCGTTGACAACGGCCTATCATCTGATGCTCTGCGACGAGCTCCTTGGTCTTGGCGAGGCATTGGCGGGGGCAGTTGAAAGGTTGAGCACCCTTTCCCTGCGGCACCGAAGCACTTTGATGCCTGATTATACCTATTTGCAGCGTGCTCAGCCCACCACCTTCGGTCATTATCTTCAATCCTTCGCTTGGCCGGCGCTGCGCGATCTCGATCGCATCGAGGCCCTTTATGGCCGGGCCGACCAGTGCCCGGCTGGCATCGGAAGCTCCAACGGATCAGTGATTTCGCAGAACCGGTACAAGCTCGCGGAGCGGCTAGGCTTTTCTCAGCCGGTCCGGCATGCTCGCGATGCCATGTGGCAGGCCGACATTCCCCTCGAGGCCTGCACTGTCGCCCTAGCTTCGGTCCTGAATCTGGATCGCCTTGCCGAAGATCTTATGATTTTCGCATCAGCCGAATTCGGTTTCATTAAGCTGGCGGATCGCCACGCCCGGGCGAGCAAGATCATGCCGCAAAAGCGCAACCCGTTCGCGCTGGCATTCATCAGGGCCACGGCGAACCGGCTGATCGGCGTACAGGCTGGAGTTGCCGCAACCGCCCGGACGCCATCTGGGCAAATAGACAACCGGCTTTTCGCTTACGATGCTGTGCCCGACGCGGTACGCTCCGCCGCTCAAGTCGCATCCTTGACTGCTGAATGTGTGGAAAAGCTGGCCGTGGACGAAGCTCGCACCCGGGCCGCCTTGGATGATCGTTCAGCCTGTGCATCCGATCTCGCCGAACGCCTCATGGTGGCGTCCGGAATCGATTATCGCGCAGCACAAAGGGTTGTGGCGCGTCTTGTCAGAGCGCTGGACGATAGAGGGCTGTGCCTCGCGGGAACAAACGCCTCGGATGTCATTAATTCTCTGAAGTCAGCTGGTTTGCCGGCCGATCGCGTCACCGAAGAGCTGGTTGCTGCAGCGCTTGATCCCACCGTGTGCGTCTCGGTGCGGAAAGACGTCGGCTGCGCGGCCCCTGAAGAGGTAGCCGCCATGGCGTCCGAACTGAATGATATGGTGAGCGGTCGGCGCCGCAACTTTGAGTCCGCCCGCGCGCGCCGTGAGGCGGCGCTGAGCCGCCTCCTTGCCGAGGCAAAAGCGTTCGCTGGGGGAGTACCATGACCGAATGGTCTTTTGGCTCCGCCGTTTATGGCGGCGCGTGGGCCACGCCCAACATGAGAGCGCTTTTTGCCGATAGGCCACGCACTAAGCGTTGGCTCGAGCTCCTTGCGCTTCTGGCGGAGATTCAGGCCGATCATGGGGTCATCCCAAAGGAAGCGGCTCAGGACATTAAAGCAACCTGCCGATCGATTGAGATTGAGGCGGGCTTTCTGGCTGAGTGCCGCGAAGGCTACGAAACAACTGGACATTCCATAGCTGGCCTTATCGCCGCTGTTACCGGACGATGCTCCGGCTCTGGCCGCGAATGGTTTTACTTCGGGGCAACCGTCCAGGATATTACAGATACCTGGCTCATGCTGACGCTACGCGATGCGCGCAGCTTGCTTATCTCCGACCTCGAACGGGCCATTGCCGCAACGGCCGATTTGTGCCGTCGCTACCGCGATGCAGTCATGGTTGGGCGAACGCATGGCCAGCAAGGCTTGCCCATCACATTCGGCTTCAAAGCCGCGGGTTGGCTTGCTGAGTTGCGGCGCCAAAGACAACGCTTCGATGAGGCGGCAAAACGGCTTGATGTCGGCCAGCTTTGCGGCGGCGTCGGCAGTCTTTCCGCAATGGGGCCCCAGGCACTCGCCGTGCAGAAACAATTTTTTGCCCGTCTCGGCCTGCGTGAGCCCGATATGTCGTGGACAGCGAGCCGGGACATTTTGACGGAATGGGCGCATGTTCTCGTGCTCTCGACGGGCACTGCCGATCGTATCGGTCACGAGGTCTACAATCTCCAGCGTGACGAAATTGGCGAGCTCCGTGAGCCATCTCTCGCGAAGGGTATCGGTAGCATCACCATGCCGCACAAACGTAACCCGGAAGCGGCTGAACACATCGGAACGCTGGCTCGCGTTGTGCGGGCTAACGCCGCACTTCTCGCCGAGTGCCTCGTGCACGACCATGAGCGTGATGGAAAATCATGGAAAGCAGAATGGCATGCCGTGCCGGAGCTGACTATGGCGGCCGGAAAGGCCCATGCACTGCTTGCCAACTTGCTCGAAGGGATCGAGGTCTGCACCGAGCGCATGCGCGCCAATCTTGAGGCTTCCGGCGGGTTCGCTCTCTCCGAAAGAGCAATGCTCGCACTTGCTTCTCACACCGGCAAGGAAACCGCCCGTCATATCATTCAGCGCGTGGCCACCACGGCTCGGCGAGAGGGACGCTCATTTGCTGAGGTCCTTACGGTCGACCGCGACATTTGTGCTTGCCTGACGAAAGAGGAGCTCGATCAGCTGACCGAGTTTGACGTGCAGATCGGTCATTGTCAGGTACTGGTCGATCGAGTCTTGTCGACTCAATGCGGGAGCCCAGCCAGTGAGTTCGTGGGTTAGCCAATTGGATGCAATCCCGCGCTTAGGACTCGTAAAGGAGCCGACACCGCTGATTTTTGCTCCTCGCCTTTCCGCCGTCTATGGCGGGCCGCAGCTGTTGATCAAACGCGACGATCTTTTGCCGGTGGCTTTCGGCGGCAACAAGGTCCGTTCCCTCGACGTAATTGTGGCGGAAGCATTGAACCAGGGGGCCGACACACTCGTTACCGGTGCCGGCCCGTCGTCGAACCATGTTCGTGCGACCGCCGGCGTGGCGGCCATAGCAGGGTTGCGCTGCGGCGCTCTTTATTGGGGCACACCCCCCGAGCGGGTCGAGGGTAATCATTTGCTTACTCTCATGCTCGGCGCGGAGATCCGCTTCACAAATTATTTCGAGCGGGCCTCTGTTGATTGCGGCATCGATGACGCAGCTGCCGAGGCCGCCGCTCGCGGCGGCCATCCTTATTGTATCCCCCGCGGCGGCTCCTGTGCATTGGCCGCGCTCGCCCATGCCTTGGCCGTCCGGGAGACCCTCGGCCAGTGTGCCGCCCTTGGAGTTACGCCGCAAGCGGTGGTGATGCCCGCCGGAGGAGGGGGGACGCTTGCGGGCTGGCTACTTGGCACGGCGCTCTTTGGAGCGCGCTGGCGCCTGGAAGCCTTCGCTGTCAGCCGGTCCGCCGCGGAGACATTGGCTAGGGCCCGGAAGCTTGCCGCCGAGGCAGCCGCCATAGTCGGCTACGCATTTGATCGCGAGGTCGAAATCTTCGTCAACGAAGCTTTCCTTGCACCGGGCTATGGCATTCCCTCACCTGAAGGGCAAAGCGCCATTGCTGTTACAGCACGCACGGAGGGTGTCTTCCTTGACCCCACCTACACCGGCAAAGCGATGGCCGGTTACCTCGCGTTCTTACACAAGGGCCGCTACGCCGGCATCGGAACCGTTCTCTTCCTGCACACCGGCGGCGCCCCGAGCCTCTTTACCGCAGCCGTGGAGGCAATGCCATGACACAGTTCCAAAGGGCCCTCTTCAACCCTCGACGTGTGGCGGTCGTTGGAGCTTCGGCCTCCCCCGGCAAAGCCGGAGCGTTGTTTCTGCGCAATCTCACCTCGGCCGAGGCGGGATTCCGTGGCGAGGTCATCGCCATTCACCCGACGGCAGATGAGCTACTGGGTTGCCGAGCCTTTCCTCGCCTCGCGGCGAGCCCGAAACCAGTCGACTTAGCTTTGGTTGTTACCCCCCCGGCGGCGGTTCCGGAAGTTGTGGCGGATTGCGGCGCGGCACAAGTCCCCGTTGCGGTTATCATTAGTGGCGGTTTTGCGGAGACCGGAGCGCGCGGCGCGGAATTACAGCGCGAGGTCGCTCGGATCGCGAAGGCCACGGGAGTTCGTCTCCTCGGGCCAAACTGCTTTGGTGTTATCAACACCACTTCCGGCTTGAATTGTTCGCTGTCAATCGGCCTACCGAGCCATGGAGGCGTCTCTTTGGTTACCCAGAGTGGCGCCTATGGAATGGCGGCATTTTCGCGCTCGATTGATGAGGGTTTTGGGTTTGCCAAGATTGTCGCGCTTGGCAATAAGATCGACCTCAATGAGGCCGACCTGCTTGCCTTTCTGGGCGAGGATCCGGAGACAAAAGTTATCGCCATCCTGTTAGAGTCGCTGACGGACGGCCGACGCTTCTTCGAGATAGCTGCGGAGGTTGCCGCCCAAAAACCCCTGGTCGTGTTGAAGACCGGGCGCCAGCCCGGCGCTCAGCGGGCAGCCGCGAGCCATACCGCCGCCCTTTCCAGCGATGAAGCTGTCCTAGCCGCAGCACTTCGTCAAGTGGGCGCACACGTCGTAGAGGATGGCAAGACTCTTCTCGATGTTGCCTCAGCGCTTGACTGCCAGCCGCTGCTGCGGGGCAACCGGGTGGGCATCATCACCAACTCAGGGGGGACCGGCGTAGAACTCACCGACTTATTCGAAGAACGAGGCCTAATCGTCCCGGCTCTGTCCCCAGAATTACAGGCAACGATCGCGAGCGTGATCCCTCCGCACGGGTCCGCCGTCAATCCTATCGACGTCACTACACAATGGGAACACTTCTCCAAGATGTATGCTTGGTCGACCGAAGCTCTGATGGAATCGGAGGAAGTCGATGCGGCTGTGGCTGTTTTGTTGCAACGCTCGGCGCTGATGCCGGAGGTTGCTGACGCTCTTATTGCTGCGAGCAAAAAAGCGCGGGAGCGAGGCTCGCTGACGCCGATTCACATCTGCTGGGTGGCACCTCGATCGGCTGACGCCAACCGTGAAAAGCTACGCGCCGCGGGCATCCCTTGCCACGAGTGGCCGATTGCCACGGCTTCCGTCCTAGCGGCCACGGTGACAAAGCCTCCTCGGCCATTCGCGCAACCGCCGAAATGGCAAGAAATTCCTAGGCCCGATTCCGGAGAAGCGGGCTGGGTAGCTTCGGATGCGGCGCTTTCTCTGCTACAAGAGGCGGGCTTCCCCGTGGCGCGCTGGGCGTTTGCTGCAGATTCGGATGCGGCAGCAGCTGCGGCCCGTGATCTAAAATTTCCAGTAGTTCTCAAAGCCGAGCGCCCCGGGCTGGTGCACAAGAGCGAAGCGGATGCCGTTCGATTGGGTCTTTGCGATAGTATGGCGGTCGCGGCAGCCTTTGAGGACTTCTGCCGCCGGCTTGACGCGGGTTCGGCTATCGTCCAGGAGCAGGCAGGACCAGGCGTGGAACTTGCCATTGGTGCTCGGCGCGATCCGAACTTTGGAGCCGTCATTATGGCCGGTCTTGGTGGTGTTTGGATCGAAGCCCTTAAGGATACGGCCCTGCGCCTGGCGCCCGTTACAGCGGAAGAGGCGCTGGCGATGCTCGGCGAGCTCAGAGGCCGGACAATTCTGAGCGGATTCCGAGGCCGGGCGACAGTCAGTGCAGATAAGTTTGCTCAATTGATCTCGGAGCTATCTCAATGGTTCGCCGCCGCCTCTTGGCTTGGCGAACTTGATCTTAATCCCGTGATCGCCAGCGGTGACAATTTTACGATCGTCGATGTGCGTATGCGCGTTGCCAATCATTCGTTAAGTTCTTGACCGGCACGAGACAAGGAGACTCTCGACTGCAATATCCGGAGGCAGTGTTCGCAATGGCCTTCCCTTCCCCTCCGGTATCTTGCGGCTCCTGGAGGTGGCAACATCACGACCGGGAACAACCTGGTCTGGGTCTCTCGTCGAGTTGCCCTCATCCAGTGACCGCCGGGCAAATCTTTGGAGCGCATCAAGAAAAGTATCGTAATGACTAGGGACAGCTCGAACCGACTTAAAGGAGGATTTGCTACCAGGGCGATCCACACCTCCCATAATCCTGCCGATCACTTGGGCGCGCTAACACCGCCCGTCTTCATGACGTCGACGTACGCCTTCGAGACGGCGGAGGCCGGAGAGCAGATTTTTAGGGGTGAACGGAAAGGCTACGTCTATGGCCGAACACGCAACCCTACCCAAGCCCTTCTTGAGGAATGCATCGCCGGTTTGGAGAACACCGAGGCGGGACTTGCCGTCGCCTCTGGTATGGCCGCGATCAGTTCGACCTTATGGACGCTGCTGGAAGCGGGAAATGAGGTTGTTATCGATCATACTCTCTATGGTAATAGTTTTGCCTTGTTCGTACGAGGGCTGACTCGCTTCGGGGTGAAGGTCACCGTCGCAGATTTCACGGATCTCGATGCTGCGGCGGCGGCCATAGCCGGGGGGACCCCAAAAGTCGTCTTTTTCGAAACGCCGGCAAACCCAAATCTTAGAATCATCGATATTGCAGCAATCGGCCGGATGGCACACGAAGCCGGAGCCCTATTGATCGTTGATAATACGTTTGCCACTCCTGCCCTACAGCAGCCCATTCTCTTAGGTGCTGATCTCGTTGTTCATTCAGCAACCAAGTTCATTGGCGGGCATGGAGATTTGATTGCGGGCATTGTGGCTGGACCAAAGGAGATCATCGAGCACATCAGGCGTAGCGGCCTGCGTTACTTCACAGGAGCTACCATAGCCCCGCTTACCGCGTTTTTTCTTCTGCGTGGCCTCAAGACGCTAGAGCTGCGCATGGAGCGGCATTGCTCCTCGGCCCTGGCCATCGCGCAATTGCTTGAGCAGCATCCCGCCATCGCCTGGGTTTCCTATCCCGGCCTAGCGAATTCATCATTCCATGAACTTGCAAGGCGCCAGATGACAGCCTTCGGTGGATTGATTGCTTGCGAATTGCGGGGCGGCAAGAAAGCCGGCATGGCTTTCATGAATCGCCTCGCCCTGATTACGCGAGCTGTAAGCTTGGGTGACGCCGAGACTCTCGTTCAGCACCCCGCCAGCATGACACATTCACCCTATACGCAAGAGGAGCGGCAGAAACATGGCATTAGCGACGGCCTCATCCGATTTTCTATCGGACTGGAGACCTTCTCAGATCTGAAGCACGACATCTTTCAGGCACTCGACGCCATCCATTTTTGAAGGTGTGATGGCGGATGAAGGCCATCAAGATTTCTTGTGTCCAAGTCAGAGCCGACATTGCGCCGCGATAATTTTGCCTGGATTGTACTCTGCGCTATCCGAGGATTCGGAGATCACAATGAATTTTAGGGAATGCGCCTCCCGACCAAAGGAAAACAACATGGCTAATCGTACCAAAGCCGACGACGATAGGGCCCAGGAAAAACACCTGTCCAAAACCAAGGAAGGAACTACCAGAGCCAAAAGAAGGGCTATGGCTAAGACCGAACCAAAGGAAGAAGCCGTGTCTTGCCCCGAGGAAGGATCCGCGCCCTGGGCTGAGATCGAGACCGTAGCCAAAGCCGAGCGAGAGGCTGCCGAGAGGGCCGCGCAAGAGGCGGCTGCAAGAGCCGAGCGAGAGGCTGCCGAGAGAGCCGCGCAAGAGGCGGCTGCAAGAGCCGAGCGAGAGGCTGCCGAGAGAGCCGCGCTAGAGACGGCTGCAAGAGCCGAGCGAGAGGCTGCCGAGAGAGCCGCGCAAGAGACGGCTGCAAGAGCCGAGCAAGAGGCTGCTGCTTTGCCCGCCAGCTGCTTCCAGAGTCTTGTCGTCGAAACGACTATTTATTCGAAGAACGAGCTAGCAAACCGATCCGCGCTTGTTGAAAAGCTGCTCGCCGCTGAGTCCTTGGGGAACGCCATTCGTATCCAATCCGAATATGCGAAGCTCTCTTACGCGAGCTCCATCGCTTACCTGATAAAAATTGGAGACGTCTATCGCAACTTTGTCATTAGGAACTTTAAGTGGCGTCGTCACCTTGCGGAGCACTGACTTCCACGGCATTTGACAGCCAATAGCGCGCTTAACTCTGTCCTACATCCGCGCGTTGGTCCGAAAACTCTTTGTGTTCAGACAGCCACTTAAACACTGTTGACTCAACGGGCATTGGCTCATACCGGTAGATGGCGCGCAAGCCCGTCACTCTTATCCGCAGCGATCACTAGCGCGAAAACTGTCGGTTGTGGCAGCCCTGTCGACTCACTTGCACTTGATGCTGCTCTTCATTGGATGAACTCAAGTACCAAGTGAGCGATCAGCCTGTCACTCAGCATGCATGGCCGTCTCGACTGTGAGCGTCATTCCTTGATGCCGATGCCGCGTTTGCCAGTGCCATTTGACAATATTTCAGGGCGCGGTTGGCGCGCGCGGCCCATTCCGACGTGCGGTCGCGTTCAAGATACCGTGTCCACCACGCGGCTGCTTCCGCGTGATTCTCAAGCCGCTGGAGGAACAGCGCCAAGTTGAACATAGCGTCGATGTATTGCGGATCGGCACTAAGCGCGCGCCTTGCGCAATTCACTGCCTCAGCGAGACGTCCCTTTTCATCAAGCAAGTCGGCAAGATTATGCCAAGCCGGAGCAAAATTTGGGTCGGCATTAACGGCCCATCGATAGGCGGCTTCCGCCTCCACCATGCGATTCTGAACCCGCAGCAAATTGCCCAGATTGAGCCCTGCCGCCGGATCGTTCGGATCGAGGTTCATAGTGCGCCGGTAGAGGCTTTCAGCTGTGCTGAGATCGCCGTCTGCCTCCGCCGACCGCGCCTGCGCAAAAGCTTCCTCGGCGTCAGCGTCATTGGGCCTTTCCACGGAAAGGACGAATTGCCCTTTTGTATCCGTACGGCCTCCGGCCTGCTCGACGAGGATCTTGTCCGATGATTCGGGAAAGAGGCGCACATTTGAAAGCCGCGCGTCAGGAAGCCAGTTGCGGATCTCTCGCAGGCTTCGTGTGATGACGGACAGTCCAACTCCAGAGCCAAGGAGCTGGGCGGCTTGGCGAGCTGCGCAAAGATCACGGAAGCTATAGAGGGCATCCCGGACCTCAACTACTCCAAAGATTGTGAGTTTCTCGATGGCGTCTGCCGGCAAGTTGCTAAGCGCGGCGATCTCGGCGAGTGAATAGGTCCTCGCCTCTTCCTCAACTGCAATTTTGCCAGTCCATTGTAAAAATTGGCGCTCGCTGACAAATGGAACACCATAAGACTTCGCTTGACTCAGGCTCTTTGAAGGCCGTCCGTCATCCCCAAGCGGCCACCCAAGCTCGCCAACGATCACGGCGTCTGTTTCCTTGGTAACCCTCTCACGGGGCTTTCCCCCATGCTGGCTGACCAGCGCGAAGGCCGCTGCTTTTTTCATCGACGCAAGCCGCCCCGTGAAGGCTATGATCCCGCCTTCGAGCAAGGATGCGTGCGGATCTCGCTTTGGCTTCAGCGTCCAGCCTTCCTCTTGGCAGTTTTTCCGGCTGTGTGCGCTCTGACCTTGATACTCGCTGCGGCGGGCTTCTTCTTTGTGTCGGCGCCAAGGCTTGCGCGCAGCGCATCCATGAGATTAATGACGCGGTGGGCCGCCGGCTCCTCCTTTGGCGCCTCGGTGATGCCGCCAGCCTGCTTGGCCCGAAGCAAGTCAACCAATGCGGTCTCATAATGGTCGGCAAATTTCGACGGATCAAAATGTGAGGCTTTGCTGTCGACGATATGGGCGGCGAGCTCCTTCATATCGGCCGGCAGTTTTAAATCCGCTATGTCCTCAAAATAGGGGGTCTGATCACGAACCTCGTAAGGATAGCGCAAGGTGGTCGCGAGCAGGCCCTTGTCGAACGCCTCGAGCATCATGACATGCTCACGCCGCGACAGCACCACGCGGCCCAAGGCGACCATACCCTTATCACGGATCGCATCGCGTATGACCACAAACGCCTCCTGCCCAACCTGATCTGTCGGCGCAAGGTAATAGGGGCTGTCGATATAGCGATCGTCGATCTCGGATCTCGGGACGAAGGTGTCGATGGCTATGGTGTGGGAGCTTTCGATCCTGATCCTCTCGAGTTCCTCGTCCTCGACCTCAAGGTATTGGCCCTTGCCGATCTCATAGCCACGACCGATGTTCTCCTTTTCGACCGGGACGCCGGTCTCCGCATCAACAAGCTGTTGCCTCAGCCGATTTCCGCTCTTTTTGTTGATACGGGTGAAGGAAACGCGCTCCGAGGCCGACGCAGCTGGATAAAGTGCGATCGGACAGGAGACCAAAGAGAGCTTGAGATAACCCTTCCAAGAGGCACGCGGGGCCATGGGGACGCTCCTAACACTTCGGGCAGCCTTATGCCGGTCCGAAAATCTATAGCAAATTTTACGAGCTGTGGAGGGCAGCTTTTAGGCAAGGGCGACCTGAGCGGTGAGGCTCATGCCTGCGCTTGAGCAGGTCTTGGTGACCGGGCGTAATGCTTTAAGTAGCGTTGCGGTATTGGCGCTTGGGTTGGCGGCCCCAGCCGCTAATTCACGGCGCCAAGCGCGCGCGCCAGGCCAGCCGTTAAACAGCCCGAGAAGATGCCGGGTCATCGCATGTAGCGGAACGCCTTCCCTAAGCTGCTCCTCGATGTAGGGAATGAAAGCCTCGACGGCACCTGCGCGGCTGGCTACCGGTGCGGGTTCTCCAAAGAGAGGATCGATCTCAAGAAGAAGGGCAGGGTCCTGATAGGCCGCTCGCCCGACCATGACGCCATCGACATGGGTGAGCTCCTCGCGTACCTGAGCCATCGTGGCGAGGCCCCCGTTGAGGATAATTGGCACAGTGACGTAGCGGGCCTTCAATGCGTGAACGAGCCCATAATCGAGAGGCGGCACTTCGCGGTTTTCCTTCGGGGAAAGCCCCTTCAGCCAGGCCTTGCGGGCGTGCACGATGAGCGCATCGCAACGGGCGGCGATGACTTCTTCCGCGAGCCGCCCCAGCGCCGCCGCCGGGTCCTGTTCGTCAACGCCGAGGCGGCATTTGACCGTGACCGGAATTTTGACCCTCGCCTTCATCTCGGCGATGCACGCGCCGACGAGCGCGGGCTCGCGCATGAGGCAGGCCCCAAAAGCCCCGCTTTTCACGCGCTCGGATGGGCAGCCTATGTTGAGATTGATCTCATCATAGCCATAATCGGCGCCAATCGCGGCGGCAATCGAAAGGTCACCCGGATCACAGCCGCCGAGCTGGAGGGCAACCGGGTGCTCGGCCGGATCGAAGCGCAGCAGCCGGTTACGCGCGCCGTTGAGGACGGCGCCCACGGCTAGCATCTCGGTGTAAAGCCTCGCGCGCCGCGTAAGGAGGCGATGAAAAAACCGGCAATGCCGGTCCGTCCAATCCATCATCGGCGCGACGCAGAATCTAACCTCTTGATTTGTAAGCATTTTTTCTGTAATCTCAATTCACTAGACTGGGTCGTGTACACTCTTTTCTACGCCGTCATGCGACCTCTTTCGCGGCGGGACGACGCTTCAGTGCACACGGAGCGCACACGATTTGGCGACGCTTACGAAACTCAAATCGGGATCATGGTGAGCCCAGGTGCGCCGGAAGGGAAAGTATGTCAATGAGACGTTCCTTCGCCGCAAGGGCGCCGAGGAGTGGTCTCTCGAGGTCGAGCGACGCATCGATCGCAGCGAGCCAGCGGTTACGCGAAATTCGTGCGACGCGAAGACATTCGGCGATTTGATTAAGCTTTATCGAGACGATCTTTAGGAGGTTGGCAAGCGCATCGGACGCTCCAAGGCGGCCAGCGCCTCGCTTCCTTGAGTGCCGCTCAGCAGAACTCTCTCGCCGCAACTGGGATACCCCTCTGATGTCCCCTTTCTACGCCGATATCAGCGGCGAGGAATCTCCCCGCCGCCAAACTATAGAAATAAGGGTGGCCCGGCGAGACCAGTTCGCCAGGCCGAGTATCTTACTCCGCGGCCTTGCCGCCAAAGAGATCGTCAAAGCCTGCGCACAGCTCACCAAGGCGGTTGATGATCAGCAGCGCGACGCCGAAGATCGCCAAGGCGAACCAGCCAAAGAAGACGAATCCCCAATGGAGCGGCCCGACGAAGAGCTCCTCCATGATCCACACCGCGCTGCCCCATGCGTTGAACGCCGCGCAAGGCAGAAGCATGAGTGGCCCGACGAATAAAAGCACATAGGCGGTCGACCAGCCATGGCAGGCAAACACCGGCAGCCGCGTGCGGGCATACATAAAACCGCCAGCGCCCATGATGATGTAAATGGGATAGGCGATAAAATATCTCGCGATACTGACAGGGGTGAAAGAAGTATCGCGGACCGCCGCCTGGTGCCAGGTGGCGTCCTGCTCGCTGAAATAGCTGGCGCCCCAATAAAAAGCGATTCCATAGAGAAGAAGCCAGCCGAGCAAACAAAAAGTCCGACGCGTTTCCTCGCGGGGCTCGACATTCGCGACGTCGAGATCGCGTGTCGTCCAAAGGTAACTGATGAGGCCAAGAAAGACGAGCAATTCGGCGGCGACGGCAATGTAAAGGACGGTCATCCAGTAGAGCTGATAGGCACCGGAGAAGGCGTCTGCCCCGGTTGGCCAGCCGAAGGCTTGCTCATAACCGCGCAACCCTACGAAGAAAACGCACATCACGGCAGCGGTGATGAGCGCCGGTTTGAGATCGACGAGAGGCCGTTCTGCGGAAACGGCAACTGCTTCCGCCCGGCTTCGCATGATGTTCGAAAGAAAACTCATGTTTGTACCTTTCACATCGGGTGCGCACGCCGCGGCGTGCTTTATTCACCCTTGAATAAGATGGATGGGTTGGTTTCAGTTCATGTATGTTGGCCGAACATTGCCGCGCTATGGCGTCGGCGCATGTCAAGGCCGCGCGGAATCGGCTTTCTCTTGAAGCTCCTCTGAGCGGGAGAGAAGCTCGTCCGCGGTCAGATGACGTGAGGTGGGCCCCGTGCCGCGAAATAGTATTTGAGAGGCGACCGGATGTTTGCCGCTGCTTTTAGAATGGCCCGCGACGAAACACGCCGCAGCGGAAAGAGGAGCGATCCGCTGGCGCCAGGTATCGCAACGAACGAAGCGGCAGAACAGTCGAGGAGGCAGCAGGCGCTGTGATGACGGCCAAGATCACTTGCTGGCGCATCTGTTGAACCCGGGTTGACGCGGCATATTAACGCCCCGGAAGAATCGACAAATCCGAGTGAAACGGCGGAGACAAGAAAGGCTTGCAGCACGACCGCGGCGGCCGAGGTCATGGCAATTGAAATTCGCCTTCTACTTAAGCTGCGGCTCAAAGGCTTCCCCATGTCAATAAGCTCATCATGGAGGACTAGATCAGTAACCGCTCATCGGTGAGCGGACGCAAAGATCTATTATTTCTCGAAGTACCCCCAGCGTTTCTCGAAAAAGCTTGCCGTCTCGCGCAGCTCGACGCCTTCATTCAAAAGCTACGAACAGCAGAGGTGTATTTACTTGCGATGATGATGATAATGACAATGAACATGCCCCGCGTGATGGGCCGATGCGACGTCTGGGCCTAAGGCAAGCGCCGCGCTTAGGAACGCCGTCGCGAAAAATCTCTTGACCATTTTCGGCTCCCCTTCAGCTAGGGTAAAACGCTGACCGCCAAGCGATGATGTGGACGAAGTCTTGGACGGAAAGACAAAGACGCACGGTTTCGGACGGCCTCTCAAAGTTTGAGACGCTCTGCACTAAAGAAGTCCGCCACGGTAAGTGAAAAAAATCTGAGGTCGTTGGGTTGTCTGGGCGACGCCCGTCGAGCCTATCGGGCGGTGGTCACGAATGCGGGGTGCGAGGCAGCTGTCGCATGCGTTCGGCAATGCTGATCATGGCTGGGGCACAGCTTGAGGTCAGCGCTGTCTGCTTGGACTTGGCTGCGACAAATCGAGAGATTGCTGCATTGGCGAATTGTCTTCCCGCTCGATTTTCGCGCCTCCGCGAAGCCCAGCGACGAAGTCGCCTTGTGCCTTTTGTTCCACATAGCGCTGAAGCTGAACTCGAATCTGCTCCAGCGGCGGCAGGGTTTTCTGTCGCTTCTCGTCGAGTTTGACGATAGCCCAATTGTTTTGCACCTTGACCGGTAGAGAGAAGTGACCGGGCTCGAGATTGAGAAGTTCCTCTCCGAATTGGGCTGCGAGGAACTCCTTGGAAACCCAACCGAGGTCGCCTCCGTTCGAGCCACTCTCTTTGGAAAAGTCGGCGACAACCTTGGCAAAATCCTCGCCGTGATTGAGACGTTCATGGGCCGCTTTGGCATCGTTTTCGGTCGTAAAGACGATCTGCCGTAAATGATACTCGATTTCGTGTTTCTGTTTCTCGGATAGTTCGTCATAGGCCGCTTTGACGACATCGTCCTTAGACGCGTTTTTAGCTACGTCTCCAATCATCGTATCAAACAGTGCCTTCTCCTGTAGATAGGCAAGACGTCTGGCAAAGTCTGGATTGTCATTGACCTTGCGAGCCACCGCAGCTTGAACAACGAGTTGCCTGTCGACGAGAAAGTTTAGTAGGTAGGCTTCACGCGCCTTGCCTTGGAGCTGGTGGGGCAATCTCGGACCTAGATCGTCAGCAGCCAGTTTGAGGTCGTCATCGGTGATTTCAACCCCGTTTACTCTCGCGAGGACCTTGGCCAATGCAGGATCAAGACCGACGGAAACAAATACCATAATGACGCCAAATACCCCGCGCTTAACGAGATTCCTGGTGAACACGGTACGATGGCTAAATGACATGCTATCTCCTTGGGAAGGAAAGGCCGTCGCTGCAACGTTGCCTAGACGCCCCTGGGCTGCGGATTGGATGGCAGTCGACATGCCTTTATGGCACCCCTGTCGGACTGACAATGTAGAGCAGGCTCGTCTTTTGCGGATTGAGGTCGCCCTGGTCCAAGACAAAGATGTCGCCCGTCGTCGGATTGACCACCACACTCTTCAGATCTGTCTGATCGTAACAGGACGTATTGGCTGTGTTGCAAAAAAGCGAATTGAAGTTCACGACGCCGCTAACCCCGCCCGTCTGCCCGTCGAGGACCCAAAGAGCTGGCATCGCGAAATTATCCACGAACACCGTGTGGGTCTTCGGATCGACGGAAAGGCTGTAGTCACCCGGGTTAATGAACTGTGCGCCGATCACCTTGTTCGTCTTGCCGTCGATCGAAACCACGCGTCCATCATACTGGCCAAGCACATAGGTGCGATTTAAAGTCTCGTCGATAGCGATCTTCGTGAGGCCCGACGACATTTGCAGGCAGGCGTTGGGGCCACCCGTCTCTAGATAGCAGTCAGGCGGCTGCGCCGGCAGGCCAACGTCGCGGATGATGTCTACCACCTGATCCGATAAGCCATCGATGATCCATACCGTGCCATCAGAATACTGGGTGACGTAGATGGTGTTCGTTGACTGATTGATCGCGACGTTGCTCGCGTCTGGGTCTGGGATCGTGGTCAATACCTTCTGCAAACGCGGGTCGATCACATCGATTTGGTTGAAAGCATTAATCGCATAGAGTTTCCCCGTTCGGTGACTGAAAACGATCGCTTGCGGATTAAGACCAAGCAAGCCGGAAGCGTTGGTGTCGACAGAAAAATTGGAAACAAGACTGCCCGATGTGGCACCCAACACGGAGACTGACCCGTCAGCGTTGAATGTGTAGAGCGTATTCGCCAGCTCGTTGATTGCAATTGCGCGTGGTGAGGCACCGACAGGGATTGTCGCCGTAATTGCCTGGTTCGCAGGGTTGAACGCCGAGACCGTATTGACACCAGAATTGGCGATGTAGAGCGTATTGGTGCTTCTGTTGAGAGCGGCATCGACCGCTTCAGCTCCGGCTGCGAGCGTCACTGTGCCAGCGAAGACTTCCTTTGGTGTCTTCGTCGGAGAGGAGGATGGCGCCGTCCCTGTCGGTGCCAGTACCGTCAAATAGCTATACGCATTAGGAATGCCCGGAACGAAAGAGAACGCGCCAACATACGTGACATAGATTTTTCCGGTAACAGGATTGATCGCGATGCCTTCGTCACCTAAGGACGACGTGAGGCAAGAAATATTGGGGTCAATCGGGACAAAGCCGGAGGCGCAGCCCATTGGAAAGGGGCCGGGGCTGACACTGACATTTCCGGTACGAATGCCCGTCGCACCGTCTACGACCGACAAGACATCAAAAATAACGTCGAGCGGATAAATTTTGTTTCTGACGGGGTCGACCGCGACCGAATATGGAAAATAGTCGTAGTAGTTGGTCGCGATCACTTGGTTCGTGGCGCCGTCGATCGTTGTGAGACTGCCATCCGTTATGCCTGTGACGTAAATTCGGTTGGTTGCTTCGTTTACCGCGATCTTTTCCAGCCAGGAGCCTATGGTCGTGCAGACCTGCGGACTGGCAAGCGGGTTGCACCCTGGGGGCTCAGGAAGTTGGCCGGCGGCAATCCTGTCAATCACCGTGTCGGTGGCGCCGTCGATGACGACGACTCCATCAAAATCCGTTTGCGCGTAGATCTTGTTCGTCTTACGATTGACCGCCAACCACTCTTCTGAATACTTGGTAATAGTCAAAGTGGCGACGGTCTTCTGCTTTTTTATATCCCAAACGACGACGTTTGGTCCCGGGTTCCAAAGGACCATATAGAGCTTGCCGGTTTCGGGATTGCAGGCGATTCCGTCGACGTTAGAAATTGTCGACGTAGGCAAAGGAGCGAAGGAGCCAGTAATCGTGTTGGTGGCGCCGTCGATCGCGGTGACGACGCCAGTTTCCGCGATGCTGTAAATAGTATTGGTGAGATCGTCGACGCAGGATTGATAGAGGCCCGTGTTGCCATCAAGGTTTGCCGCCGCTGCGGCGGGAATGGGGACGTTTGTGATGATTGTATCGCTCGCGCCATCAAGCACCGTTACGGTGAAATTGCTCGTCACATAGACGCGGTTAGTCTTGACATTGACTTGAACGTCCTCCGCACCAGCGTTTCCGCCAGGCGGAATGGTGGGGATTTGGATGGTCGCGAGGACGGACGCGCTGGGGCCGTTGGACCACCCCACTTGATCAGAGTCCGCGAGCGCGACGCCGCCGAAACAAACCCTTGCACATAGGTAGAGGGCTGCACCGCAGCCCAGAAAGTTCTTCCTCACTGTCGACCCCTCCTTGAGCCGCAATTCTCTATTGCTTCGCTCTACCACGGGCTAACCCACGGATGGCCTTCCCTTGCTTTCAGAATGACAATGTGACTGACCGCTTCCGGATTTGAAAAGGTGTCACCGGGGTCCGCGACATAGATTTTTCCTGTAGTCGGATTAACTGCGATCGATTGGGGGAGATCGCCGTAATTTGTGCAGCCTGTTGTGCTTGTCAGACAACCCGGCGGCGATGGAGGACTACCAACCAGAATATTCTCCGCGACCGGCCGATCCGTCTTCCCATCAATCACAGCGAGCGTGTCGAATAAATCACTGATTGAGTACACAGTATGCGTAAAAGGATTGACGGCAGCGTCATATTGATTAGAGCCAATAAATTTAGTGCTGATCACCTGATTTTTTTCTGTGTCAATGGTAACGAAGCGGCCGTCATTGGTGCCCAGAACATAAGCACGTCGAAGGGTTTCATCCACGGCGATGTGGTCCAGACCAGAATATTGATTAGTGCAGTCGTCGTTGTTTGCGGGTAGATAACAATCGTCGGGAGCGGCGGCCACGCCGACGCCGTTGATGACGCCGACCACCTGATCACTATCGCCATCGATGACCCAAACCGTACCGTCCCAATACTGGGAAACATAGATTTTGTTGGTGTGCTGATCGATTGCGATAAAATTGGCGGTGCCGTTGTCAGTTTCGACATGCGTCTCACGCCGTGAAGTTCGCGTTCTACTAAATCTCGTGTCGTGATTTCGGCTCCTCAATCGTTCTTAAGCTGAAGGCAGAACCGCAGAATGATCGGCGGATGCGGACAAATTTCAGGGAGGAAAAATGTTTGCGCGTTTTAAATTGTTGTCAAACATGGCGATTGCATTGACAACCGGAACAGCGCTATTCGCATTCGCCAGCCAAAGCACCTCTGCAGGCCAAAATCCGCTCGTGCCGAGGGTCATCAAGCCCAGAACCGGGTCCATCCCGACCGGCCCGTTTGGCCTGGGGCCCATTTCCCAGCCGCCGCGCGACTTCGCCGCCGACACCGCCACACCGGCGCCTTTCTTCCCGACGCCAATCCAGCTCACTCCACCGCCTAATGCCAACGCCACCTCTAGCTTTTCTTTCCCGTCTGCGGTGAGTTGCACTAGCCCAGGCAATTGTGTGGCCGTCGGCTTCTACCTTGACTCCAAGCAGAGCTTCCAGGGGATGATTATCACCGAGACCGACGGGGTGTGGGGTCAGGGCGTCGAGGTTGCTCTGCCCGCCAACGCCGCCGCGGGCACCAGCCCGTTTGGCCAGTTTGCCAATTTCAATCTTAATAGTCTGACATGCACCAGCCCCGGCAACTGCGTGGCCGTCGGCAACTACACCGACAACAATGGCAATTCCCCGCTGTTCATCCTCACCGAGACCAACGGTGTGTGGGCGCAGGGCGCCGAACTGAACCTGCTGCTCCCAGCTAACGCCGCCGCCAACACTGTCACCCTCGTCGGATTGACATGCACCAGCGCCGGCAATTGTGTGGCCGTCGGTGTCTACGATGATGCCAAGGGCAACAACCATCCGCTGGCCGTCAATGAGATCAACGGGGTGTGGGCCCCGGGCGTCGAGATTGCCCCGCCCGCCAACGCCGACCCCAACCCCCACGGCGCGATGCCCTGCGGGACCTGCCAGTTTATCGGCGGCGTAGAGTTGGACTCAGTGAGTTGCTTCAGATCTGGTAACTGCGTCGCCGGCGGCTTTTACACTGACACCACCCCCAACAGCGATCCGATGATTGCCACCGAGACCGACGGCGTGTGGTCCCGGGCAATCGAGCTGACGCTGCCGTCGAACGCGTCCATTGCCCAAGGCATCCAGGAAGCATTTATCGGGGCCCTGACATGTTTTAGCCCGGGAAGCTGCACCGCCGGAGGCGGCTACTCCGATATTACGGGCAGCAGCCAACCGCTGGTGGTCAACCAGACCCATGGGGTGTGGGCCCAGGGCTTCGAGCTTACCCTGCCCGCCAACGCGGCCACCGCCCCGGGCACCCAGTCCGCCTACCTCAACGGGCTTACGTGCACCAGCCGGGGCAACTGTATCGCCTACAGCGCCTACAATGACATCTACGGCGCCGGGCAGCCGCTGGTCATCACAGAGACCGGCGGAGTGTGGGCTCAGGGCATCGAACCACCCCTGCCTGCCAATGCTACCACCACTCCCGGCGCCCAAAACTCCAACATCTACGGCGCGTCCTGCACCAGCCCGGGCGTCTGTGTGGCAGTCGGAAATTACACCGACATGGCCGGCAATTTGCAGCTGATGGCCTACACCACGGTTCCGACCCTGTCGATTAAGACCGCAGGCCTGCCATCGGCGACAGCCGGATCTAACTACTGGGCAAGGCTTTTTGCAGCCGGCGGGGTGGGTCCCAACAAATGGTCGGTCAGCGCCGGATCGCTGCCGGCCGGGTTGACGCTGAACGTCTCGACCGGGAGATCTCCGGCACGCCAACCGCGAGCGGGACATCCAGTTTCACCATCACGGTGAGCGACACAGGAACGTCTCCCGGCCAGGAGGCGAGCGCCTCATTCGTCATCTTCGTCGGCGCTGGTCATTCTGGATGAATTTCTAGCGCCAGCACCCCTCAACAACAGTCCGCAAGTGTGCGGGTTAAAGGGCGAGGCCGCCGTTCGGATTAAGGGCACAGTGGCCGGCGCCGAAGGAAACTTAACAAGAGGTATCAATGTCATCAAAATCAAAAATTTCGATGCGCGTGACGCTCATCGCGCTCGCGAGTTGTACGGCGGCGAGCACCCTGGTCTTACCAGCCGCCGCGCAATCATCCGACGGTATCCAAGCCTTCATGACCCAACGCCATTTGCACCCCAGGGCGCCGGGCGCCGAGGTCACCCCCACTGGCCAGTATAGCCCGGGCCCGACTCCCCAACCGCCGCGCGATGCCGAGTGCCGCGTCGCCACACCGGCGCCTTTTTTCCCGACGCCAATCCAGCTCGCCCCGTCCGCCAACGCCGTCCCTTCCGATAACACGTACCTTAATGGCGTGAGTTGCACCAGCCCGGGCAACTGCGTCGCCGTCGGCTCGTACACCGACCCGACCAGCAGCTCGCAGCCGATGATCATCACCGAAACCGACGGGGTGTGGCACCAGGGTGTCGAGGCGACGCTGCCCGCCAACGCGGCCACCGCCCCAGGCGGCCAGAACGCCTTTCTCTTCGGCGTGTACTGCACCAGCGTCGGCAACTGCGTGGCTACCGGCGGCTATAACGACGCCAACGGCAATGGGCAACCGATGGTCGTCACTGAGACGAACGGGGCTTGGGCGCCGGGCGTCGCGCTAAATCTGCCCGCCAACGCCGCGACCGCTCCGGGGACCCAGTTCGCGTTCACGAACATCGTGACGTGCCCGAGCCCCGGGAACTGTGCGATCACCGGCGGCTACAGCACCACGAGCGGGTCCCTTCTCTACGGCGCGGCCGTCTTCAGCCAGAGGAACGGCGTGTGGGGCCGGGGCGTACAAATCGCATTGCCTCCAAATGCGACGACCGCCACGTCCGGTCCGACGAACCCTGCCGCCGGCTTGAATACGATGGGCGCGTTGAGCTGCTTCAGCGCCGGCAATTGCGTGGCCGGTGGCCAGTATACCGACACCAATTTCAACAGCCAACCGATGATCACCACGGAGACCAACGGCGTGTGGTCCCCGGCGATCGAGCTGACGCTGCCTGCCAATGCCGCCACCGCCCAATCCGCTCAGAATGGATTTCTCGCGAATCTGGTGTGTTTCAGGCCGGGAAGCTGCACCGCCGGCGGCGGCTACAACGACATCAACGGCAATGCCCAACCCGCCGTCTTCAACCAGACCCATGGGGTGTGGACCCAAGGCTTCGAGCTGATCCTGCCTGCCAACGCCGCCACCGCTCCGGGTACCCAGTCCGCCTATCTCAATGGGTTTAACTGCACCAGCCGGGGCAATTGTTTTGGCTACAGCGCCTACAACGACCTAAATGGCAACGGGCAACCGCTGGTCATCGCCGAGACCGGCGGGGTGTGGACCCAGGGCGTCGAACCTCCCCTGCCGGCTAATGCCGCCACCGCCCCCGGCGCCCAGAACGCCAACATCAACGGCGCGTCCTGCACCAGCCCGGGAGTCTGCGTGGCGGTTGGGCAGTACACCGACAACAATGGCTTCCAGCAGCCGATGGCCTACACCACGGTCCCGGCCCTGTCGATCGAGACCGCGAACCTGCCGCCGGCGAGAGTCGGATCTGACTATCAGGCACGGCTCTTGGCGGCCGGCGGGGCGGGAGCCAACACGTGGTCGGTCAGTGCCGGGGCGCTTCCGGCCGGGTTGAGGCTGAACCCTTCGACCGGCGAGATCTCAGGCTCGCCAACCGCGAGTGGGACATTCAGCTTCACAATCACGGTGAGCGACACAGGAACATCCCCTGGCCAGGAGGCGAGCACCCCATTCACCATCTTCGTCAGCGCTGGTCATTCTGGATGAATTTTTAATGCCGGCAACCCTTCAATAACAATCTGAAAGTGTGCGGCCATCGACGTGTCCGCCCGTTCGAATGGAGCCGTATGTTGATGTTTCGATCCTCAAAATCAGCAACTGTCTCGATGAGCTTGCTTGTCGCAGTAAGTGCGCAGGTCGCCCTCCCGTGCCACGCCGCCGATGAATATTCGCTCATCCCGACAGTGACGGAGGCAATTCCGATTTCCCCAGTAACCGCTGGCTCCTCTTGGCCCGCAGTCAATCGCAAAACCGGCCGGGTTTATATCGCGAATAACGGCCAAAACTCGCCTGATCCGAATACGCCGGGCGGTGCTGGGTCATCGGTGACTGTCATCGACGGCGCCACGGATCGGGTCATCGACACCATCGCGATCCCCTATGTTCTGCCTCTCGTCCCAAACCCTCCGGGACCATCGCAGATTGCCATCGATGAAGAACGAAACATCCTTTACGTCGCAACGATTCACGGCGCAATCGCGGTCGTCGATGGTACGACCAATCGTGTTACGGACTTCTTCGTTGTCGAATCCAACGACAACAGCAGCGACGGCCTCGATCTTCGTTCGATCGTGCGCAGCAAAAAAACAGGCAAACTTTACGCGTCGGCGAGCGAAATCGAAATTGTCGTCGACGATCCAAAGACGCACACAGTCCTCAAACGCATTCCTAACCCGGCAGCCGGCCCGCTTTCCATAGACCAGACGCTGAACAGGATATACACGTCTGGCAATGCTGGGTCCGGAAGTTTCAATGGCGTCATGGTGATCGACGGAAATACCGACGAGGTGAAGACGATCATCCCAACTTTTGGCAGCAATCTGGAAGGCAGCGCCGTGGACGAACAACTCCACCATTTGTACATCGCAGGCGAACTTGGCGGCGGCTTCGTGACCATCGACACGTGGACCAATACAGTCATAAACGGGGACAAAGTCTGGGCGCAGCAGTTTAGCGGATTCGGCGTCGACGTCGATCCCGTCAGTCATGGGGTTTATTCGACCGAATACTCTGGAGCGCTCTCCGTCATTGACGGTTGGACAGGCGCTCTCGTTGCATCGAATATACAAGTGGCTCCAGTATGCGACACAGCGCAATGCTCATATTTCGTTGATAGCGTGAATTTTGATGCCTTGGCGCAAAACCTTGCAGTCAACAAAACAACGGGCAAAATCTATGTCGCCGATTTTGGTTTCGCCGCCTATTTGCCTTATGGCGGCCCGAGCGTTGTTACTGTTTTGCAAATCCCGTGTCTACTAGGAGGAAATGCAGCTCAACAAGCAAAGCCTTCCGATAGGCGTGATTGCCCATAATGGAAATTCTGGAACGCGAATAGAGTCGTTCGTTAATCAATACTGTCGTTAAATTATGGGACGATCTACAATGTTTCTATCAAAGATGTTCGTATTTTTTGGTTGGCGCGCAATCTGGAACAATACAATCTCGTTCTTGATCTTAGCCGCGATTACACTGGTTGGCTTTGAAGTCAGAGCTGGTTCTTGGGGCGACCAAAACCAGGCACATGACCCTGGGGTGCGAGGTGGCCTCCCGGCTGCTGGAGGGCCCCTTACAGGACTGACGCAAGATGAGTTGACCTTCTTCAATGCGGGATCGGCAAATTTTCAGGAGGCCGAAACCATCGCCGGTGATAACGGTGGATTGGGACCGCGTTTCAATCTGGATCGCTGTTCGGGCTGCCATTCCCAGCCAGCCGTTGGGGGATCGTCTCCTGGAGTTAACCCACAACCCAGTATTGCGAAAGCCTATGGTGCACGCAATACCGTGCCCCTTTTCGTTAAGCCCAACGGTCCCATTGTTGAAGCTCGTTTTAAGTACTTTCCGGATGGGAGTTTGGATGGAGGAGTGCATTCGTTGTTCGTCATTAGTGGACGCGTAGATAGCAGCGGCAACGCCTCGGATTGCACTGCGGTTCAGGAGAATTTTAATGCGCAATACGCAAACAACAATATATCGCTCCGCATTCCAATTCAGCTCTTCGGAGACGGTTTGGTCGAAGCGATCACGGACAGCACGATTCTCGCAAATCTGGCGGCCAACCAGGCCGCGAAGAGTCAATTGGGCATCGGCGGGCATCCGAACCGGAGTGCCAATACCGGCACCATCACAAGATTTGGTTGGAAGGCCCAAAACCAGTCTCTGCTGATGTTCGCTGGTGAAGCCTATAATGTCGAGATGGGGATCAGCAACGAGCTCTTCCAGAATGAGCGCGACGATAATCCAACCTGCCAATATGCGCCGGTTCCGAATGACAGCACAGTGGTCGACGGCTCGACGGGTCTGCCTGCTTCTCAGGCGGTCAGCGACATCGAGCGCTTTGCGTTCTTCATGAAATTCTTGGCGCCGCCTTCTCCATCCCAGAATACACCGGGCGGCGCCACCTCAATCGGGCATGGTCAGCAGCTCTTTGCAAACGTCGGCTGCTCGCTTTGCCATACACCGTCCTTGCAGACATCGACAGTATCTGAGTTTGCAGGGTTATCCAATGTAACCGTCAATTTATTCTCGGACCTGGCGGTCCATAGGATGGGGCGCAATTTGGCTGATGATATCGTTCAGGGAAATGCCCAAGGGGACGAATTCAGAACAGCGCCCCTTTGGGGTTTGGGACAGCGAATCTTCTTTTTGCATGACGGAAGGACCAGCGATCTCGTCCAGGCGATTTATGCCCATTCGAGCGTAGGGGACTCCCACTATTCAAATTCCGAGGCAAACCAAGTGATCGCTGCGTTTGATTCGCTTTCGGAAAGCGACAAACAGGATTTACTGAATTTCCTTCGATCATTTTAGCCTCATACTTCCCAAAAAGGCGACACCATGGTACGCTCAGTCCGTGGATTTCAGCGGCCTACCTAATGGTACTTGAGACGTCGATGCCGTCATTCTTCCGCTTTCCAAAGCCGCAGTTTATGGCGGCTTTGGTGTTTCTCCTCAGTTTTTGTCACGACAGCGGTATAATTGCGTGCGCTGAAGTTCAAATCACAGGCGATGCAGATGCTGTGCAAATCGAAGCAAGGGAAGCAACTGTAGAGGAAGTGCTCGGCGCACTCAATGAGGCTTTTGGCCTTCAATACAGGTCTTCGCGTGAACTCAGCCGCTCCGTTTCTGGGACTTTTAGCGGATCACTTCGAGAAGTCGTTTCGCGCGTCCTTCTCCTGCAAGGCTACAACTTCGTCACCGAAAGTTCGGCCGGCCGAACAATGGTCGCGGTCTATGATTTCGGCACGTCTTCTGGAAGCAATTCCAATATTCTGCCGACGGTGGCGGCTAAGTCACCGGCGCAGTCGTCGTCCCCTGTTCAGCCCGCGCCTCCACGGAGCAACCTGCAAGCCTTCGAACACGCCCCACCCCAGATCAGACGGCGAGTGATGCCGTTTAGTGAACAGCGCGTTCAAAAGAATTGACGGGCATGTATCAAAGCGGGGACTAAATTGCCTTCTTTGAGCGCAGTGGGCCTCGGTACCATAATGCGGTAGTCTCCCGGTTTTGGCGAATTCGTTATCGAGGAGGCCGATCATGTGACAATCCTCGTCCGCCACATGCTTGCCGGCGTACGTTTTCTGTTTGTCATAAGGGGCCGGACACTCGACGGGCAAACGGTACAGCCGCCCCCTTCCGACTTCAGCCTTCGCAATCAAGCGCGCCTGTTCGCCCCTCAGGAGGCGCGAACCCGGGGCTGGGTGGACTGATGGCTTCAGTCCACCGCGCCGCCGTCAACTGCAACGCAACGAACTGACGGCAACGCGAGGCCGTAATTTTTGGATCTTTTCATCCGAGCATTCAGCTGGTCGACGACTGGCACAACCTGCTTCCGGCCGCAACCAAAGACAGCGCTCGAAACGCAACCGCCATCATCAATTTGTCATTTCAATAATGTCGCGTAGTTTTGGATATACCTCAATGTTCCAGCGTCGGCCGCTAAAAATCCCGTAATGTCCGGCGCCGGTCTGTACATGGTGCCACTTCCTATATTGCCTGATACCCGAGCAAAGATCTTGAGCGGCAAGCGTTTGACCGAGCCCGCAGATATCATCGCGTTCCCCTTCCACGGTCAAAAGCGCCGTCCGGCGAATGGCCCTCGGGTCGACCCTGCGCCCGCGTACCTCAAGCTTTCCGAGTGGCAAAAGATGTTCCTGGAACACGGCCTTCACCGTTTCGAGATAAAATTCCGCCGGCAGATCCATGACGGCGAAATATTCTTCGTAGAAGCTTTGAAGCGCCTCAAGCTTCGTCATGTCGTTGGCCGCGCGTGCCTCCGCCATATCGCCGAAGGAGCGAATATGGCGTTCGAGGTTCATGCCCATGAAGGCCACAAGCTGCAGGAAACCAGGATAGACACGTCGGCCCGCGCCTTTAAATCCGTACGGCACCGTGGCAATCAAATTCCGTTCAAATGAGTCGATCGGCCATTTGCCCGCCATCTCGTTGACCTTCGTCGGGCTGACGCGCGTATCGATTGGCCCGGCCATCAAAGTCATGCTGCGCGGCTGCGCTTCATCGCCATCCTCCGCCATTAGCGCGGCAGCGGCAAGGACGGCGACGCAGGGCTGGCAAACCGCGATGACGTGCGACCCCGGGCCGAGGACTCGAAGAAACGCAATGACGTGGTCGACAAAGGAGCCGAAATCGAAACGCCCGTCGGCCTGCGGCACGTCACGAAAATTATGCCAATCGGTGATGAACACATCGTGATCGGCCAGCATGGTTTTAACGGTCGGGCGCAACAGCGTCGCGAAATGCCCCGACATGGGAGCAACCAACAGGACCCGCGGTTGCGGGACTTCGATTTCCTTGCGGAAGTGAAGCAAGGTTGCAAAGGGTGTTTGAACGGCGACTTCCTCGGTCACCGCGACGAGCTGATTGCCGGTTTGTGCCGTCTTAATGCCGAAGGGAAGCCGCGCATGTGTCACGGGCAGAGCGGCAAAGGTTTCGAGGGCGCCGCCCAGCAGCCTAGTGAGCCAGCCCGGCGGGAGCAAAGGCCATTGCAGCCGCAATACCTTTCCCACACCGCCAGCCAGCGTGCGAGCGAAGTCAATATAAGCGCTATGCGTTCCGTAGGCTTCATAAATCATGAAAAAGGCCCCTCCCCAGCGGCACAAATTGGCGATGATCGGCATGCGAACTGCATGCCATTGTTGCCTAGGTTTTGCTGGCCCGCAAGGCGGGGTTGTTCACACGGCCGAAGCGGACTGAAATTCATAGACTAAGCGGAGTATGCATTGGATCAGGCCACGCTCACGATCGGCAGTAAGAATTATGGATCATGGTCGCTTCGCGGCTGGTTGCTCACAAGATTCTCTGGTCTTCCTTTTGAAGAGAAGATCGTCCCCCCCGATGATCCCGCGATGCGGGCCGAACTTCTCCTCTTGTCGCCCTCCTGCCTCGTGCCGTGTCTTACCCACAATGGGATCAGCGTGTGGGATACGCTGGCGATTGGCGAATATTTAAATGAGATCCGGCCCGGCGCCGGCCTTTTACCGAAGAAGCAGGCAATACGGGCGCATTGCCGCTCGATTTGCGGAGAGATGCACTCGAGCTTTGCCTCGATGCGCTCCGCCATGCCGATGAATCTCAAGGGCGATTTTCCTAATTTCAAAATCTGGGCACGAGCCCAAGCGGATATTGGCCGCATTACCGCGATCTGGCGTGAGTGCCTTGGCCGCTATGGCGGTCCTTTCCTCTTGGGCGAGCGATCGATGGCGGATGCGATGTATGCACCAGTTGTGACGCGATTCCTCACTTATCACGTCAAGATTGATGCGATGTGCAGCGATTACTGCCGAGAAATTGTGCAGATGCCTGAGATGCTCGAATGGATCGGCGCGGCCAAGCAGGAACCGGCCGACGTCGAGGAACTTGAGGTCGAATTCTGAGCCCCCCAATCGGACCCAGGCCCTGATCCACATCAAAGCGTCCTCATCCGCGACGACTGATCCGCGCTGCAACCCGTAGGTATATTGCTGCACCAAGGCTCAAAGCTTCGATGGTTGGCGCGTGAGCCAAACGGCCTGTTCCCCGGGGAACAGCGCGGCCGGTCGGGCTAGGCGATGATGCTCCTAGGAGAAAGGTTGACGGAGACAAAAGATCGTCCGGACCGCTCCCAAACAGGAGTAACCATCGTGATCCACGGTATTAAGAAGGCGGCCTTCGCGGTTGCCGTCAGTTTTACAACCCTCGCCGGCGCCCATGCCGCGAACACCGCAAAAACAGGCGTGCCATATCCGCCCCCCCAGACGCCGGGCTGCCATCACTTTGTAAACGGCGTATGGCAGCAAGTTCCGTGTGCCGAGTACAAGGGAACAAAAGATACTCTTCCCTTTCCGCCTCCCCAATCTTATTACGAAATCCAATCGAATACGGCGCAGACGACAGTTAGTGTGTGTCAAAAGGGGCCTGCGGTTGGACTTCATCCGAAGTGCAATTATTACAATGAATCTTATCAGGATCCCATCGTCTGGGGATCGGTTTCCATCAACTTCCTCACCGACCCCACGCAAGCCACCGAGACCGACTCGACGGCTGGCACAAATGCGTTCAGCATTCAAACCAACACCAATTATTTCCTCTGCCAGACTTGCTCGAATGGCTATCCGTTTCAAAGCAGTCAAGCACAGGACCAGGGGTGGGTGCAGTTTGTCTATCAACCAACGACTTATGGGTTGTGCGTGTGGAACAACGATACGACACCCAACCCCGTGGTTTACCAACCGACATGTGTTAACCCGGTTCCGCCCTATACCCTCCCTCTAACAGGGAAAGGCGCGCCGCGCGAAGCAGGACAAGTCTATGGGCAAGTCGATTGTCCCAACGCCGGTTCCAATTCTGGATGTATTCTTCATGTTTTCGGTTACTTGCCATGGGCTGGCGGATGGTGGCACGCCAGCGCCCCGGATTTGCTTGGGTTGGCGGGCAATTGGTTGTACGTGAATGGCACCATCCTTGGCCAGGGCGGCGCATCTACCGCGAATTTTCAGGGGGGCAGTCCGGTTAAGATCGAAACCGTTGTCGGCGCCTACGCTTGCTTGGCGTGGCCGTACGAGACGCCAGCCCCCGGCAGTGCATCTTATACCCCGCAACAATGTCTTCTTCCCGCTGTTGGAGAGACCTTCTTCCCGCTAAGCGCAACGGACCAAGTCGTACAAGGTCCCTCAGGGGAAGCAAACAACTTGGCGGTTGGGCTGCCAACTTTCGAATGTGGGGCTTACTATTGCTGGGTTTCGTCCGTTGGAACTTCGCATTAGGGCGGCCTAATTCGAATTGGATAGTTGGCATTACGACGCAAAGCGATGCCATGCTCGTCGGAGACCGCCTTTAGCTGCGGTCCCGGCGCCGTTTCGGTCCTTGACGTTTCTTGATAGCTGTCAAACCACGAACACCCGACGGCTAAGGGAGCCGATTTGACCGCGATGTCTATACTCTGCAGGGCACGCTGCTGCATTCGGCGGCGGCGCCCTCGGTGGAACTGTGAAATTTCCTGGAACAATTTTCCTCAGCCGAGGTTTTACTTAAACGATTGTGCAAAAAAAGCTGTGCTGACTTTGCGCGCAGCAAAAAATTGTTTGGCAAGGGAGGAAGGGCAATGAAACGGATTGGCTGTTTGCTGGCTTCGGCCGCGCTATGCGTGCTGCCTTTTAGCGGCCTGGCGACCGCGGAGGATCGCGGCGGGTGGCATGGCGAAATCCCCTGCTGCGGCGGCTGGGAGCAGGCTTATGCCGGATGGGCGTTCAGCGTCGCTCATCCTTGGTGGGGAATAGGGTTCCCCTATGGCTATGGCTATTATGGCTACCCCTACGGATATGATTTGGCGGCGGCAACGGCGGGCTTGCCACGACTTGTTTCCGCAGCTCCACCAGTGCCTCTCGCCACCGGCCGGAGCGTTGCGATCAGAGAGTGGGGCAACTACTGCTCGACACCTATGGCAGCCTGCACGCTCCATCACGCATCTCTGATCGGCGGGCGGTGCTCGTGCCGGGTGGCGGGTGGCCGCGCGAACGGTACAGTCTCTCGCTGATCTATTTCGGCTTGGAAGCAAGCCTTGAGGTGGGGCAACCGTCCGCGCTGCCGGGCGGTGTCAGTGCAAGGCAAAAGCGTCAGGGCAGGGCGAGGTCGCAGATCCTTAATTGCACGCGATCTTTTCCGCCGTATCGGTCCTCCGTCAACGTTCCAGCAAGGTGCACCATTTGGCCGCGGGCGGCATGCAATGCCTGGCCAAGCGGTTCGGCAGCGGCCCGGAAGGCAATGCCGCTGATTAACCTCCCGGAATCCGCCTCGGCACGCAGGCGCACATGTCCATTGCCAACGTTCGCGACCTCAAGCAAGCGATGCGCAGGCAATGCAAAGACGGGTTCTGGATTGCCCGCGCCATAAGGTCCGCCACGCAAAAGATTTGTCACCATATCCGCGTTGGCGGCAGCGGCGGTAAGGGCCGCGTCAATGAGCAAGCCATCATTCCACCGTGCCGCGCCGACGGCAGAGGCAAGCTCGGAGTTCAAAAAATTTACAAATTCATCGAGCCGTTCGCGGGCGATCGTAATGCCTGCCGCCATGGCATGGCCGCCGCCCTTGAGGAGAAGGCCTGCCTCCACCGCGGCGCGCACGGCCCGGCCGAGATCGACCTTGGCGATGGAGCGGCCCGATCCCGTCGCAATATTTTCCTTGCCGAAGGTAATGGCAAAGGCTGGCCGGCCAAATTTTTCGGCGAGTCGCGAGGCGATGAGGCCGGCAACACCAGGATGCCACCCTTCGCCAACCGCGATCGCGACTGGGCGGTCATTAAAGTCAGGGGTGCTCAGCAAGGACGCCTCGGCCTCCTCCAGCGTCGCGCGCTCGAGTTCCTGCCGGTCGCGATTAAGCTCGTGCAGCTTCTCGGCAATGACTCTTGCCTCAATCGGATCGGTCGCCGTGAGGAGCCGCGCGCCCAACGCGGCATCGCCGATTCGGCCTCCCGCATTGATACGCGGGCCAATCATAAAACCGAGGTGATAGACCGAGGGCGGGCCCGCCAATCCCGAAAGGTCGAACAAGGACTTGAGCCCAGGGCGCTGGCGGGCGTGCATCAAAGCGAGGCCTTTTTGCACAAAGGCGCGGTTTAGTCCCACCAAGGGGGCGACATCCGCGACGGTGGCAAGGGCCACAAGGTCAAGGCCGGCGAGGAGATCCGGCTCGGGCCGCGTCTTTGAAAAAAAGCCCTCTTCGCGCAAAAGGCGTTGCACGGCGACGAGAGTCAGAAACACCACTCCGGCCGCGCAGAGATGGCCAAGGCCGGAAAGGTCATCCTGGCGATTGGGGTTGACGATGATGGTCTCGGGCAAGTGCTCGGGTGCTTGGTGGTGGTCGAGAACGATTGGATCAAGGCCGAGCTTTGCGGCCTTCGCGAGCGGCGCATGGCTGGCTGTTCCGCAATCGACCGTGATTAAGAGTTTGGCGCCATCGCCCGCGAGGCGCTCGATTGCTGGGATATTCGGCCCGTAGCCTTCGGAAAGGCGGTCGGGGATATGGATTGTTGAAGGAACGCCCAAGGCGGCAAAATAATCGAAAAGAAGGGCCGCCGACGCGGCGCCATCGACATCATAGTCCCCGAAAATCGCGATTTTCTCGCACCGCTTGATCGCCGCCGCGATGCGCCGGGCCGCATCGCCCATGTCTCTTACGCAGAGTGGATCCGGCAGATGATTGCGCAACGATGGCGCGAGATAGGTCGCAATGGAATCAAGGGGCACGCCGCGCCCGGCAAGAACCCGGGCAAGAAGATCGCCCGTCCCGTGCGTCTGCGCGATCGCCAGCGCCAGCGCCTCCCCGGCCGCATCGAGCCGCCCCCGCCAGGCGCGCCCGGTCACGGAACGGCAAACCCCTAGAAAAGCCCGCGGCTGGCACAAGATTAGCGACTCGCCCATAAGGAGAGGTTAGCCGCAGCCTCTCTGAAGTTCGAGTCCCGCTATTGGCTTGCCCAACAAAATGTGCTGGGGCAAGGCTTTTCAAGTATCAATTTTGTCACACTGGAGTCTATTCGCAGCGGCAAGGCTTTCTTCCCCTTGCAGGCGAACCATTTCGCACGCTTTGATCGCCGTGCACGACCTTTGCGGATGGAGCATGAAGTGAGCGGAGAAGTATTCCTTTCGCCCGATGAGAGAGAAGCCTCCGCCTATAACTTCAAATCCGAACGACGGCGCTTTACCCTCACCATCCTCTCCATTATTGCCTCGGCCGTGCAGGCCGGGCAGGCTAGTGCCGCCGACCTGCCCTCTAAGGCGACGGCGCCAATCTTTGCGCCTCCGCCTTCATCCGAGCCGAGCTGGACGGGGTTTTATGTGGGCGCCAGCGTTGGCGGCGGCTTCGACCACTTCGCGTTTCCTTATGACATTGACGTCCCCGGGATCTGGGGTTTTGTTTCAAACCGCAGCGGCATTAACGCGAGCGGGCCGTTTGGCGGCTTGCAGGGGGGTTTCAATTACGAGCTGCCCTTCTTCCACGTCGTGGCTGGATTTGAAATCGATAGCAGTGTCTCTGGCATCCAAGGAAACACCTCGATCCAAGGAGTGCTAATCAATGGCCAGCCCTACGCTGCCACCTTTGGCTCAAAATTCGAGGACTTTGGCACGGCACGCCTGCGCCTTGGTTATGCGTGGGGCAGGTTCCTGCCCTACCTTACCGCCGGATTTACCTACGCAACGACCAACACTTATTACAACGTTGCGACATCGACGCTTTTCGCCAGTGGTTCCATCACGGAAACACGCACGGGGGTGTTCCCGCATGTTGGGGCTTTTGGCGCCGGGCTTGAGTATGCGATCGATCCACGCTTCTCGGTAAAGGGCGAATACCTTTATGAATTTATCAATGCGCGCACGGTGCTCTTTGCGCCAACACCGGACTCGCATATCAATTTCAATACGCGCTCCATGTACCATGTGCTGCGTGCGGGCCTGAATTACAAATTTGATTGGTTATCGCCCGCGGCGCCGATCATCGCAAAATACTAAGCCTGGATCTACGCGACGCGCTTGGCGGGAGCGGCGAAGCGCTCGTAAAACGACTCTCCGGCGCCCGCCATATCCCTTAAGACTTTTGGCGGCGAGAACCGCTTTCCATATTTTTCACTAAGCCTCTCGCAAAGAGCGACGAAATGGGCGGCGCCCATCCCGTCGATGAAGCTCAGCGTACCTCCCGTGAAGGGCGCGAAGCCGAACCCGATGATCGAGCCGACATCCGCTTCGCGAGGATCCGTCACGACACCCTCTTCGATTACCCGCGCGGCTTCGACCGCCTGAATGACGAGGAAGCGCTGTTTGAGTTCGCCGATATCAATCTTGTCTGGGTCAAGCGCGGTCGGTTGCAAGCCGGCAAGCCCCGGCCATAGAGTCTTTGCTCCCTGTGCCGGATAATCATAAAAACCCTTACCATTTTTGCGCCCGAGCCGGCCATGATCGACGACCATGGTGCGCAGCAATCGCTCTTGCGCGGGGTCGATGGCCGCTTCTCCTAAATCCCGTTTCGTCGCTTCCAGGATTTTCAAGGCAAGATCAAGCGCAACCTCATCATTGAGCGCCAGTGGCCCGACCGGCATCCCCGCCATTTTGGCGACGTTTTCGATCATCGCTGGAGGGATCCCCTCGATCAGCATGATATGGCCCTCGCGGAGGAAATTGCTCACGCAGCGGTTAGCGTAAAACCCGCGAGAATCATGCACCACGATTGGTGTCTTCTTGATCGCGCGGACGTAGTCGAGGGCGGTGGCGAGAGCAGCGTCGCTTGTCTCGGCGCCAAGAATGACCTCGACGAGAAGCATTTTCTCAACCGGGGAGAAAAAATGGATGCCAATAAAATTGTCGGGCTCGCCATAAGTTTCCGCCAGCGAAGTTATAGGCAAAGTCGAGGTGTTGGAGGCGAAAACAACGCCTGGTGACAGAACCTGCCATGCTTTTTGCGTGGCGGCAGCCTTTACCGCGCGGTCCTCGAAGACGGCCTCGATGACGAGATCGGAGCCGGCAAGCGCCTTGTAATCGGCGGTCGGATTAATACGGGAAAGCAGCGCTTCCTTATCGGCGCCGCTCGCCCGGCCCTTGAGGACTTGGCCCGAGATAAGCTTGTTGCAGATCTCCTTGCCCTTGTCCGCGGCCGCTTGATCCTGATCGATCAGCACCACGTCGATTCCCGCGCTCGCCGTCACATAAGCGATACCGGCGCCCATAAAGCCCGCCCCGATGATGCCGACACGCTTGGGAGTGCGCGCGGGAATTCCGGCAGGACGGCGCGCGCCCTTGTTCAATTCGCCCATGGAAAGGAACAGGGTCCGGATCATCGCTTTCGCTTCGGGGGAGCGCAGAATCTTGGCGAACCAGCGAGACTCAACGCGCAAGGCGAGATCGAACGGCAGCTGCAGTCCTTCATAAACAGCGTGCAAAATCGCCTTTGCCGCCGGGTAATTATCGTGCGTTTCGCGCCGGTAGATGGCGTTGGTGGCGGGCCATACCATCATGCCTTGCGGTGAAAAAACTCGTCCAGAAGGAAGCTTAAAATTCTTTTCATCCCACGGAGCGATGGCCTTGCCACCGTTAGCGATCCAGGCCATGGCCCGTTCGACAATCTCGCCCTTCGGTGCCACTTCATGAACGAGATTCATGGCCTTTGCCGCTTTCGGGCGGATCTGGTCACCCTTGAACAGCATCTGCAAGGCATCCGCCGTCTGCATCAGGCGGGCAACGCGCTGCGTGCCGCCGGCGCCCGGGAACAGGCCGACTTTGATCTCCGGCAGTCCGACGCGCGCCTTGTCATCATCCGCGACGATCCGATAATGGCAGGCAAGGGCGAGCTCGAAGGCGCCGCCAAGGCAGGTTCCATTGATGGCGATGGCAAAGGCTTTCCCGCATGTCTCGAGCTTACGGTAAACCCGCGAAAGCCAGCTCGATCGCTCCAAGAAGAGTTTTGTTGCTTCCTCTTCGCCTTTTTCGCGCGCCGCCTTTTGATAGTCGGCTGCGACACCCTCAAGCATGGAAAGGTCCGCGCCGCCGGAAAATGTCTCCTTGCCTGACGTAATGACGCAGCCCTTGATCGCCTCGTCCGCCATGACGCGATCGATCACTCTATCAAGCTCGGAGATGACCTCTGGGGTAATGACGTTCATGGAGCGGCCGGGCATATCCCAGATCAGCCCAGCGACGCCATTGGAGCCAGGCTCGAAACGGAAATTGGCGAGATTCATTTTTTCCTCTCCTCGCGCTCCGCGACATTAGCCAAAGTGGGGCTTTGGTCCATCGGGTCCCTGTAGAGAGCTTCGAAAGGCACGCCCTCGCTAACTTTTGTAATTAGTGCGAGCGCCGCATTTTTCCCGCCCGCCGCGTTCATCCAGCGCAGCACCCGGCAGGCGGCACGCGCGTAAAGGTCATGATCCGCCCCCGCTGCTCTCGTCCAGTCCGTTTTGCGGACCGGAAAGTCACCCGCCGACTCAACGACGCGGCAACGGTCCCGCGCGTTTTTTGGAAAGAGGTATCGCGCGTCATCCGAGACGATCACGGCCAATCCCTCGTCGAACCAGGCGGGCATTTTGCCGAGCACGAAATTGGTCAGGCCAAGCCGTTCGTGAAGCTCCGTGTGCGAGCGTTCATGCGCGAGAATAACGGGATCGATGCCGGCCAGCGCAATGCGAATGCCGATGTTTGCGTAGCTAATGCCCTTCGCGCCCCCTCCGCCAAGCTTCTGCCAGCAGGGCTTCGTTGCGCACGCAAGAATAACGGGCGCCGCTTCCAATTGCCCGTAAAAATCTTCAGCTTTCGCTTCACCTTCGCGAATGGCCGAGGCGAGCCGCATTCGCAGCTCTTTTGGCATCGCAGCCTCTACGTAAACACCCCCGCCAACAGGTTCAAAACCGAAGTAGCCGGGGAATGACATCGCCAGCAAAGCCGGCTGCACGAAATAAATGATTCCAATTGCCGCAAGTAAAAGCCAAACAAGACTGAGTGATCCGCCTCTTAGCCAAGATTTCACACGCTTACGCTTCATTCAATTTCCATTCGCAAATGCCTTTGTTGATCAAACTCGCTCGATGACCGTGGCGGTGCCCATTCCGGCGCCAATGCACAGCGTGATAAGCGCGGTCGTTTTGCCTGACCGCTCAAGCTCATCAAGTGCCGTACCGAGCAGCATGGCACCCGTCGCCCCCAGCGGATGCCCCATAGCGATGGCGCCACCATTGACGTTGAGTTTTGCCGTGTCAATATCAAACGCCTGGACAAAACGTAGCACGACCGAGGCGAAAGCTTCATTGACCTCGAAGAGATCGATATCGTTGAGGGTCATGCGAGCGCGCGCTAAAACTTTTTTCGTGACGTCGATGGGACCCGTCAGCATCATGGCGGGCTCCGAGCCGATGTTGGCAAAGGCCCGAATTTTTCCGCGCGGGTTACGGGCCATCGCTCGCCCCGCTTCGGCTGATCCAATCAAAATAGCGGCCGCTCCGTCGACGATACCCGACGAGTTGCCGGCGTGATGGACATGGTTGATTTTTTCGATTTCCGGGTGGGCATCGACCGCCACCGCGTCGAATCCGCCTTGCTCGCCCATCATCACAAAGGACGGTTTCAAAGCGGCAAGCGCCTGCATATCGGTCGAAGGACGCATATGCTCGTCACGGTCAAGGAGCGTCAGCCCATTGATATCGCGTACTGAGGCGATCGAGCCTTTAAACCGGCCCTCGCTCCAGGCCTTCGCCGCCCGCTTTTGAGAAGACACCGCGTATTCGTCGACATCGTCTCGCGAAAAACTGTATTTCGTCGCGATGAGGTCAGCCGAGATCCCTTGCGGCATGAAATAAGATTTGATGGCGATAGCGGGATCAACGGGCCACGCGCCGCCGGACGCGCCGATTCCCACCCGGCTCATTGATTCAACGCCGCCGCCAATGGTCAGCTCATGCTGGCCCGCCATCACCTGAGCCGCCGCGAAATTCACCGCGTCGAGGCCGGATGCGCAGAACCGATTAATCTGGACACCAGGAACATGATTGCCATAATCAGCGGCGAGCGCCGCCGCGCGGGCAACGTCGCCGCCCGCCTCGCCGACGGGATCGACGCAGCCCAAGACGACGTCATCGACGAGATGCGTATCAAGCTCGCCGCGCTTACGGATCGCGCTCAGGACGGTCGTCGCAAGTCCGAGCGTTGAAACCTCGTGCAGAGCGCCGTCTTGCTTGCCGCGCCCGCGCGGCGTGCGAACATGGTCATAGATGAAAGCCTCCGCCACCTGCATCTCCATTGGGCTAGGTTATGAGAGCGCATAAAGCTCAAAATTGTTCCGGCACAAGACTCATCATCGTCGCGGCTCCCGCCGAGATGCGAGCAAGCTGAGCGCTTGTCTCGGGCATCATGCGCTCCATAAAGAATTTGCCGAGCTGCAGCTTGACGTCCATTGCAGCGATGTCGCCATTGCCTGCGGCTTTTGCGGCAAAGCTTGCTTTGGCGATCCGCGCCCACGTGTAGGCCAGCGCGACAAGCCCAAAAAGGTGCATGTAATCGTAAGAGCCGGCCCCGGCATTATCTGGCTTCGCCATGGCGTTCTGCATGAACCAAAGAGTTGCCTGCTCGAGATGCCCAAGCCCTTGTTTTAAGGCACCGAGATAAGGCGCCAACTGAGCATTGCCCTCGTTTTCATTAAGGAATGACTTTACCTCGGCGGAGAAAGCCATCATTGCGCGACCGCCGTCCTTGGGTAGTTTTCGGCCGACGAGATCAAGCGCCTGAATGCCGTTGGCGCCCTCATAGATCATCGTGATGCGGGCATCGCGAACGAATTGCTCCATGCCCCATTCCTCGACATAGCCGTGGCCTCCAAGGATTTGCTGAGCCCTGACAGTGTTCTCGAAGCCGACGTCGGTGAGGACGCCCTTGAGGACGGGCGTCAGCAAGCCGAGCCAGTCGGAGGCGGCTTGTACCTCGGCCGCATCGCTTGAGCGATGGGCGATATCACTTTTGAGGGCCGTTAAAATAACGAGTGCCCGCGCCGCTTCATTGAAGGCACGGATGGCCATAAGATTGCGGCGGACATCGGGGTGGACGATGATCGGATCGGCTGGCTTATCCGGGTATTTCGCCCCCGAGAGCGAGCGCCCCTGTAGGCGCTCCTTGGCATAGGCCGCGGCGTTCTGGTAAGCGATTTCCGATATCGCAAGGCCCTGGATGGCAACGCCAAGGCGCGCTTCGTTCATCATCACGAACATGGCGTTGAGGCCCCGATTCGCCTCACTAACCAGCCAGCCTTTGGCGCCATCATAATTCATGACGCAGGTGGCGTTGCCATGAATGCCCATTTTGTGCTCGATCGAGCCGCAGGTGACCTTATTGCTCCCCCCAAGACTGCCGCCGGCCTCGATGGAAATCTTAGGCACGACGAAAAGCGAGATGCCCTTGATCCCGGCGGGTGCACCTTCAATGCGCGCGAGGACGAAGTGGATGATGTTTTCCGCGAGGTCGTGCTCACCAGCCGAAATAAAAATTTTTTCGCCGTAAATTGAGTAAGACCCGTCATCGTTTGGCACGGCCTTGGTTTTTAAAAGGCCAAGATCGGTGCCGCAATGCGACTCGGTGAGGTTCATCGTTCCCGACCATTGCCCAGTGACGAGTTTTGAGGCGTAGAGCTTTTTCTGCGCCTCGGATCCATGCGTGAGCAGGGCGGCCAGCGCGCCCTGGCTAAGGCCGGGATACATGGCGAAGGACATATTGGCCGAGCTCGCGAACTCATTGACGATCGCAGCGAAGGTGTAAGGGAGCCCTTGGCCGCCATATTCAGGCGGGGCGGCTAGGCCGACCCAGCCGCCCGAGACAAAGGCGCGATACGCGTCCTTAAATCCGGGTGGCGTCGCGACGGAACCGTCGGCGTGGCGCGCGCACCCCGAGCGGTCTCCTGCTTGGTTGAGGGGGAGCAGGGTTTCTTCACACAATTTGGCCGCCTCGGAGAGGATAGCCTCGATGACGTCGGGCGTTGCGTCGGCAAAGCCCGGCACATTGTTGTAATTTTGAATCGGAAAAACATCGCGAAGCAGAAATAGCACTTCGTCGACGGGCGCCTTATAAATTGGCATGCAATGTCCTTAACGGCCTGCGCCGGCGGGCCAGCGAATGCACATCATATAATTACGGTTACGTGCGAGCAAAATAGGACGCGATCAGTGTTCGTTTATTAGCTTTGCATAAATAATAAATTCTATCAATCGTTATGATAGGCCGAGAAAGCCCGCGAAAGCGAGCCCTCTTGGTTTTATTTTATGCTTGCTCAGAGGTGTCCGTCGCCCTCTTCAGGCGGAGCTGCGCGTCCCTGAGGATTTTGATCGCTTCGGTAATTTGCTGGCGCTGCTGTTCGAGATGTTCGATTTGCGCGCTAATCTGGTCCGAATTCAGAATCGACTCGATCTCCATCTCCTCCAAGCGTTTCCCCTCGCTTGGCAAGATACCGGCAATTTCGGATAAAGTGAAACCAAGAGCTTTGCCCTTGAGAATCATTTTAAGGTAAAGCCGATCGCGGGCGCTGTAGAGGCGTTTACTGCCTTGGCGCTTCGGCTGCAGCAAACCGCGTTCTTCGTAGAACCGCAGCGTTCTCGCGCTGATCTTGAAATCCCGGGCGACGTCGAGGGTGGAAGCGAACGCCGGATCGTGCTCAGCTTTTGAAGCTCCTTGCTCACCATGACTGGCTTGGACCTGCCCGCGCTCGGCGGCAAGAAAGACCCAGCGCCAGGTATCGTGTGGAGGAGGGGGCACCCGCATGGCAAGACCCGAATCGTTGTAAGAAACTCTTCAGGTTAATACACTCATAGGGTGCAGGAAAGTTTATAAATAAGAATAAATACTTATCTACTTACTTCGTCGCTTGTTAAATTAAGGAAGTGTTATAACAAACAGAGAACTTTATTCTGTTTTATTTCCGGGGAGCCGATCCTGAGATAGAGTGACTGGCACTGATCAAATAAGGCAGCGGACCGCAGAAACTTCTTCGGCAGAAACTTCCTCCGCCGCCGCAAATTGGTCCGCCTTGGGCAAGGCTGGGATGAGAAATAGGGATGTCATGTGTCCCCACCCGATGAAAGGTCGCCTGTGCCGGCATCCGTCTCAGCGAACGATACGAGCTCTTTGAGTTCCCGCGGTTTAGACGCGGTGCAAAATTCGCCCGAATGCCCGATATCGGAGGCACCGGCGCCTTCACCTCGACCTCACCAACCGTTAACGTCTCTCGCGCGCCTCCTCTCGGAAGGATTTGTCGCCGCCAAAATGGATCAGCGAACCCGTTTGGAACTCATTAAAAAGCTCGAGAACCTGGAGTCGGCATTGGGGGACGGGGCAGGGGGCGACCTCCTGCTTAAGGCTGGGCTGGCGGATCTTCAGGTTGAACTTGGTGATAATTTTCGGCGCGGCGCCGAAGGAACAGCAGGACGTGAGGCAGCACAGCGCAAGGATCAGCATGCCAAGCGCCAGGCGCAGAAAACCCTTCTACCCGCGAAGCGGGGGCCATGCGAGCTGGAAGCATCCGAGGGGAATCCGTCTCTGGTTGCAGAACCGAGCGGAACGCCGGCGAGTTTGGCAGCTAAGCCGGCCGCCTCAGAGGCGCCCGCCACCACGGAGGGGCGAGTGGCCTCCGAGGCGGGCTCGCGTCTTTCCATGATAGGCCCTCGCCGCTCCTTCTTGGAGCGGCAGGGCACGCGGGAGGCTGAAGAAACAGACATCACCGCTAGCAAGCGTCTGCTCGATGCGCTGGCGCAAAGGATCGAGGAGTCTCACGAGCGATTGGCGCAGCGCCTCGATGCCGGCCTCACGGCGGCAGCGAGCGAGCTGAGCGCGCTTGCCAGCCACATCGCCCCGATCGCCGAACGCATCCAGCAAATCCGAAACGGCCAGGGCAAGGAGGGGGCTTCGATCGGGGAACTACCCTCGGAGACTCCAACGGCCGTTGAGGGAGGCGCGGCCGGCGTGCCCCCTTCTTTGCGCCAGACGGTAGAAAAACTGGTGCGAGGGCTCGATGTCCTTCAAGAGGCTGCTCAGCAATTTGGCAATGGTTCCACAGCGTTCTTCGAAGCTCACGGGGCCATGGCCAAGGTTACGGCGGACATCGCCGAGCTGAGAAACTCGAACGTGGAGAATTGGCATTCTCTCCACCGTGCTCTCGCGCGGGCACTGGGGCTTTCCGAGCAGGCCGCAAAACCCGTCGCGGGTCCGCCAGCGGATGGCGAGGTCAAGAGGGAGCTCTCGTCAAAGGACCCGTTTGTCCCGATCCTCTCGCTCCTCGTGCGAGAAAGGGAAAATGGCGCGTTGTCGCCAAGGGTTCTCGGACGGGTGGCAGAAGGGCATCAAGCGGGGCGCATCCCCCAGATCCAGCTGAACCGGGACAGTCAAGCGCCACTTCAGCACCTCGTCGGTGCGGAGCTGGGCGAAAACTTCCTTATCGAGCCGGGCCTTGGCTTCTCGCCTCGGCTGGCTAGAAAAGCGGCTGGCGAACAAGAAAGCTCAAGCGAGAGCCCGAAGGTAGGCGATGGTGAAGGCGCAAGCCGTCCGGATTTTATTTCCGCCGCCCGCGGCGCGGCTCGCAGGGCTCAAATCGAAATTCAAAAAAGCGGCGATAACGCCACCGCCTTGCCAGATAAGAGCCTCAAATATGCGTCTGGCGTGCAGCCCGTTGGGGAGGAACCGGCCCTTCCCACCCCCTCCCTCCGGCGGTTCCGCAATTTCGCCTCTTGGCTACGTCCGCTTGCCTTTGCTGCGGCTTTACTCCTTGCCGCCGCGGCGGGCTATGCCTTGAGCAAGGCATATACCGCCCCTCGCTTTCGCGGTGTTGTGGCCGGATTCTTAAAGCATCTCCCGCACAGCCTGGAGCTATCGGGCGGGGCAACGGAAGTCTTCGGAACTTCCAAGGATCGAGTGGCGGACAAGCCTGCGGAAACGCCAACGCCTCCGGAGCATTTACCTCGCCAAGCCGGCGAAGAAAACGGCGCGGCAAGCTCAGCGGGAGGGGAAGCCGCGCCTACGAGTCGACGAACGCCGCCAAGCGATCCGGCCCAGGCCATCCCTGAGGGCCACGCCACGATCACGGGCTCATTTCCGACCGCCAACCCTGAGCGAGGCATATCATCATCGAGCCGGGCAGAGGGACCCCAAGAGCTAAGCCCGCACGAGCCAAGCTCGCCAGGGATGATTCGGCAAAAATCAAGCGCGGGGGGAGCCGAGCGGTCTGCTTCCGTGGTTCCCAACTCCTTCGCCGATCTTGTGGAAAAAGCAAAATCGGGAGATGCCCAAGCAGAGCTCGCGCTTGGCTCTTATTACGCCGAAAATTCCGGGGATGAAAAAGACTACAAGCTCGCCGCGCAATGGTATGAGAAGGCGGCGGATCAGGACGTGGCGGTTGCCGAATACCGGCTGGCGACTCTTTTCGAGAAAGGCCTTGGCGTCGCGCAAGATCTCCAAAAAGCGAAAAGACTTTACCAGCGCGCGGCGGAAAAGGGCAATACGCGCGCCATGCACAACCTTGGCGTCATGGCCGTGGAGGGCGGCGATGGCAAGCCCAATTACACAAGCGCTGCCCTATGGTTCGGCAAGGCCGCGGAGTTCGGCGTTAGAGACAGTCAGTATAATATGGCTGTGCTCTTGGCGCGGGGCCTCGGGGTTCCCAAAGATCTCGTGAAGTCCTACACATGGTTTTCGATCGTTGCCACGTCTGGGGATTTGGACGCGGCGAAGAAACGCGAGGAAGTTGCCGCCCGGTTGACGAGCGCCGAGCTCGCGGCCGCCAATGCCGCTGCCGCAGCGTTCCATCCGCAAGAGGCTGACCGGCCGGCAAATGAAGCCGAGCAGGCGCTAGCGGGCCAGCTCAAGGCGGTGCAGGGACGAGATCTATCGACGCGCCCGGACGATGCGCAGTTGAACCCCTATCCAGCGGCCTCAAAGTAAACTGCCGCGGTCGGAACGGAGAAGGTGCTTGGTCGGCATGGCTGGGGTTCCTTCGCGGCCCCGCAGCTGCTCGGCGGTGTTGATCCAGCCGATCATCGACGACCGGCCATCCTCGGACTGATCGGGTTGACAAATCCCGGCTCTTCGAAGCCCCTGGTGTATGCCCGCAAATTTCCCACCCGCCGGGAGAAGCCGAAGCGCGAGGTGCCACGCAGAGCTCCTCTTTCCCCTGACCTTTGCCGCGGCTCGTTCAACTGTCATCCAAAAGCCATACGAATCTGCTTTGGGTGTAATAAGATGATGAAAAGGTTAATTGGCTTATGACGTTGAATTCAGAGACTGATGCAGATTTTGAGCCGGCCTTCTATCGCACTTTGTTTCTTTCCGATGTTCACCTCGGTACACGAGGCTGCCAGGCCGATCTCCTCTTGGATTTCCTTAAACACCATGACGCCGAGACCATTTATCTCGTCGGCGATATGATCGATGGCTGGGCTTTAAAAAATCGTTGGTATTGGCCCCAATCCCACAATGACATTGTGCAGAAACTGTTGCGTAAAGTGCGCAAGGGCACGCGCATGGTTTACGTCCCTGGCAATCACGATGAGTTTGCGCGCGATTATATCGGGGCTGTGTTTGGCGGCGTCGAGGTTGCCGAGCACGCCTATCACAGTACCGCCGATCGCAAGCGCTTGTTGATCGTGCACGGAGATCAGTTTGACATCGTCGTGCAACACGCGCGCTGGCTCGCTTTTCTCGGCGACGGGGCCTATACTTTCGCTCTATGGTCCAACCGCTGGTTTAACCTCGTGCGGCGGCGGCTCGGCTTTAGCTATTGGTCGCTTTCCGCTTGGGCGAAACTTAAGGTGAAGAATGCCGTCAAGTTTATTGGCGCATTCGAAACCGCCCTCGCCGCCGCGGCCCGCCGGCATGGTGCCGATGGAGTCGTCTGCGGCCATATCCACCATGCGACCATCCGCGATATCGGCGGGATCACCTACATCAACACCGGCGATTTCGTTGAATCGTGCACCGCCATTGGCGAGCATCAAGATGGGCGGCTCGAAATTCTCCATTGGCAGCTCACTTTCGAAGAGCAGCAGCGAGCGGAGCGAACGGCGGCGGGGGGATCGGCGGTCGCCGCGCGAGTGGCAGCCTGATGCGCATACTCGTCGCGACCGACGCGTGGAGGCCGCAAATCAACGGGGTCGTCCGCTCCCTTGAATCGGTGGCGCGCGCCTTGCGCGATTTTGGCGTCGAAATCGAATTTCTGACGCCGCAGGGTTTTGCCACTGTTCCGCTGCCAACCTACAATGAAATCAAGCTTGCGCTGGCGACACGCCGCGCCGTTACAAAACGGTTAGAAGGGGCGGCGATCGACCACATCCATATCGCGACGGAAGGCCCCGTCGGCCTTGCGACACGCCGCCATTGCATGCGCGCAAAGCGCATTTTTACGACGAGTTATCACACGCGCTTTCCCGAATATATTTCGGCGCGCACGCGCATTCCGGAAGCTTTCACTTACGCCTTGCTACGCCGCTTCCACAATGCAAGCGCGGGCGTCATGGTTTCAACCGCTTCGCTCGCCAATGATCTCGCCAAGCGCGGATTTGAGCGGCTGATGCCATGGTCGCGCGGCGTCGACCATGAGCTCTTCTCCCCAACAAAGGCAGCGGTGTTGGATTTTCCGCGGCCTGTTTTCCTCTACGCGGGCCGGCTGGCGCCGGAAAAAAACGTCGAGGCTTTTTTAAAACTCGATCTGCCGGGCTCGAAAGTCATCGCCGGCGATGGCCCGTCGCGGCGGGCGCTTGAGGAAAATTATCCGAAGGCGCATTTCCTCGGCGCCAAGGCCGCCGATGCCTTGGCCGTTCTTTACGCGTCAGCCGACGTCTTTGTCTTTCCCAGCCGCACGGATACGTTTGGGATTGTGCTTATCGAGGCCATGGCGAGCGGCCTGCCGGTGGCGGCCTATCCGGTGATGGGGCCGCTTGATGTCGTTGGCAAAAGCGGCGCCGGCGTTCTTAAGGAAGACCTGCGGGCGGCGTGTCTTGCCGCGCTTGATGTCCCCCGCGAAAAAGCGCGCGCCCATGCGCTGACCTACACTTGGGCGAACAGCGCCCGCCAGTTTCTCGACAATATTTTATTCATCAAATCGGCGGACCGGCGCGTCCTTGCGGCAAAGCCGGCATTTCCCCTCTCCGCAAGCGGCAGCCCGTAAGGCCTGGGCGCGAGCCCCCGGTCCCTTCATCAAACCGCTCCCTTCATAAAAAAAGAGCCCAAAAGTTTTGTAAGGTTTTTAGCTCCCACCTTACCAAAATGTTTCTCGTGAAACCTTTCGGTAAGGTCGCGGTGTCAAATCAGACAGCGAGCCACAGCCACCTTACATGGGTAGCGGCAAATAGATGGTCAAAGAACTAAGCGCTATCTAAAGCATTTCTGATCGGTTCAACAACAAGTTCGCGTTGCTCTTTATTGGCACAATGCGTCACCCAAGGCGTCACCCAAGATGCGCACATCGCTTGCCAAAGATGCGAAGCTCCAACGAAAAGAGAGTCCCGCAGTTTTTGTCCAATCATGGCCAAGCTTTCCCAGTCAGCCATTTGCTTTGAAGTTTGCGCATTGGACCAGAGAGAGCCATGTTTGCCTCGATTGAAATTCGTAAACTAGCATATTGCGGCTCCATTCTGAATTAGAGCCGCCGATAGGCAGTGTCTCAGTTTGAAATATCCGCTTTGGGTGGGGAGCGGACCTCCGGTTATTGGTCACACTGACAAAGCGGCGCACAGATTGTGTCCGACCTCACTTCTGCGCAACGTCAGCTCAAGCTATTCTGAAGAACCTGGAGTGGAGATTTGCAGCATGGCGAAGCTCGTCTTTGGAATGAACCAGTCCCTGGACGGCTATGTCGATCATCTGGAAATGCGGCCAGACCCCGCGCTTTTTCGTCATTTCATAGCGCGCGTGCGCGACCTGACCGGCAGCGTTTACGGTCGTTCCATGTACGAGGTGATGCGGTATTGGGATGAAGACCATCCTGAGTGGGACGCGGACCAACACGACTTCGCGGCGGCGTGGCGGAGGCAACCGAAGTGGATCGTGTCGCGCTCGTTGAAGTCAGTCGGCCCCAACGCCATCCTTGTCGAGAGCGACATCGAGGCGGCGATACGCGCGCTGAAGGCTGAGCAGATCGGGGAGATTGGAGTTTCCGGACCAGACCTGGCACGAAGCCTAACCGACCTTCATCTTATCGATGAGTACCGACTCTACCTCCACCCCGTCGTGCTTGGTCGCGGCAAGCCATTCTTCGCCGACCCCCGGCCGCCGGTCCGCCTCGTCGCCAGCGATCTAATTGGCGAGGCCGTGATTAGGTTGACGTACGTCCCTGCCTAATCGCGCGACTCGCTCGACGGACTGCCGGCGCGTTTGGTCCGCTTTGGGTCGAAACCCGAGTTTCAGACTGAGACACTACCCGCCGATAAACTGAAATAAGCCTATATTTTTTGTGCTATTGCGCAACAGGTGCAATTACCAATGCTTTAACCCTCGCTTGCTCAGACGCTATCTTAGGTGCTAGCACAGTTCGACTAGCTTCTCAGCTGCCACGCCGCAGCGCCGCCATTAACCAATGACCGCCGTGATGGAGAGGGAACATGACCGAGCTAGAAATCATTGGCGCGCCGCAATCCATATTTGTCCGCTCGGTGCGCATGGTTTGCGCCGAAAAGGCCGTTGCTTATCGCTTTACACCGGCCCGGCCACACTCGCCCGAGGTCGACTGCATCCACCCCTTCGGCAAGATCCCGGTGATGCGCCACGGCGGCTTTACTTTATTCGAGTCGAAGGCGATCGCGACCTACATCGATCGCGCCTTCCCCGGCCCAAAAGTCATCCCCGAGGACGCCATGCTTTGCGGCCAAGCCGAGCAATGGGTCTCCGTTTTGAACACGACGATTTTTCCGTCTTTTATTACGTATTTTTTGGGTTATTTCTTTCCCAAAACAGCGGATGGTGCGCCGGACCGGCAAAGCATCGAGGGATCGCTGCCCGATCTTCGCAACCATTTCACTATTTTGGAGCGCGCCATCGCGAAGACGGGTTACCTTGCGGGGCCAGAATTCACTTACGCGGATATCGATCTATTGCCGAGCCTCGCTTATCTCGCCGAACTGCCTGAAAGCGCCGAGCTCTTGAAAACGACGCCTAGTCTTTCACGGTATTTCACTGACCATTGTCAACGAGCGAGTTTCGTGGCGACCAAGCCGCCTCCAATGACAAAAGCCTGACCACCTTGCGTTCCGTTCTACCCTCCGCCAAGGCGGGCTTCCGTCTCCAAAAGATGAATATTCCCTGGCGCGTCGCGGCGATTACGGCCGCGTCTGCGATGATCGCATGGCTAGAGACAGCGCGCGCGATCCCTAATTTCCGTTTGCTTACTTTTGTCCTCATTTTTGTTGCCGTCTCCACCGCCGCTTCGATGACCTCGGGAAGGCACCGCGATTGGCTCATCGTCTGCGCTTCGCTCGCCTTTGGCCTCTCGAGCCTCGAAGGTTTGGCGATTCTTCTCGAGCCCAAAATCCCGCTCGTTGTCTATCGCTGGATGACCAGCCAGCCGGTCCTTGGCTGGACGCCTGCCCGCTCCGGCCGCAATCACGCCGAGGCTCGCGATCCAAATACCGGCTCGCTCATTTACTCCACGGATTACACGATCGATCATAATCTCCTGCGCCAGACATTGTCCGCCGGGGAGGACAGAGCGGCCGTTTTTGTTGGCGATTCCTATACTTTTGGAGTCGGATTGAATGATGCCGACGCGTTACCGCAGATTTTCGCGGATTTGACCGAGCGCGAGCAGCGCGTTTTAAACCTCGGTTTTCCAGGCTATGGCCCGCAGCATTTCTTGCGGGAATTGGAGACCGGAATTTTCGATCGAGTGATTGGTGAGCACCCGCGCGCGTTCATCTTTACGACATTTGCCTCTCATGCGGAGCGCAGCGCCTGCAAACCACATTGGATGCGGCTTGGTCCATACTATGGTATTGAAAACGGTGGACTAACTTTTCTGGGGCCATGCTATAGTGGCGCTCACCTTTGGGTTACCGAATGGCTTAACAATACAGCCCTATATAGAGTGTTTATAGCCCCCTACCGGCAGAGAGTCGCGCGGGAGGATTTTGACCTCTATATAGAGACAATCGCGGCCGCCGTCCGCGCCGCGAAACAAAAGTATGACGCGCCTACCTTGATCGCCTATATCAGGACAAGCGATCATTATTTTTGCGGTACGGGTTTTAGCGATGATAAAATCATTGGCCGCCTGCGTGAAGCGGGGGCTGACGTAATCGACGCCTCGCTCGAACGGCAACGCGCTGAGGGGGTTATCCTCGATATTCCTGGCGATGGGCACCCGACCGCGGCCGCTAACCGCGCGCGCGCG
>Ga0187783_10000113_pt1 | contig 59885 bp, 87 predicted proteins | sample 1015_SJ02_MP02_2_FD_132471 | JGI IMG/M metagenome (GOLD analysis project Ga0187783, IMG submission 132471) | Tropical peat soil microbial communities from peatlands in Department of Meta, Colombia - 1015_SJ02_MP02_20_MG | ecosystem: Environmental > Terrestrial > Soil > Wetlands > Peat | place... | reverse complement strand
CGCACTCTCTCAGGCACGTAAAGCCGGTGCGAAGATCCCGTTTAAGCGCCAAGGGAAGCGTGGCCGGTCGAAGCGAGGGTAGATGCTGTGGCTCCTGGTCGTTACGCAAGTTCTGATTCTCGTGGTTATCGTTGGCGTGCCGGTGTACCTGTGGCGCAATCGGGATCGGTACCTGATGGCCTTCACCGGCTTGGTGCGCCAATGGGACGATGTGGTCGGCGCGTTGGGCACCCTCGTCAGTCTGATAAAGGAGCAGAGGGCCGATGAGTTCAGGAGGCAGCACGTGTCGTCAGCTTACGTAGCTGGTACAATCACGCTCGCGAACGCGAATCAAGTCTACAACATCCTCGCACTCGTTCGCGCGCAGCTTGACGCGAACTGCCCAGGCGCCGCGCGCTCCTTCAACTTGTACGCGACTCACGCGAACACCGCGCAGGTCCTCGTTGGCTCCAGTGCGATGACAGCAACGAGTTACGCCTATAGCCTAAACCCGGATGACATGCACGAATACGAGTCAACCTATCAGAACATTCCGTTTGGCTACCTAAGTGCGATGTCTACCGCAGCCGGTCAACAACTCGGGGTCGAGGTCATGGTGATGTAATGAGTGCGTTCCGTGGCGTCGTCGGCGCAATCCCGTATCACTTAATCAGCGCGGCAGGTACTAATGCGACCTCGGTCAAGGCGTCCGCTGGTATCTTATATGGTTTGGCCGCAGGCAACATAAATGCCAGTCCGCGATACCTTAAGCTATATGATAGTGCGACCGCGCCTTCTGTAGGTACGAGCGTTCCTGTTCAGACTTATATCATCCCTGGCAACACGGCTGGCGCAGGCTCTAATTACACCTTCACCTATGGCAAGGCGTTCGTGAACGGAATAGCCTTTGCAATAACAGGCGGAATTGCCGACTCAGACACAACAGCGATCAACGCGAACGAGGTCGTGGTGGACTTGGACTATAAATGATAACGACGACGCGTTGGACTCCCGATACCTGTGTGCCGCCCTACTGTGTGATCGACTATCAGTGGAACACGACGGTTGCGGCTACCTCTAGGGTGCATACTCCGTCCAACATCGAGCAGGTGTGCTCAGCTCACACGAGCATTGCGACATCACCCTCAGCGTTGTATGCGGTTCTTGTGTCTGAGAACACGCGCAAGAACCTAGTCTGTGCGCAGATGGTGTCCGTACTTGCTACCGTGGACCCTCTGACAATTCCGTGGAGTTACTCTGGTACAGGAGCCAGTCGCGTGTTGAACGTGACTTTTCCGGGGGCCACGGCTGCTAATGTAACCAGCTTGCAGAATTACTGTAACTCGACCTTTGGATCAGGTACAGTTGTAGTCACAGCCGGAGTAGCCATACCCTGATATGTCTGGTGTCACCTTGATTGCGTGTTACCCATCGGCGCGGAGCGAGAATGATGCTGTAAGTGCGTATGGGTCCATTGGCCATGTGAATCTGGGGATATACACCACTGAAAGTCAGACTCAAGTTACGTATCGCACAGCCGGTGTGTTCAGTGGTTTGTACTGCCGCGTCACTGCCAATACCACGACCGGAAATGGCAGTCTGCACTTGCGCATAAATGGTGCGTCCGGCAACGAGGTCGTGTCTATAACTGCGGGCACAACGGGTGAGTTTCAGGATACAACGCACACAGATGTGATTTCGGCTGGCAATAAGATAGGTTACCTGCTGACGGTCGGCAGTGGCTCAAGTACCAGCATGAGCTTTAGTATTGTAGCGGCGCTGTTTTCTGCAACTTATGGTACTTGTGCCAAGCTCATAAACTCCATTTCCTCGTCAGGTACTGGATACACATCTACTTCAACTACCACGTATCTCAACATTGTAGGTGCAGGTACCGCTGGTTCAAATGAGTCGCAGCAGCAGCACAAGATGCGCATGTCAGGTACACTTAGTGACTTGCAGATAAATGTTATATCCAACACTAGGACTGACACCTGTACGATCGCCATGCGAGTAGGTGGTTCCAATGGGAATGAGGGCATATCTGTACTTAGTGATACCACGGGTATATTTGAGGACACTTTGGACACTGACGCGGTATCATCTGGGTCTTTGATCGACTATGCTGTGACTACGGGTAGTGGGTCTGGTAATCTTGTCGTCGGCCCTGTTTCTTGTGAGTTGACATCACCAAACAGTCTGGCTGAGTCAGTATGTGGCTCAAGTGGCATAACAGCGGCTGCCAATACCACGCAGAACTGGTCTGTAGCAGGGACCGCGGCAGCAAGTACTGCGACAGAGGCTAACGTGCAATGCAAGTCTCAGGTTACGTACAACGCCAGTAACTTGCTCCTGCACCTGACAGCGAATTCGGTCACGGCTGCATCGACAGGTTACTTCAGGGTTAATGGTGCCAATGGGAACCAGACCATTTCCATAGGTTCGTCTTCCACAGGCTTCTTTGAGGATACGGTTGATACGGATGCTGTGCCTTTATCTGCTGAGACTGACTATCAGATAGTTTTGGGCGCCACTGGGACTAGTATTACCTGGACCGGCTTCTCGCATCTGATGACACTTGACAATGCGCCTGTGTTCATTCCGCCAGTTGTATATGAGGACGTTTTGTGGCTTAATTAACAGGAGGGTAAACGGGCATGCGTACTTACGATATCAGCTTTGAAGGCGTTTCAGTATCTGCCGCGCAGGACCTCGTGGCCGTGCTCGGCCCTACTGGTGCGCGTGTAGCTAGGATCAAACGGGCGCGTGTTGGGTGCACGAATACCTCAATCCCCACGGCGCAGATGCTGGAGATCCGCTGTCGCTTGGCATCGGCGACGTTCTCGGTCGGGTCTGGCGGCTCGACTCCCACTCCTCGCCCGCTTGACATCGGCGATGCTGCGGCGACCGTAACCGCAGGTGCCAATCTAACGACCAAATCGACTACTACTGGCTCGTTCACGGTTATCGAGGAAACAGGCGTCCACGCCTATGCAGGTTACGACTATACGTGGCCCGCCGACGCCCGCCCGACCATTGGCCCGTCCGAGGGATTCGTGTTCGAGCTGCTGAGCACGGTCTCCGGCACCGTAAACCTATCAGGTGGCGTGACGGTCGAGGAGGTCGGCGGGTAGCCAGTGATCCAGAAGTACAAGTTCGTCATTCAAGAGAACGTCGGTAGGTGCAAGAGTGCTTGGATACCGGGGTCCGAGGCTGACGCGCTTCCGTGGCAACGGGTGCGGCGTGGCTTGGATGAGCCTGCACTCGATGACATTGTGCAGCGGCGAGTGCTACTGCCTTGGACGTATGCGCCTGTCGATGTGTCGTGGTTGAAGCTGAAGCGGATGTACGAACAGGAACCGGCTGAGATCTATGTGCAACGGCCCATCGGTGTGCTTTTCGCAGGTTCCGTGCCGCCGCCTCCGACTAGTGGCGCCGCCCGGTACCTGCCTATACTGGGAGTTGGAAGCTAGTGTCCACAATCCTCGATGACTACTATCCATACTTCCTCGCGGCGCTGTGCGTCTGGCGCGAGGCACGTAACCAGTCCATTGACGCGCGGCGCGGGATCTGGTGGGTCCTGCAAAACCGTGTCGGTAGGCCTATTTTCCGTCCTACCCTCATCGGCGTCGTGCTCCAACCGTGGCAGTTCTCGTCGTTCAATGCCACAGATCCGAATGTTACGAAGTTTCCAAATCCCGCGACCGCGCTTGACTGGCAGGCGTGGCAGGAGATCCTAGCCATAGCCGAGTCGCCGGGGGATGACCCGACCGATGGCGCGGTATATTATGAGAGCTTCGATCCGGCAGAACTGGATGCGATTCGAGGGAAGGATTCGTGGTTCGCGGCGGACAAAATGACCGTGCAGATCGACGCCGTAAGGTTCTATCATCTGTAGAGGAGGATGCATGCATAAAGAGGCGAAGCATCTCATCGAGGAAACGCGACAGGGGCTGTACGATTACCTGATTGAACAGGGTACGGGGAAGGCTTACGCGCGCTCGGTATCCGATAACTACGCGCGCATGATCGCCTACGACGTTGACGTGCAGATCAGTGGGTTGCATCCAGCGGTGCTGCCCTAGGAGGCTACAATGGCAAAAGGTTCGTTGAAGGGAATGATGAGCGAGAAGCGCGCCTACGGCAAGGGCCGAGGTGGCAAGAAGCGTTAAGGAGGCAAACATGTCGCAGCGTACACCAATCAATACGCCCTTTGGCTCGTGCGAGGGTGTTTTTGCAAAGACCCCCGGTACGAAGGGCGTGACTGGCGGGTTCGACAAGAATCGTCCGCCGTTTGAAAAGCCGCACTCGATGGGCAAGGATACCATCCCGTGCAAGTTCTTCGAGGGCGAGGGAAAGCAGGTCGGGCCACTGACGCCGAATCCCGAGAAGTTCGAGACACCATTTGGCAACACCCTTGTGGCGAAGGGAGCTGTTAATCGCAGGAACCGTCCGAGCGGCAACTAAACGTGTTCCGGTCTGCTAAACTGTGGTTACTGCCAGTCGCCCTCCTCGTGTCTCTCCGCGTCGATGCGAATGAGCAGGCGACTGGCTGGTGTCAGCAGGGCGGGAATACGGTCACAACGGCCGGGATCTCGTCCTCGAATTACTGGCAGCAGACCTTCCCCTCGGTCACTGTATCGGTCTACAACCATGCAACCCTTACCCTCTCGACGATCTACTCGAACAACACTGGCACGTCGAAGGCGAATCCGTTCACGGCAGGCTCGGATGGCTCGTGGTTCTTCTATGCAGCAAATGGCCGGTACGACGTAACCTGCACGAACTCCAGCCCGACTGTGAGCCTGTCGTTCCCGGATATCCTGCTGTTTGATAATGGCGGGGTCTCGGGGATCACGTCAATCAACTCGCAGACTGGGCCGTCGATTACGATCCAAGGCGCGTCTGGGCAGCCGATCACAGTGACCACACCCTCGTCGAACACTGTCCAGATCAACCTGCCGCAGGCGAATGGCTCGACTAATGGGTTCCTCGCCTCCTCGGATTGGACGACGTTCAACAGCAAGCAGTCGGCATTGACTTTCAGCTCTCCATTGGCTAACTCCAGTGGCACGGTCAGTTTGGGCACGGTCGGCATCCTGCTCGGTGGCACTGGGCAGACTACAGCCTCAGCCGCATTCGCCGCACTATCACCGCTGACTACCGTAGGCGATTTGATCGTGTTCAATGGGACTGTGCCGGTTCGCCTCGCTGGTGGCACGAATGGTTACTTCCTGACGCGAAACACCTCTTCAGGTGTCGGCATCTCGTGGACTGCCTGCTCGATTTGTTCGGTGACGACGCCAATTTCGGTCGCGAACGGCGGGACTGGCCTGTCGTCTGGTACCTCAGGCGGCGTACCTTGTTACACAGGCGCGACTACAGTTGCAAGTTCGTCGCTGCTGGTCTCTGGCAACCCACTTATCGGTGGTGGCTCTGGTGTGTGCCCCGGAACGACCGGCCCGTTCAGTGCCTACAACTCCTTGACCCTAACCGGCCAAGGGATGCCGCCGATCCTCTACTCCCCGGCGCTGTCTTCATCCCAATCCGCGACGGTCGGGCCGACGACAATGTTCACGCCCGCCTCAGCCGGGATCTTCGAGCTGTGCTACTACGCCGTGGTCACCCAGGCAGCGACCTCCTCGTCCTCGCTCACACCGACCTTCTCGTGGAACGATGGCTCGGCGCGCTCAACCACAGGCCTGATCGCGGCGAACGTTCCTAACTTCCAGGCATACACCGGGAACTCGTCTGGCGCGGTGCTCAATGGCTGCGTGACCATCGCCTCGGCTGCGTCTCAGGCGATCACGTTCACGTTCACCTACGCGTCGTCCGGGGCCACGGCAATGAACTACATCTACGTGGTTTCGACCAAGGAGATTAGGTAGTGTGCCTTATGCATATTACCCCCTGTCCCAGCTCCTTACCGATCTCGCTCTCCGTCTCCAGGACCCTAACAATGTTTTCTGGGCTAGCGCCGAACTTACCGTGTACATCCAGGATGCCCTTCGCACCTGGAATGCCATGGCAGCATGGTACCGTGACCGGTTCTCGTTCAACACGACTGATAACGTCGTTTGGTATAACCTCAGCACGCAAACCGGTACGCTCGTCCCCTACACCGTAACCGATACCTACCTGTTCGAGGAGATCGAGTATCACCTGCTCGAACCGCCGACCGCGACCTACTCCGGTTCCGAGATGTTCACGAACCAGGACCTGGTGAACGCGCTCCAGAAGCGCCGCGATCAGTTCCTGCTCGAAACCGGCTCGGTCGTTACACAGCAAATGGTCCCTGGCGCGCAGACCAACCGCCTGCAACTACCTGATTACGTGATAGATGTACGGCGCATGGCCTACCTAGACTCGACAGGTACGTATACACTCATGTGGCGTAGCTCTGAATCCGAGGCGAATTCGTTCGATTACGGCTGGTGGACGGCACCCGGCTCGCCGAGTGGCTATTCCGTGGTCGAGCCTGCGCCGGTCGTGACCCAGATGATACCGACGCCGGTCCTGCCTGGTTCACTAGATTTGCTGTCAATCAACGCTGGTGCGGCGCTCAATCCCTCAGTCGGTGTGGTCCTTGGCGTCCCGGATGACTTCTCGTGGGTCGTCAAATGGGGCGCGCTGGCCGATCTGCTGACCCGTGATGGCCAAGCTTCTGACCCTACGCGGGCAAAATACTGCCAACAGCGCTGGATCGAAGGTGTGCGCCTCGCGAAGCTCTCGACAACGGCGATCACCGGCGCAATCGATGGGAATAACGTCCCAATCAACTCGGTCTTCGACATGGACACGGCCTACTCCGGCTGGCAGAACAACACCCCGGCGCCGCCCTCGATCCTTGGCCTCGCTGGGATGAACATGCTCGCGGTAGCTGATCCTCCGAACACCGCCGCGCACTCGATCCAGCTCGATCTCCTGCGCAACATGCCGGTGCCCGTCCTCGCCACTGACCTCATCCAAGTCGGTCGCGAGGAACTGGACGTAATCACCGACTACGCTGAGCACCTCGCTGCGTTTAAGATGGGGGGAGCGGAGTTCTTGGCAACCCTCCCCGCCTACGAGCGGATGGTGGCCTTGGCCCGCAAGCAGAATGAGCGGTGGCGCGCCTTCTCGCGATTCCCCGAGGACGAGCATGACCGGGGCCGCCGCGAGATGAAGCAGGTCAAGCGCGAGGTCATGACCGAGAAGGAGCATTTGTCAGCGGAGATGGAAGGGGCCGTCAGCGATGGGCCGAGGCGAAGGTAACATGCGAGACGGCAAGCCGCGCTGGGTCAATTACATGACTGAGTTCGTCTATTATGACGGCGCGAATCAGATCGTCGGGCGCATCGTAAAGAAGGGGTGCTGCTGGCTGGCTTACGTGGGTACTTCCGCGTTCACCTGTGGGCGGTTCCGTGACATTGATTCAGCTAAACGCGCAGTTGAACGTACCCTGAAGCTGGAGGCTATGTCGGATGCCGGTTGACACCTCCAAATGGAAACGGGATCTTCAGCCGTTCGTCTGCCATGGCATCAACCTCTCAGCTCCAGTCGATCGCATGGGCGCGGGCATGTACAGGATGCTCGAAAACGTGCGCCCGTACGGCGAAGAGCAGATTCTAGGCCGCCCGTCGATCATGCCTGCGGATACCTACGCAGCGGCGAATCCGATCACTTCGATGAAGCTGCTGAACGATCCGATTCCGCCGCCTCCTCAGTTTCCGGCTGCATTCGCCGAGCAGGTGTTGTTCAAGGGTGATGGCAGCGAACTCCGCTCTGGCAACTACACCTCGGGCAACCCTCCCTCGTGTAGCAATCTGGTGGACAACGGCTACAGTGGCAATCCCCTCGCGCTCCTGATCTTCAAGCCGTCGTTCGGCCCGCGTCCGTGGATGATTATCGGCGACTCGGCGAAGATGCGGATTACGTCCTCAAACGTGCAGCCGTTCCAGTATGGGGTGTCGCCTCCTAACGATCCACCTACCGCCGCGATCGGCGCCGCTAACGCTAACGGGCCGAACGTTGGCACGACTGGCGTCCCCTACGTCTATCGCTACCGTGGGCGCAAGGCGGGCGACATCCAAACCGGCGAATATGGGAACACCGGCCCGTCGATGCGCAATCTGTCCGCGACAGGCACTCCGACCGGTGTATCCCCCATGGGCGCGAACGTTGTGGTCACCATCGTCACAGCGCATCCTGATCCTGCCGTGGTCTACCTCGATGTGTTCCGATTCGGCGGCTCCCTCACTAACTGGGTCTACATCGGCTCATGCTCGAACTATGCTGGCTCGACCGTGACTGACACCTTCAACGATGCAGTAGCCGCGAACCAGCCGTTGATGGATACAGACGATTTCCAGCCATTCCCAACCTTTGACCAAGGACTCACGGGCACGTGTACGCTTGCCCCACAGGCCCAAGGCGGCGCGATCCTCACAATCACTTCCGCTGCGCAGTTCAAATGGTACAACCCAGCCGACCTCGATCAGCCCTACTTTGGTTACGGTAATGCGATCTTCGTGGGGGGCCAAGCGTACACGTTCTACCGCGCGCCGACCTCTGCGACGACCGTCGAACTCGTCGAGACACCGGCAGGCGCGACCTCTGGCACCTTCCTGATGCCATCCCCTGAGATATGGCACGTACCGCTCCCGTTCATCTGGGGGCCATATGGCGGTGGCGAGTCCGGTACCTTCGTGTTCGCGGTGGGCGATATCTACCGCCTTGGCGCGCTCCACTGGACCAAGGGCAACCGGCCTGAGTGCGCGCCCGACTCGAACGTCCTCGATATCACGCAGCCGTCCGAACCGCTTCAGAACGGTTGCATGTGGGGTGGTAATCCCTACGTGTTCTCATCCGAGCGCTGCTTCCAGATCTACCCGACCTTCGGCTCAGCGACGGACTTCATCGCGATCGAGATCCCTAACTCGAAGGGGCTCTACATGCGATGGGCGATCGCTGTTGGGCCACTTGGGATCTATTTCCGTGCGCGCGATGGGATCTACCTGACGAATGGCGGCGCGCCGACCTCAATCACCGACGCGAGCATGTACTCAATATTCCCGCACGAGTCCGGGCTGGGCGAAGGCCAGGTATTCGTAGCAGATGGTCAGCAGGCGACTCCTTACGGTGTCGGCGGGCCGTTCTCACCGCCAGATGACACGATGGAGACGGCACAGCGGCTGGAGTATGTGGACGGCTTTCTCTACTACGACTATATCGATCAGTCCGGCACGCGGCGTACTCTGGTCCACAACACACAAACTGGTGCTTGGGTCTCGCGCGATACTTACACCCCACCGATAACGATGCACTACGCGGGCGAAGGCGGCGACTCAATTGTCACAGGCGAAGGCATCCACGAGTGCTACATGGGCGCAGCCAATGGCATGTCCTACCAGTACTCGGCGAACGTGACCGACAACGGCGTCGGGATATTCGGGCACATCCGCACGATCGCCGTGAGCGCCAAGGACCCGCGTCCACGCAAGCTCTGGGGTGATGTCTGGCTGGATTACGACTCACAGTGCGAGACGCTCATGATCGATTGTGGCTTCGATCAGTATCTCTACTTTTCGGTTGAGACGCTCGCGGGCACGAACCTCAACGGGCGGCGTCAGTCGATCATCGACATCAATAACGGCGAGGGCCAGTACGCGATGTCGATTGGCCTCGACATCTCGTGGACGACTTCTATTGGACGGCCTGCATTCTTCACATGGGAACCAAGCTACGAGCCGATGCCCGAGCTGACGATTCTGCGCGCATCGAACTGGACCGACGATGGCTACCCTGGCGCGAAGTTCTTCCAAGGCTTTTACATCGAGGGGGACACGCTCGGGATCACACGTTCGCTTCAGGTACAATTCGACGGTGGTGGTATCCTCGCGCAGACCTTTGCGTTCACTGCTACCAACCGGCAAGAGCAGCCGTTCTCGTTCACCTCTCCGTTCATCTCGCGCCTGATCCGCATCCTTCCCACCGATCCTGACATGTGGCGCTTGTTCAAGATCCGTTGGATCTGGGAGCCTGCGCCGGACCTCGCACTCAACTGGATTACGCAGCCGACAACGCACGACTTCACCGAGTTCTTCCATCATCGGGACGCATATCTCGCGCTAATCGCCTCCGCAGCCGTGAATCTTGGAGTGACGCGCTACGACGACGGCGCGGTGTTTAACTACACCTTCCCGGCGACGACACAAGGCGCGGTATTCCAGCAGAAGCTCTATCAAGTCCTTCAGCCGATGAAGGGCAAGATCGTGAATTACGCACTAACCTCCACGATCCCGTTCCGACTGTTCCACAAGGACTGCTCGTTGCGCGTAGGGCCATGGGGGCGGCGTGATCCGTATAAGATCGTGCAGCCGTTCGGCGACCAATCCCGGCGTATGGGGGCGATCATATGAGCATCCTCCTGATCGACTCATTCGATGGCTACGTGACCAGCGAGCTTACTGAGTACTGGCAGGACCAGTCGATCGTCGGCAACGCCAATATCGCTACCAATCTGCCAAATGCGCCTGCGCGTACTGGGCCTGGTGCCATGGCACCTCGCCCTGGCGGTGTGGCGCGGAGCATGGGAGCGATCCTTGTTGACGTGATCGTAGGGTTCGCGTTCTGGACCAACACTGGGCCACCGGATACGCCGATCTGCGCGTTCGCTCAAGTCCTTGGCAGCCAGTATCAGTGCCAGTTGAACGCGTTACTCGATGGCACGCTGAGTATTCAGCAAACGACCAACGGGGCGATCCTAGCGACGACGAGCCCAAATGGTCCGCTGATTCAGCCCGAGGTCTATCATTACATCGAGTGGCGCACAGGGTTCAACGAGGGTGGCGCACTCAATGAGATCTGGATCGACGGGGTGCTCGTGTACAGCGGGTATCTGGCGACGCAGGGTCAGCCGTTGCCGGGTGCCGAATGGGTCTATCTCATGGGTGCACCTGGTGGCTCGATTAACCTGTTTGACGACTTCTATCTCGTGAATCCAGACGACGGAAATGGGTTGACTACCGCCGCTGGAGACTCCTCGGTGATCTGCTCGATTACAAGCGCCGAAGGTGACGTGGACGAATGGTCTCCGTTCCCGGCCACAAACGAGAACTGGCAGAACGTGCATCAGATACCAGCATCCGACGATACCGCGTACAACCAGTCGCCAGGTATCGGGAACGTAGACGACTACACACTCTCGCCGACTTTAGCCACGACTGATGACATCCTCGCTATTCTGCTTGTGCACCAGACGCGCTCGACAGTGGGCGATGAATGGGCGCAGCCCTACATCTCGATCGATGGCACGCCTTACGACGACAACGCGGATACGTACGAGCCGAATACTGCCTATAGCCCGTGGTTCTTCATCTACGAGCTGAATCCACTGACAAACCATCCGTGGACTGGGCCGATCTTTGACGCATCGTACTGGGGTATCGGCCAGGTAGCGCACCCAACTGCGTTCTTTGTCAGGCTATACGGGGTGCACAATACCCACAATGGCGAGATCGTCGGGACACTGAGCTGATATGGCGCTCATTTTTGCGGATTCGTTCGACCATTACGACAATGCCTATCTCCAGTCGAAATGGACATCGGTCTCGAATTTTGGCAACTCGCTACAAGGTCTGGTCCTGAACAACACGCAGGCACGCACCGGTCCGCAATGTGGTCAATTCACTGGACTTGGCGCATTCGTCACGATTGAGAACTCATCGACATGGACGGTGGGCGGCGCATTCAACTGGCAGGCGTACGGCGGCGGCGTGACGATCCAGCACCTCGGCACGATCCAAGTCCAGTGGCTCATTAACGCGGACGGGACGATCTCGGTGTTCGGCGGCCCGAGCGGCTTCAACCCCGGTGCGTTGCTTGGTACTACCGACCCATCCGTAGCGATTACGCTCGGGCGTTACTACTACGTAGAGTGCATGTTCGTGGTCAACAAGACCGGAGGCTCGGTGATCCTGCGGATCAATGGGCAGGTGGTCTTGAGCGTGTCCGGTGACACAAGCCCGAATGGCGATAACGTAGGAGACGCGTTCTCCATATACGGACCTGGTGGCAGCGCGCTAGTATTCGTTGACGACGTGTACGTGACCGATGGGAATCCAGTGCTCAATGGCTTCCTCGGCGACGTGGCAATCGGCGTGATCTACTCGGCGTCGGCTGGTGACTATACGCAATGGACTCCGTTGAGCGGATCGAACTGGAGCGAGGTCAATAACAACCCGCCACTCGGCGACGCGTCCTACGTGTGGTCAGTCGCGCCGTCGTCCGGTCCCTATCCGATCGATACGTACTACTTCCAGACGGTTAATCCGAATCGGAACGTCATTGCGATCCAGACGAACATTCTGGCGCGCAAGTCAGATACCGGGAACCGCGCACTATCCCTTGTTACGCGGTATGGAGGCGTAGACAGCGTTGCCGACTCATCTGGTCGCTATGTGAACGAGACTTACATCGATTACCGGAACTGCTTCGATGTCAACCCGCTGACGACCGACGCATGGACACCTGCGGTCTGCAATGCGACTCAGTGGGGCTATCAGCTTATTGACTGACATGCTATCCTGAGCTTGGTTGTTGTGCGAGGTGGCGCGCAGGTAACTCCGGTGAGGGTATGGGAATTGGGCGTCTGTCTATTAACCACCGGATGTCGATGCTGAAATCGCGCCACTAGAATGCCTATTCGCATATGCCAGATCCGCACCGAGACCCTCCGTCAGGGCGGCAACGCGCAGCAGATGCGCGTGACCCAAGCCGCTATCGAGATCGCCAATCAGCCTGGTTTCTCCGCCCAAGCCGAGATGCGGGTCACCCAGATCGCGATCGAGTTCCCGTTCACCAGCACGACGCCACCACCCACGCCTTCTACACCGCCGACGCCAACACAAGGCAACACACCACCAGCCGAATGCTCACTTCCGCCGACAAGCGAGTGCGTCACGACGCCTGCTTTGATCTCGACCGACGAGTCCTGCGAGGCCCTAGGCTCGTAACTAGTTGACAATTAGCGTCCTCATACCATATGCTGTGTGCAGATCGTATCCCTTGTGAGCGGAGGGGCTTGCACCGCAGACTTGCCCTAACAAGTCGTCCAAGCCCTTCCAATTTCTGACACATCCGTGGCATAATCCGTTTATATGGAAGCTAAAGTGCCCCCTCGCAGAGGGACCCTCTCGGCTAAACTTTTGGACAAGGATGGCAACTTGATCCGCGATTATGGCGTGGTTTCAGAGGTTGAGCCTGTTGAAAAGGCTGAGGATAACGCGCAGCAGGAAGAGCCTGGCGGTAAGGCAGATGATTCTACTTAGCGTGGCACTGCTCGTCTTGGGCTGCTTCGTTGTCGGTCTTGTGACCAACGCTGGTGTCCAGTACGAAGTGAATGCCTTCGCTGGCGGTCCTCAGGTCTCGGCAATCAACTATCATGACTCTGGCACCGGAACGACTCCTGCCGCCGTTACCGATACGGCATTGGAGGACCCGGCTGGGCCAGCGCGTGTCTTAGGCACCCAGTCCACGCCTGGCCCGAGCACGAACGTCTACCAGACGGTTGCGACGATATCCTATGGTGCCGCTGGCCCGATCACGGAGTGGGGTCTATTCAGCGCGCCTACCGGTGGCACCCTCTGGGATCACCGCATCTTCGATGCCATCAACGTGATCAGTGGGAACACGATCGAGTTCACGTATAGTTGCGTGTTCCCCTCTGGTGGCCTATAATCCACTGTGATGGAAGCTGCTTCTCGGTCTCGGTACGCGAAATTATCGGCTAAGGTACTGGGGCCTGATGGAGCGGTAATCGAGGACCTTGGGGTGATCTCTGAGGGGCCTGTCAACATCATCGAGCAGCCCCAGGTCCCGCTTTGGGCCAAACTCCTGATCCTCGCTGCACTGTGCGCTCTGGGCTTCTGGCTTGGTTGGTACACGGCGGCGTTGGCGTTCGTCATCGTCTTCGGGCTCGTGACGAATGTTGGTGTAGCGTACGAAGCCGCGACCTTCGCCGGTGGCGCCTCGACCTCGGACTTCAACTATCATGACTCGGGAACGGGGACCACTGCCGCTGCCGTAACGGATACCGCGCTTCAGACGCCGACCGGGAACTCGCGTGTAGCAGGAACGCAATCGACGCCAGGCTCGACCAACGTCTATCAGACCGTGGCGACGCTCTCGTACACGTCGTCGTTTGCAATCACCGAGTGGGGTTTGTTCAGTGCGAGCACGTCAGGCACGCTCTGGGATCACCGGGTGTTCAGCGCATATAACGTAGTAAGCGGGAACTCGATCCAGTTTACATACCAGGTTACATTCCCATCTGGCGGCTCTTAACCGATGGCCTCAACCCCGATCAACATCGCGTACGGCTCCGACGCGCAGTCGATCACCATTACACTCAACTCACTTGGCCAGTCAGACGCGCAAGCCTCCACTGTCATTGAGAACACGACCAATCTATTCCTTGAGGCGTTGGTTGTTGTTATTATTGTAGCGGCTGCGTCGGGCGTCAGCGCCAATGGCACCGCAGATATCTACGCCTACGGATCGGTGGATGACGGTGCGAACTATCCCGAGGGGATCACGGGCACGAACGGCTCGATCACGCTGAACAACCCGACGAACCTGCGCCGGATTGGCACCCTATTCGTCAACGTGGATTCCACGACTTACGTCAGCGAACCCCTGTCGGTCGCCTCGGCATTCGGTGGCGTGCTCCCGTCCTACTGGGGCATCGTAGTCGTCAACAATTCCGGCGCGGCATTTGCTTCCTCCGGTTGTAGCGCAGAGTACCAGGGAGTGTACGCTCAGGTGTGATCGATGCCTGGGCCGCTCGTATTCCAGCGTGTAAATCCGCCGCGATCGCCGCAGTGGTACGTACCGGGGCTTTCTCCAGCCGATACGCCGTCTCCATCCGCAGGTGGCTGGCGTCCAGGGCCTAATGCGCTATTCAATTCCGCGCATCCATCCGCGACCGGCCTAGTTGCGCTCATCCCATTGAACGAAGGCATCGGCTCGACGATCCATCAGATCGCGGCACAGGCTGGCGCCGGTGTCCCGTCTACTTTCTCAACCTCTGGCTCCCCGGCGTGGGACCCGGATGGTTCTGGTCTCGTCTGCCTGAATGCCGATTCCCAGTACGTGGGCACGCTCTCAAATCTCAGCTTCTCGATGGGCGAGTTCACGATGATGGCGATCGTCGGGTTCTCGGCCTCGCAGCCAGGCGTCTCAGGCGGGTACTCGACGGTCATGGCGATCGGCGATGGGTCATCGAATGGATTCGGCATGTACGTGGCGGGCACTGGCGAGGGTGTGTACTTCGGGTACCCATCGTTCTTCCCCGAGGGTTCGCCGTCAGGATCTTATACAGCACTGGACAGCATCACGGCTGGCAATGAAGGCCAAGCCAAGTTGCACGGCAGCTACGTCATCATCTTCTGCGTGGCGTCAACGAAGCGCTCGATTCAACAGATCTGGATGAACGGAATGCTCTACGGGTCGGCCAGCTCGTGGAGCGTCACAAACACAGCGACAGTCGCGCGTTTCATGTACACGCCGAACTACTCGGATTCGCGCTACTGCCAAGGCACCGCGCAGATGTTTGCGATCTGGAAGCGCGCGCTCGGTGGCGACGAGATCGCGGAGCTGTCGAATTACCCGTACGGGCTGGTCCTACCGAAGCGCCGACTCCTTGTCACGAAGTCATTCGTAATTACAGCGGACTTGACAGCGACAGCGCACACGAAGTCGGCAACGCTCGGTCGCAAAGTCTTTACGCAGCTTGACGCTACAGCGAGCACGAAGCAAGGGGCACTTAATCGGGCGGTTGCTACAGCATTCGATGCAACCGCCGCCGAGAAGCAGGGAGTGCTCACCGTTTCGATAACCAAGACCAAGCAGCTTGCGGCGCAGATGTTGCAACGCGCCGGTGCGCTGGCCATTGAAGTGTTTGATACGATTCACGCTGTAGCAGCACAGAAGGCTGGAGTATTATCAGCAACCCTCGTTGGCTCAGGCAAGACATTTGATGCGACGGCAGCTCAAAAGGAAGGCTCGTTGGAAGTTGAGGTCGCCGTGCAGTTCGATGCCACAGCGGCTCAGAAGCAGGGTAAACTGACGCTGATCGTCGAGACACAACCGATTCCGCCAGTGCCTACGCCGGTTACATGTCCAACGATTGTTCCATCGATCAGCCACGTGGAAACGTGCGAGAATACAGGGAGTTAGGAGGACGCGATGCCAGCAGCGGGTTCAGCACACAATTGGTTTGGAATTCAGGTGACACTCACGACAAGCACGGCGCAGCAATTGATTGCGCTATTGCAGGCAATCGAGCCTACCGTTCCCCAAACCGTCAAGGAGCTGTATATCCAAGCTGATAGCTCGGTAACCGGTACGCTGCTGATTGGTGATGCGAAGATCGGCGCGTCACGGTATGGCCTAGCGCTTACCTCAACATCGTCAGTGGCGCCGATCCAAGGCTTTGGCACTGGCTCCGGCGAGCAGAACGTCCCGCTTATGGCGTTCTGGGTGTTCTCGACCGCTGCGATGAAGGTCAACGTCTTCGCGTTCTGCTGATGGCGACGAATCCGATCTTCGCGCCGCTCGCGCCAGGCTCAGGCCTCTGGTACCCTACTTATCCACCAAACACCCCGCAATGGATGCAGCAGGCGTTCCGCCGCGCATTCGACGACATCTATCAGATTCAAGGGCAGTTATCCCCGGCTGGAGTGTTCGCTATTGGGAGCGGTACGGTCATGGTCCCGGTGGCGCCGAGTTGGGGCACATTGACCAATTGCATGATTACGTTCGCGCGGCCTGGCCTCTGGACGGTATTCGGCGCCGTTACGTTCGATATCAAGGACGCAGCGGACCTTGGATACCCGTTCCTGGTGCAGTGCATGGTCACGGGATTGGCCGCCGCTACAGTCTCGACGACCATCGTTAATCCAAATGCCGGTCAGGCTGGTAATCCGCAGGTAAAGGTCGAGTCGCAGCCATCGAGGTTCACCGTCGCTGGGGTCTGGCAATTCACCGTTACGGCCAATGGCACCGCGCAGTTGCAGGTGCAGAAGGGGACCGGGGCGGACGCTACGTTGACCAGCGTCGCTGACTGCGCGAATTCATCAATAGCGGGGATCTGGTGCGGGAACTAGCGCGATCCGTTGCTGAGGCGGGAATGTGCTCTGGGCGCAGCCGCATGGTAGCTGCCCAACGCGAACGCACCAGAGGCCGGTTCGGTGCCATGCTCGCTAGATACGACCGTAAGTTCAAGCAGGCTATGGCCCGCGCGTCGGAACGGGAGTATAATCAGCGCAATGGAAGCACCTCGGGTAACCTACCGGATCATCTCGGGAGAAGCTGAGTGGCCTAAGATCGTCGAGTTCTTCGGACGCGTTGGCATTCGTCGAGACATTATCCCTAGCTGGAGATTCGCACGCGCGGCGGTGGCTGAGTTCGAGGGGGAGATCATTGCGTGCTGGTTCATGCAGGTAGCGATTCACATTGAGCCACTCGTGATTGACGGAAGACACGCCGGGCGGGTGTATCTCAAGTCGCTCTTCAAGCAAGTCGAGGAAGCCAAGCGCACGTCCGTATTCGCCAGCCTGCCGATGTTCTCGTTCGTTGATACATCACATACGAAGCGGATCGCCGAGGTCTGTGGGCTGGACGAGCTCACAGGCGTAGCGATCATGTGCAAGGGCATCAAGGAGTCATTCGCATCGGGCGCTGACATGAGAAAGGAGGCCGTGAATGCCGGGGTTGTTCAGCAGCCTAATGGGGTCCATTGAAGGCGCGCCGATTCAGTCTGAAGTCAATGACCTCCTGAACACTGGCAACTTGGCGCAGGAGTACGGATTCGGAACGTTTGCGCCAATGGCTCAGCAGGGATTAGGACAGGCGCAGAACTATTACTCAGGCATCCTCAGCGGCAACCTATCGGATATCACCAAGGCAATGGCGCCTGAGATCTCTACCATTCAACAGCAGGGCGCGCAGCAGGCCAAGAACTTGGCTGAGTTCACACCACAAGGTGGCGGGCAAACGCAAGCGCTCAGTCAGATACCATTCACCACGTCCGGCCAAGAGACGAATTTGATCTCGCAGGCGCAGCAGGGCGCGGCGCAGGGAATGGCCGGACTAGCGGGCGAGGAGCTGAACGCTGTCACAGGACTCGGCAACCTCTCGGCGGGTGCTTTCAGCCAAGCGCTTCAAGGTCTGCTAGGCAAACAATCGCAGGCGACCCAAGGCCAAATGGGCGGTGCCGAGCTTGGTCTAGCAGCTTCTGGCGGAATGGACCCGGCTATGCTGGCCGCTATGGCGTAATCTATGGCAGCGCTCCTCGGTCCACTCGTCGGTCACTTCGTAGGCAAGTCGCAGCAGGCTGGCCAGATCGACATGATGAAGAAGTTCGCCGAGTACAAGAACGACATGCGCATGCACGAGTTTGCGTTGAAGGGCGCAATCGACGCGGCTGAGAAGACTGGCGATCCCCGGCTCTGGGATGACGTAAGCAACATCTTCGGTCAGATGCAGGAGACGACCGAGAGCTCGTTTCCCGGCGCGAAGAAAGCGGTCAAGGAAGGGCAGCTCGGCAACATCGGCGAGATCGGTAGCAAGGTTTCGCAGCTCCTGAAGCAGCGTCAGCAACAGCAGAAGCAGCAGGCTCAGCAGCAGGCGATCAACAAGGCGTATGCGGCTACGGCTCCTGGCGCAGCTCCTGGACAAGCGCAGCCAACGCAGCCGAATCTGATGCAATTCGATCCTGCTGCACAAAAGGCCAGAGCTGCTACACCTGCGGCTCCTGCGCCTGCAACTCCTGTGCCTGCTGGTGGTGTACCGGGGGCAGCGCCGCCGCCCGCGATGAACCCGAGGTTCGCGTATCTTGCGCAGATGGGCAAGGACATTCAGGGAGCCAATCAAGCTGCCGAGGAGCGCACGTATCAACTAGGTCAGACGCGTAAGCGCGCTGAGTCTGCCGAGTCAGAGAAGGAGACGATGACTCAACTGGGAGAGCGCACCAAGTTCTTTCAGTCACCTGAGGGTGGCGGAATGGACCCGAAGTCGGCACGCGAGGCTGCATTCGTCTCCGTATTTGGCAGGCAGCCTCTCCCGGCGCAAGGCGCGCACAACATGACGCAGGTCCTCTACAAGAAGCCTGGATCAGAGGAGTTAAACGTCGGCTGGGCGGACCCGCGCGATCCTGGTAAGGTCTTTGACGCCGCGACTGGAACAGCACTCGAACAAGGTCAATTCACGCTCGTGGACAAGTCGTTAGCCGGTGCTGAGGAGCGTGCGAAGTACTGGGGAGAGTTCGGGCGGTATTACCAAGCGGCGCGCGGCCAAGGATTGTCAGACGAACAGGCGCGCAAAGCTGCTGGTGATATGGTCTACAAGCATTATGGCGTGCAGATCGGTCGGCAGGAGCAGCAGATTGCGATCGACCGCACACTATCCGGGATCGGCGCCGGGAGCGGCGTGCCGAAGTCCGCGCTCCCGAATATGCCGCCGTCCACGCTGCCAGGCACTGGTGGTGGATCGACGCGGCCTACAACGCCTGCACCTTCAGCGATTCCACGCCAGCCCGCACAAGCCTCTACTGTGCAGACGCCATTCGGCAAGCTGACGCAGCAGCAATCCGACGACGTGCTCTATTACCTCAGCACGCTCACTGGGACCTCCGGTGGGCGCGGAGGTGGCAAGGCTGGGCAGGTACGCGCGCAGGAAGGGTTACGGATCATTGCAAAGCAGACGGGCCTCGATCCGATGACGCTCACTGCGCGGTTGACCGAGACTCCGGCGCTGGCGAAACAGATCGGCGAGACTGTGCAGCGCTCCGGCGCGATCCAGCGACTCAATAACACGATCGACACGCATGGCAAGATCCTGCTCGATGTGGCACAGAAGCTCAAGGATACCGGATCGCCGCTGCTGAATCGTCCCGTCCGCGAGTGGTCACGGCTCGCGGTAAGTGACCCGGATTTCAAACGCGCACAGGTCGCGCTGAACGAAATCCAGCGCGAGTACGCCTACTTGACAGCAGGTGGTGCCCAATCCCGCGCGATGCTACCTGTTCACACCTCCGAGAGCATGGACAAGATCCTGTCACTGGACTCGACGCTACCCGAGATGGCTGCCGAAGTCCAGCAGATTGGTGTCGGTGCCAAGGCTGAATTGCAGGCTATGAACAAGACAGTGCAGGATCTCCAACAGCAGATGATCTCCGGACCTGCTGGTCAAGCAACAGGTGCTCCGCAGCGTACATCTCCACCTCCTGCCACAGGCGGCGGCCCTAAGCCCACAAACGCCGCTGATTACCTGAAATCCATTGGCATGGGGCAGTAGCGTGCCAACGCCTGCCGAAGTACTCAAGGACGACAACTTCTGGTCCTTACCTGTTCCTGAAAGGGTCAAAGTCATGCGTACTGTGGACCCGAACTTCGCAGGTCTGCATGGATACGACCAGTTGAAGGTTGTGGGGGAGCGTCCACAGGCTAAGGACACCAGTCAGCAGGATCAAGGGTTCGGACGAACGCTTGTCAATGACGTAATTGGACTACCGGCTACTGTGATCCGCGCTGGGCTGCATCCGTTGGATACGCTGGCAGACGCTACAGCAGCCCGGCGCGCAGAGCAGCAGAAGGCCAAAGAGGCATTCGGGCGTAAGGAGTACGTAGAGGCTGCTGGACATGGGCTTGCGGGTATGATTCCGTTCGTCGGTCCAGCAGCCGCGCAGATCGGCGAGGAGTACGGCGAAGGGAAACCGGGTCAGGCAACTGCACACGCGATGGAACTCGCGGCACCGTTCGCGCGGGAGCCACTCATGCGCGGGGCTGGCGCAGCAGCGCGCGGCGTCGGTGCTGCGGTGTCAAAGCTACCAACTGGCGGCGTAGTCCAGGACATCGCTGGCGTTGCATTTCCTCAAGCGGCTCACGCACTGAGCTTGGTCAACCGAGTACGCAAGATATTCGGGATGGTACCTCAGGCCGAGGAAGCGGCGGCAGAATACAAGCCCGCATTTCAGGTTAAACCGGGGATTTCACGACAGTTGAGATTCACGCCGGGTGAGGAACCGGGCACAGGGAAATCATATGCACGCCCGCGCCCTGCACCAAAGTCACGCCCCTCGGAATCCCTTCCCTCGATGCCTGAGTCAAAGCTACCAGCCGCGTCGAAATATCCTACCCCAGAGTCCGCCGCGCGCTCAGCTAAAGCCACCAAAATAGCCGACTTAGCCCACAGCTCGGGGGTGGATGCCAACCTGCTCGAAAGTGCCAATGCGGAGCAGCGTGCCATGTTAGCAAAAGCCGCAGGATACGACTCGATGTCCGACGCGACTTTCCGTGAAGTTCTAGACAAATTGCGCGCCCATTAAGTGCTAAAATGAACCGAAATGTCGGCACGGGCGCCGCTTCCAGGTAGATCCTTAGGGTTGAGAGGAGATCCGAAATGCAGGCGCAGCAGCAGGAGCGTACGTGCTCTAGGATAGAGACTGTGATACACCATTTCGTATGGTTCGCCCGGTGGCCGATCACGATTGGCCTAGTCGCAATCACGGTCATGCAGGCAGCGGCGGTGTTCATGCCTTTGCTCAGGGCTGAGGCGCTTAACGTCCCCGACGTTTTACAGCCAGTCAACACGGCGATCCTCGCACTACTCTGGTGGAGGGTCGCACAGCTTGAGAAATTCAAGGAGCGGATCGAGAAGCGAGACGACGAGTGGCTGCGTGAGGAGCGCCCACGGAGGAAATAGCCTTGCTGAGAGCTACTGCTGCCGCGCTGATATTCGTCTGTGCCTGTGCTGCACAGGTGACGCTTTCATTAGGGCCGCCAGTTGCAGCCGTCCCTCCTGGCACAAGCGGCATCGAGCAAATCGTACTCACGGGAGTTGCCTTTCCACAGGGGCCCGCCGCGTTGCAGTTCACATTCACGACGACTTCTGACATCACGAACATAACGGGTGCGGTAGGTAGTGCTGCAACAGCAGCAGTCAAGCAGATAGCTTGCAGCACGTTTCAACCGGCGGTTACCTCCACAACGACGGGCACCATCACCTGCATCGTTTACGGGCTCAATGGGAACCTCATAGGGAACGGACCTGTGGCGTTACTAAGCCTCACAGTTGGGCAGAACCCTGTGTACGTCAGCGAGCCCATTGCGATACTCAACCAGTTGGGCGTAACGCCGCCTGGCTCTGCCATGATGACGCAGCTCAACCCGGTGGTAGGGACATTCCCTGTTGTGTCGCCGTGCTCTCTAAGCGGCAGTGACACTGTGGGGATGTCGGATGTGATGACCATGATCGAGTACGCATTGGCAGCGACGCCAGAGCCTATCTGTGGGAACCAGGCATGCAACGTAGTGAATGTCATGTACGAGATACTGGCGGCGTTGCCTCTCAATTCGGGGCTTACTACGTCAGGCGCGGGCATGTGCAGAACGGGACCCGGATGATTGACAGACTGCCCCCGCGTCTCAGGCAGATTGCACAGACGCTGGCTACCGATCCGTCCCCGTACAAGCTACTTGCGCCAGCCTTGGGCATCAGCCAGGACACATTCAAGGCGTACGCGCACCAGTGCTACAAGGAACTGAACGTCGGCGGGCGTGAGGAGTTGATCATCAAGTACTGGAAGGAGCGCCTTGACGCGGCTAGAGGGGAGAACAACGACAGATGCGCATGCTGCTGGTCATTCTGACGATCACGGCGATTGCTGCACAGACGCTGCCGAATGGCACAATCACGGTCGCACCTGGCACCGAGGTCATTACGGCTACGGCGATCGCCAGCTCTCCGGTGCAGGCGCGTGTCATATGCTTCATCACGCCGACGTTCAACAAGACCACATCGACCAAGGTTAAGTCACTCGAAACAGCATGTTACATTGGCAGGGGCCTCGTGCGGAGTGAGAGCATCCCATTACCTGGCGCTATTGGGTTACAGGCTGTTGAGTGGAGCTTCAATGCCTACGGAGGGAGCATAACCGGCCTGTTTCTACCAGTTGCAGCGGTACCTCCAGGCACGCAAGGGACTATCAGCTACCAGATCGTCGTGACGGGTAACGTGCTCGCAACGGGTAAGTTTTGAGTACTCGTCATCATAGGCGACTCAGGCGCAGGAAGCGTGCTAAACTCACACAGGAGGCGAGACCAGTAATGTTTCCCACACTATCGAACGTGACCGCCCTTCAGAAACTGTTCGGGGCACCTACGGGCGGCGCGCCGAATTACGCGGCTCCGTCATATGCGGCGGCGTCGAACATTATCCAGTTCCTGTCGATGGCGCTGACGATCCAGGATCTCGTGGCTGAGGCGAATGAGGCTGCGCTGGACAAACTCGCGACGGATGGTAATCCTGCGGATGCGATATCAGCGGGCGGCCAACTCGCGGCAGCGAATAAGACACTGCTTCAGACCAATCAGTTGCAGCGCGAGCTAGCGGATTACCAGTCGCAAGTTAGTAACTGGTTCCTTACGTGGTCGTGGCAGCCTCAGGCGCAGGTAATCGCGAATCCGATCCCGCCGATCACGAACTACCCGGATCTCGTGGCGCTGCTGAAGTCTCTGTTGTCTTTCTAGACACGGAACTTCCGCCGGTCGGCTGATCTCATCGTCGGCCCAATCGTCGCATCCACAGCGCACCAGAACCCCTCGGGCATCACCGGATTCTTGAGCACGGTCGATGGTGCCTCCATCTGCGGTTTCACGTTCACGTAGCACTCCTCGGCCAGTTCCTTCGGGCAGCAGAACCAGAACGCGTCATGCACCGTGTTGCACATACCATAGCGTTCGAGCCAGCCCGCGTCGTCGATCGCCAGCATGTTCTCCTTCATGTGGCCGTGCGCTGAATTCTGCACGTAGAAGGAGATCGCGGCTTCGGCGTCGGACCCGTGGCCTACCTTCCAGTACTGCTTCTGTGAGTCTACGAAGACCTTCTCGCCCTTCTTGGGCCGGTAGGCATCGGTCACGGGCTTGTTCTCGTAGACTGACCAGAAGCGCCGGATCGACCAGGGCTTGAGGACGAGGCAGTTCGGCCCGTGATGCTCGTTGCCATAATTCGCTTCCTCTAGCGCAGCGCGGCGGAATTTGGCGGTCACCGGGAACTCGCCATCGAGCTGGTCGAGCACGCGGTCGGCTTCGACGCGGCCCGAGAACGATTCTAGGTTGTGCTGCCAGAGCGTATAGCCGCGCATCCCGAGACCGTAGCCGAGGATCGCGGGTTTCGCTTGGCCGTCGCGGACCACGGGGTGCGTCTTCTTGACCCATGCGAGGTAGGAGGCTAGCTCGGCGTCTGGCATCACAAGCAGCTTGTCACCATTCGCGATCTTGAGGATACCACACGCGGCGAAGTAGGAGTGGATATCGAGGCGCGCGAGGCGCATGTAGGTCGGGTCCTGCGCGACGAAGCCGAGCATTAGGGCGTGGAAAGCTCTCCAATCGAACTCAATGAGAGTGAAGCCACTTGGGGCTTCGATAATCCCTCTGAACCTCTCAGCCAGCTTAACAATAGTTGGAGAAATCGCAGCCCCTCTTGACTTCTCACTCGGGACGTTTTGGCTGTTTGGATTTTCGCTAGACAACTGAGAAGTGGCTGGGGCAAATCCGAAAGTTGAATGCGCCCTCTTATCATCAGTAGGCGCCCAACCGTCAACGTATGTACCTTTGAGCTTCCCAAATTCACGTATGTGGACGGTACTGGGAAAAAGCTGATCTCCAGTGGCTTTCGCAAGTCGTAGCAGCTCTCGTTTGCCCGTGGTCTCCTTATCCGTTTTGAAGTTGCGCGGGACCTTGTACTTCGCTTTGGCTTCGGCCCTTTTGCGGTCCCATCCTTTCCGGATGAGCGCATCGATTTCCTCCTTGCGTTTGAACTCGATGTACAGCTTGATCTGATCGGGCGAATTCGGGTTGAATGGTTCGAGTCGGCACCAGCGGCACACGCGGTTCTCGCAGATTGCGGTCTGGTCGATCTCGCCAAATTCGCGACGGACGTACACGGTGCCTATGGCTGTCTCGATACGATCCGGCAGCGCGTCCAGTGCCATCAAACACGACTGCGGGTTGTGATACAGGTTCCACGTAAGCAGGTCGGCTTTGACGGCACCCGGCAGTTTCTTCCAACCCTCCTTCGGATGTACCGGCCTGATATCCTCAGGCACGAGCTTCTGCAATTCCCGTTCGAGTGCGGCTTTCTCGATATCCAGATCCTTGCCAAACTCGACGCGCTTCTCATCATTGATCGGGATACCAATCGCCGTCACCTTATCCAGCGTGCGTGACAGCTTCAGCACGTGCCGCTCGTACCCATCCCAGATCCCGAGCTTCCTGAGATCCCCCGGCAACTTCCTGTAGATCCATTGCAGGCTCTCGGCGTCGAGTGCGCCATACAACCCACGATCCGCGATGTTCAAGTGCTTCCACGGCCCGAGGAAACTGGCGAAGTAACTCGTCACATGCTGCAAGCCCTTGGGGTAATCCGGCTGCGCATGGTGCCACATGTCCATCAGATCGTGGTTGTCGCCGCAGTAACGGATTTCGTGGCCCTTGTCGCGAAGGAACTGGCGCAGGATCGGGCGGTCACTCAATCTGCCGTTGAAGTCGAGCTTCGGGTTAGGCAGGCGCATGAGCTTGACCACGAGGTCGGCTAAGTCATCGGTCCAGCGGAACACGCATGCATCGGACGGGCGCAGGCTGAACTGGATCTGAGTCACGGCGTCGGTCAGGACTAAGCGCTCCATTTCGCTCTCGTCCTCAGCCGCCAGTAACTGGTCGGTTTCGATGTCCCATGCGATCGGCAGCTCCGGGTGCGCGAGGGCGTCCTCGTAGAACCGCAGCAAGGTCTCGTGCGTGCCGAATAGGACATGACGCGGAGGCTCCGGGCGCACTGGCATCCCATCCCGCGCGAGCTTCACAGCGTACTGGATATCGTGGATGAGCACGCCCATGAGATCCATGCCACGTCCGGCTGCTGACTCTACGTCTGCGCCTTCCTCGGACTCCTGCTTCTCGCCGCGCCGCAGATAGGACGGGTGGTAAGTACCGAGGACGGGGATGCCATAACGCGGCGACTTGATCGGGTAGCCACGTAGCATGAGAATCCCCTCCCGGTAGCCCGACATGCCGCTCAGTTCGCGCATTGGGATGCCGCCTAGGGCTAGGAGACACTTCGGCTGGCGCTCCTCGATCAGCGCATCATTCCACTCGCGGCACATGCTGATGGCTTTGTGCTCGTACCAGGCGCCATCGAGGTAGTCGTTAGGGGGTTGCCACCAGACTGCATTCGTGATGGTGAGCTGGTCGCGATCAATCCCAGCAAAGCGCAGCGCGCGTTCGAGCACTGACCCGGCTTCAGCGTGCTTGACGAACGGGTGACCGAGACGCGCTTCGTGACGACCACCAGCCTCGCCCATGGCCAGAACGCGCAGGGAGCCAGTACCGGATGGCTCAATGATACGAACGTCTTGATCGAGTGGGTAGCCTGGGATGGATTTCATTCCGAGAAGTTCTTCTCTACGTTGTCGAGATCGATCAGCTTATAGGCCGACTTACCAGAGTTGGGATCGAGGGGGAGTGGAATAAGTTGGACACTTGCCTCAACAAGAGCTTCCTGCGCTTTGCCAATATCAGCCGCGCTGATGAGTCCAGGATTGTATACGAGTAGGTAACGCTTCGGCGTCATGGATTCTGTTCTGGCAACGTCAGGCTCCCGTATACAACATCCAGCTTGCCGTCCTCCTTCTTGATGATCGACTCCAGCCTCTTTTCCTTCATCTCGTAGATATTGCAATAGGCGCGCGGCCCAGCATTTTTGAGCATCTCCATGGCCCATTTGATTACCTCGTCAATGCAGTTACCCGAGCACACAGGATCAGCCTTCACTACCGGTGTGCCGAATGAGTCGGGCGCGGGCTTCGTATCAGGGTCGTAAATGTGCGCGCGGAATCTCATATGCCATCTCCGTACACGCCCTGCATGCTTTTCACGATGTGCTGCTGACATGCCATGCGCGCCGCTGGAACTTCAACCGGCGCTTTGGTTGTTACGTTACTGGCCGGATACGGAACAGATGGCTCAGGGACACCGAGGAAAGCGCATAATCCCGGCCACTTGTCTTCCTTGTCAATGTCCATGACGTATAGGTCATCTGGCCGACTCTTGAAGTACCCCTGGACCTCTTGATTGTGCCTGCGGTATCGCGCAAGAAACGTGTCTCGATCGAAATCCTCGCGCCCGTAGAGTGCTTTGTGCACCCGGTTGCTGAATGGGTAAACGTCCCACATCCAACGGGTTGGGTTGTACCTCGGGTCCCAGAGCTTCTCGACACTCTTGACCCAAGCCTGCTCATTGCGAATCGTGAGGATGAACTTCGATCCAGGGTATGCCTTATCCAGCTCGCGGTAGAGCACTGGGATAGGGAGATCCGAGAACGCGTACCAGGCTTCAAGCGTCTTCGAGTGACCGGTCGAGTGCATCTCATTCCAGATCTTAGGAGCCTCGCCGGTGCCCCAATGCAAACTATCGTACCCAAGGATCTTGAATGCAGCATCGAGCGAAGTCGTGCCGGTCTTGTGTAGTCCGATTCCGAAGATGCGCGTAGGTAATGGGAGCAGCTTAACCTCCTTGTTCGTGAAGCTGTTGTACACAGTGCCAACGCCCCAGCGCCCGTAATTGACGACCGTTACAGTGCGCTTGTCGATGACCTTCAGTTGACCTTTATTCTCAAACAACTCCCGCGCGTGTGGGTACTCCTTGAAGCGGACGGCGGCGTTGTGAGGGATGACGATAAGATAGCTGTTATCAATGAATTGCGCACGGTATCCCACCTTCTCAAGCCGCGAGATCATGTCGATGTCTTCGCCACGCCAGGTATCGAAGGTCTCGTCATAGCCGCCCATCTTCACGAAGTCCTGCGCGCGGATTGCGAGGCGCCCGGCGAAGCCCCGCAGCGGGCGGCTCGGGCCGTAGGGGAGGGAATGGATCAGCGGGAAGTTGGGCGACAGGAACATCCCTGGCTGCGTCTGTGGCGCGGCTTTGAACTTCTCGGCAATGAATTGGGCGAATCCTGGGCCAGTGAAGTTGTCGGCATCCATGGTCACGAGGATATCGGCGCCTTCGAGGATACCGAGCCGGGCCGCCATGTTCTTCGCGTGGGACAAGTGGAATGAAGTGTCCACGCGGTAGCTATAGACAACCAGTCGCCAGCTGCTGAGTGCCTTGGAATGCCGCGTCTTCACGAACTCCAGCAGGTGATCCTGCGAGTTGTAATCGAGGATAATGAACACGGCGTTCTGATATCCGCAGTTGTCGAGCAGGTTCTTCGGCAGCGTCTCCTCGACGTGTTGCGCGCGGCCTTTGCAGGTCGTGCAGAATGCGATCCTAGGCTGACTGTTCATTTGATGATGTCCTTGGCCACCTTAACAGGCCGCGTATGCTCGCCGGTGTACAGGTTCGCTTCTACACAGAATGGCGCATCCTCGTTGGCGCCATCACCAAAGCTCACGAATAAGCGTATGCTCTCGCTGTTGATTACATAGGCAATCTTCGCGAACGATGACGCGATGCTCTCCAGCGCCTCCACGAGTCTTACCTCTAGGTGCTCATTCATAGCCAATCCTTCACCTCCGAGTCAAGATTGATCCGTCTTGCCAATATCTCAGGCGAGCCAACGACGCGCATGCCTGCTACCGTCCGTGCGCGGCTCAATGCCACATACGCCAAATTGTTCGCGCCGAAGAACCCATCGCGGCAGTCGATCTGTACGCGGTCGAGCGACAACCCTTGCGATTTATGAACGGTGGAAGCGTACCCGAGCCGCATGGGCCAGTAGCAGACTTCGCCTAGGACCCAGCGGTTGCGTTGCTCGTCGAAGTAAGGATCGCGGTCTCCGTTGAGGCGCGCCTGCGCGATCATGGATTCGGATGGCTCCTGCTTTGAAAGGTTCTGACGTGTAATCTGCCCTACCGCGACCTTCTTGTCGCCACGCAACAGGGTCATAGCGATCAGCTTGAACTCACCGAAGTCCTCTACGGCTGACACATGCGCGAGGTCCCCGTTCACGTACACAAATCCACCAGCCTCGTCCTTATTATTGGCCAGCAGCATCACCAGCGCCGTAGGCTTCACCGTCAGCGTCTCGGGGATGTTCTTCCAGTCACTCAGTTGCAGCCCCCATCGCGTGTTCACGAGCTTGATCGGCTCTTCCTTGATCGCGGCCATGCGGATATTGTTGTAGCGATCGACTTCGGCGTTCTTCGCGACGATCGTGGTCCCATCGAAGTTCAGGTCGAGGCCGAGCGAGAAGTTGCAGTTCAGGTGCTTGAGGCACGCAGCGGTCTCCACACCATCACCTGACCGCGCGAGATTCAACGCCTCCAGAAACCCGACATCGGCCTGGCGCCAGATCTTCGTCAACCTCGTTGTGTGCGCGGCGAAATCCGGCCAGCACTGCGCCTTGAATGCCCATTCGCCTTTGACTGGGGGGAGCTGGCAGAAGTCGCCGGTCAGGACCAACCCGAGCGGTGGGTCGAGCGCGGCGAACGTAGACCCTACATTGACCTCGTTGATCGCGAGGTAGAGTGTGTCTAGCTGCCGCGCGTGAAGCATCGAGACTTCATCGATCACGAGGCGTCGGTAGCCCTCGGAATGGAGCGCGCGGAGTCGGCGCTGGAGCTTACCAGAGGTGTAGGCATCGAGCAGGCTGTCCGTGTCGTAGAAGCCCAATTTGCTGTGAACGGTCACCGTGTCGAGGTTGATCGCGGATACGCCGGTCGTCGAGGTCAGGATGCCGAAATGCGGGTCCTCGGCGATGCGGCGTTTCATCTCGAAGGTTTTGCCCGAGCCAGCCGCGCCCGACACAAATTCGACTTCCACGTTGCGGTCTTCCATATAATCCACTCCCTATCGTTCATGCCTAAGTTGCTTCAGATAATCGATCAACACACTCGCCTGCCGCTTGCTCAGCTCCCCCACGTCCTCGATCTCCTCCGGGTCCCACATGAAATCGCCATTCACGCAGGAATCGCGCATGGCTTCCTCTAGCGTGATATCGAGTTCGTCGAGCAGGCCCGTCAGATACTTGCGCTGATCTACCGTGATCGGCGGGATCGCGGGGGTTGAGTCGAGCTCGCGTTCGAGGTCTTTGTCCATCAGTCAGCCTCGGGACTCGTTGCGGCCTTCTGCTCAGCCGTGGCCTGCGGCAGGTTCGCGTTCGGCTTCTTGCGCCGCGTGGCTGCCTTCTTGATCGGCTGCGGATTCGCAGCCTTGACCCGCGCTGCGACCACATCCCGCACCATGTCGAATACGAACCGAACCTTGTCGAGCGGCTCCGTGTCGAAGAACCGCAGAATCTTGGCACCTTCACTTGATCGTCGTGGCATTCAATCCACCTAGTCGTAAATCACCCAGGGACGGGTCATCGCCCAGTCAGCAGCCCTCGCAGGTCCACTTCTAGCTCGCCGTCCCCAGGATCTATTTGGCGGCGCCGGGATGACATGGCCCTCTTTCGAGCTAGACCCACCCGACCTTACCTGCACAACTTGGCCGCCAATTCATACCGCCCGCCGTCAACCAGTGACTGACTACGGGACCCGGACCTACCGGACTCGGGCGGCAAACTCTACCGAATGATGTAGTTGGTAACACGAAACTTCGCAGGCGCAGGCCCAAGCTCGGGATCATCCCACACGTGGTTGTAACCGCTAGGCTTCGTGTCGTCTTTCACAAAGTTCTGCATACCACGCCGGGCGCGCACGTACCCACCCTTATCCGCGCGCTTGTTCCCCGGAGCCTCGATGCTCGATTCCCACTCACCCTCGATGAACGCAGTCGGCTCGGTCGCGAACACATTCGTCGCGTGGTCGATCAGCTCGCGCAGCGTCATCCTACCCAAGGCTGGTGCCCGCACCGCGCGCAGGATCGAGTGCAGCCTGCTCGTGCCTGAATTTTCCATGACCATGCTCGTCGCTTTGTCGAACACCGGCTGGTTGTCCCATGGCTCGTTCGGTGCCACGATGCGCAGTGTCAGTGAGAAGTTGGCGTACAACGGCCCGGTTCCTTTGCCCTTCTGCTCGCCCTTCTTAGCCTGCCTTGCAATCTTCGGCGCTTCCTCACACACGATGCGCACTTCATACTCCCGATCGTCTGGCGGCGGCGGCGGCGCCTCGAAGAAATTTGCTTCCGGATCAGCCTCCACCATCTCCTGCTGTAATGCTGGGTCGTTTATGTCGATCGTATCTACGTCTGGCATGTTACTTTGTCACCTCTTCCTTTGTTGATTTAGACTCGTTCACTGCCTGCTGTCTCTGCTGCTCCTCACGTTCGCGGATGCGCTGCTTCCACAGAGGCTCGGGCTTCGAGCTTGTGTCCACGGGTACCGCAGTCGTCGGGCTTGCTTGCACAACCAGAGCAGGCGCCGTGGATACCTCCTCCGAGGATTCAGCGCCTGCCGCCAGTTGCGCGGCGAACTCAGCCCCAACGCCCGCCTGTCCAGCAAACGCCGTCGGAGCCTTGACCGCCATCTCGTCGTGGAATCGCAGGTAATCCTCGATTCCTTCGTCGAAGGTCAATTTGATGTAGCCGCCTGGGTGGCGTTCGCGCCAGACCGGGACCCACTTCGCGGGCATTTTGAGCGCGGCGGGCCACTTGAGTGACGGAGACTCCAGGTCTGCGTGGCGCTCGTAGTAGGCGCGATACTCGATCGTACGTGTGTTCTTCTTGGTCTTCGGATCGAGTTCGGTAGTCTCGGTAGAATCCGAGTGCAGGCAGTTGCCGACCTTGCGTGGGACGATCGTGGTCGCGGCCTTGCCTGTGACGCCCGGCCCGAGCATGCGCTGCCCAGTAGCTTCGTCCTCGCCCTTGTACTCGTGGCCTGTCCACCAGACCCAGCGCACAGGCAGCGACATGAAGTCCGGAATCAGCGACATTGTGACGACTGTCTGCACGTTGTAATGGTGGGACTGCGCCGGGTTCGCGTAGGTATAGGCTTCGTCGCCGGGGACTAGCGCCTCCTCGAACTTGCCCACCACGTCCTGGCCGATCACGCGCGCCTTGTTAACATGGTCCTGCATCAACAGCTCGGAGATCGTCTTAATACCCTCGATCAGGTAGCAATACTTCGCCAGCTCCTCGGGGGGAGTAGGGAGCATCACCAGCTTGCCCTTTTGACGCGGATCAGGACCCGGCCACATGCCCTTCGAGAGCTTCGTGAGTAGTGGGAACGGGCGAGGCGCGGCGACAATAGTCAGCGGGATGATGATACCGTCGTCGATCTCCTGGGTTAGCGAATCCCACTCGTTGTCAGCCGAGATCAACCGCGAGCGCAAGCCATGCGTCTCGAACAGGTAGCGCGCAATGCGCCCGAGATTCGTCGTCTTGAGCGTGTTCATTGCGCCGTAGATCAGGCCACAGGAGGCGCGGCTACTTGGCATCGGAACTCCCTTTCAGCGTGCTCTTGCACTTTCTTATTACGTCAGCAACGGCGCGGCGCAGGTCATCAAGTGCGAAGTAGTACGGAACGCCATTCGTGGCCTCAAGTATTTGCTCCCACTCGCAGAGCTGAAACGTGGCAGTCACCGATATGTCCACCTGCTCGGGCGTCCTAACCTTAGCACTAACCTCAGTTGCCATCGACTTCAGCCCTCCGTACCGACGAGATCATGCGCGACGGATACCAGACGCCTTTGTACTCGACCGGCGTCGCGAATATCCCTTGCACGATCGTTCGCACGTCTTGGCCTTTGTAGACGACTACGTGAACATCCACGTTGACGATCTGCTGTGGCGTATCGAGTGTTACTTTCCAGGTTTCGGTCATTGCCAACTCCTCACGTTGTTGTCAGCGCGCCATTGCAACTCGTAGAACAGTGGGGCCAACAGCGCCATCACATCATCCAGCGTCTTAGCAGCCCCGTCGATGATGGCCCGCCGAATGTTGTCGAGAGCGTTCACGATATCCGCGTCCGACATCACTCCTCCTCAAACTGCCCCATCTCACCAACGTGATGCGGGTCTCGCGGCTTATACAGACTCAACGGATTCACGACCGGCTCGCCAGCGACCTCAGCTTCCTCCTGTGCATCCTCATTCCCATGACAGATCTGGAACATCTCGCATTCGGACGGGTATGTGCACGAATGTGTGTACTGCGGGAACATCAGGTCTAGGGCTTCCTCGGTAGCAGATTCGTCACCTTGTTTCGTGACGCCATCGAACGCGACCAATTGCTGGGCGACTTCGATCTCCTGTCCGGTGATCTGCCTTAACCAGCGCCGTTTCGTCTCGTCACTGCGCGTCTCGGGCATCGGGGTCACGTACTGCTTGGCCAGGCAATCCCCGGCCTCGGGCTGCACCGCCTTCTCGTGGAGCATCTCCATCCACTCGCGCATCGGCATGATGTCGGGGATGAATGCCGGGCGCCAGCCTTTGCCCAGGCGATGTTTTACAGCGCGGCCCGTGCGATCGTTGATCTCCTCGGGATTTGACCATTCGTAGGACCAGGCGAACTCGGGTGTTGGGCCGGATTCGTTGTACCACGGGCGAATGAGTGGCGAGCGGGTGATCCAGGTTCCAGGGCGGTAGTCGTCCTCGTAGCGCTTGCCCTTGAGGAGATGGATCATCTTGACGCCGAGGACTGGCGCGTTCATACGCAACTCGGCCGAGTAGGCTTCGGAGAGGCCTTGCATGTCCACGCGAGCGTCGCGGAGCTTGCGCTTGTCCCATTGCTTGGCGGTTTTCCAGGAGAGGATGTAGAGATCACCAGTTCCAGGTAGGTCTGAACCAATGTGCTTCATCCCGTCTGGACCCAATTGCATAGACTCCGGCTGAATGACGCCACTCTCCCGCAAAATGGCGTCCCCTCTGGTCTCAACAATAACCACCATCTGCGCGTCCTCATACAGCAGGAACCAGTCATCCTGCTCGACCGCGACGACCTCGTAGTCCCGCAGCAGCTCCGGCAGCACGCGCAGGTGCATCAGCCACACGAACGCCTCGCAGAGTGCGCGCTGCTCATTCGCCACGAACTCCAGATTCTCGGACGCCTCGATGTCGAGGCCGCGCTTCAGGACTTCCTCGTCGTAGGCTGCCAAGACTTGCTCAGCGGCGGCGAGCGGCGCGGTTCCTGTGAGCAGGAGCTTGGCACCCAAGTGCGTATACGTCCCGGTCGTCATCGGAATGTTCAGCCGGATCTTGGTCAGGCCGCGCCCGTCGAAGTGATGGCGCAACCAGCGCAGGCGTGGGCACTTCTGCCGCGTGATGATCGCTGAACGCGAGGTGAAGAACACACGCTTGCCCGCTGCCTCGGACTGGGCCACGAAAGTTTGGAGGTCACCAAGCGTCGATGGCATCAGCAGGGCCTCCGCTTTTCCGCCTTGTAATCCATTGCATCGGCCTTAATGGCTTCACGCACCTTAAGAAGAACGGACTCCATTGCAGGGTCTGATTCTCCAGAGGCGCGCAACACCACCATCCCCGCTTCGATGGCGGTAATTTCGCCGATTGTCAATTCCAACGTCATCTTACGCGCCATGATGACTTCCTCAGGCGTCGATGGCATTCCCGATCCCTCTTTCCCTCCGCTCATCCGCCCAGCGCTTCCACCGATCCCCATACTCCACGCGGCAATACACGCACTCAGGGTAGCCCCACTCATTCGCCCGGCAGACGTTACCATGCCTACAGCGGTGCGCTTTCTTGGTCTCGCGGAGGCACAGGCGGCAAGTGTTCGCGATGATCACAGGCATAGAACCTCCACGAAGCGGGCGTTGTGCTCTTCGCAGAGCATGTGACACATGAGCGGAAGTAACTTGCCTTGGACGAAGCTCAGATCAGGTAGCGTCTCGCGGTGTACTCTGACCCTCTGTCCGCACCACTCGTTATAAACGTTGACTTGGAATCGAAACGGCGATGGCTTACTTTCGTCAACAGACGCCCTAACGTCTGGGTCCTGCATCGGTCGTATCTCCTATCTAAAATCCGCGATCAGTTCGCAATCAATCTAAGTCGGTAGAATACACCTCGGCGCGCAACCTGTCAAGCATAAATTGGTGCAAAAATGTCGGGTTTTTTCCCGAACAGGCGTGATACCTTCCTGACCGCCTCCTGTACGTCCTCGGGCTGCCGATGAATGTACCATAACCAACCTAATTCGGCCTTCTTAAGATCATCACTAGCCCGAGACCGGTCATAGAGGTAGTCGGCGAGCGGATACGTCTCCAGCTTGCGCACCAAAGGCGGCCTTCCCCAGTCGGATTTGGCACCAAGCAGATCGGTCACCGCTCGCCGAGCTTGCGGGAGGGCATTAGTGCGGCGAATGAGGTCAGATGGCAGGGGCCGATGGTGGGTCAACGGTACACATCCTTTCCTAGCTGCTATGAGACGCCACGAGTAATGCGACTCCCCAAGCTACCCAGATTACAACGCAGATCACAAGCACAGCTGAATCACCTCCCTTCCCCCGGTAGGGTCTTTTGTTCTGGCGGCAACGGCCCCCACTCATGCGCACGCTGGACCCTAGCCGTCCATCTCAGGAACTGCGGCGTGTATGCGGGGTTATCGGTGGGCCACTTTCGGGTCGCCGTTACCTCCACAGGCTCCATCGGGTGCTCCGGCCCGAGGCGTGGCAGCTCGATATGAATCGTCCCATCAGCCGACCAGATCTCGACCGTGTGTTCATGGAACTGATAGGCCCCCATGAACGGCTCGGCTTGTTCTACCTTCTCGAAGCGAGCATGCAGACGAGGCGCGCGCGTAGTAGCCTTCGCCAGAGCCGCCGCTGCCAGCATCATCGTAATGTCCATGTATGACCTCCTAGGTAATTCCGCAACCGTAAATATGCCAAACCTGAGCCGCTTGCAGGCTGGACTGATTGATCGTCCCATTTTCCCAAGGCGCCGGTGCCACCTGACAACCTGCATCCTTGATCGCGTACACGAGTGCGTTGCCAATGAACAGGGTCCCTGGCGTTATGTGGTACAGCCCCGCCACATCGGCCTCCAGCCCATCCGTATGCCCATCGGTGTTGAACAGGCTCCAGAACTGGCTCCCGCTACCATCGTCATCCAGCCAGCCACCCCACGGGAGCGACATGCGGAACGGCAGTATCCTCGCAAATCCTGTAATTGGCGCGGCTGTAACGATGTACTGGGAGTCAGGTATGGTGTAAATGCTCACTGGAATGTACGGGTTAGTGACGGGACTAACTGTCCAAGGCCACCCGATCAGGTAGAAATTGGAGCCGATCAGCAGCATCTTCTCTTGGAAGAACAGTGTGCTGAAGAATATCTGCCCGGCGTGTTGGCTGTCTATAACGACACTCGTACCGTAGGTTCCGAGCCAGCCAGCAGCCGGGAAGCTGTAGAACGGCGCGCCGGGGTCCGCTACGATCACATTCTCCAGGAGCGCCACGGTTTGCGCGTCGTTCGCCGTAGAGCCCGCGCACGATATCCAATAGATCCCGGCGAACGGTGGCACGTTTACGGGAAACTGTGCCTCCCCGTTCGCGTTTGTCACGTAGGGGCCAGGCGCAATCTCTATGTTCGGGCGTCCGTAGCCGGTGTCGTGGGGATGCCAGCCTGAGCCCGTAGTGGGTGCCTGGTTTCCACAGATTATCGACGCTCCCGCGATTGGCAGTCCGGTCTCGTCATCGGTCGCAATGACAATCATATTGCCGGAGTAGCCCGGATTAATCTCTAGCTGATCTACGACGTTGAAGTCATTGATGTTAGAGGGAACAGTAGGAACCCAATCAATCGGGGGGAATGCGCCGGGGCCAGGTGGCGTACCGATCGTGAGCGATGGCGCTTCGGGGGTCCAGGTGCCCAAATGCTGCCACCCAGTACAATTGTTGGTAGAGGGGCCGTATCCTGAGCATTCAACACCTGTGCGCTCGTCTCCGTACAGCCACGTGTTCGACAACAGACCGACCCATGCGCTTGTAAACTGAACGGTGTAAGTCACATAGAGCATGCTGTAGCTGATTTCGTCCTCAATGCGCCAAGAACTGGCTGAGACATCGAGCATACACTGGCTGTTCCCTACGTTCGCGCCGTTCGTGGACGTTATAGAAGCTGTTCCTGCATCATTGGCAAGGCTCCACTGTCCGGTTGTCGATGCGGAATCCACAGACGGATCAGAGTTGATAGTCAGAAGGGCTATCTGACAGACATTTGCCGTTCCGCTGACTGGTATTGCACCACTTGACTGAGGCGATATGTACAAGACAGCCCACATGTTAGTAACTTGAGTCAACCCGCCTTCGAATGCCGCGCTAAAGGTGAGTGTAGGACCACTGCCCGAGAGCGGCGAAGCTGAGTTTATGGATACCTGCTGTTGTGCAGGTGAGGGAATTGAGAGCCCAGTCAATAGAATCAACAAGCCTATGCAGTGAAAAAATCGGGCTGCTGTAGACCTCCACGGGAGCGGCGGCATGGCAGCCCGGATCAGGATATGGAAAAGCAGAGTCAATGTAGCGCTGTATAACATAAAAGGCTCTTCTCTGGTGAAATCCCTTGAAAATGTTCTAAATTCAGAACAAACGGTCATGCTTGCAGTGATCCTGGAAGCTGCTTTGCGAACCACAAACGCTGCCACATGCTCAAATAACGCTGAGTCGGATGATCTGGGCCTGAGCCATTGAAGTGAATGACGCAAGGATGACTTCCCGTGACGTGATTCACCACATCACCGTTGATTTTTGGCGTAACGGTCACCTCGTCGAACTCCGAGGTCCCCCACATCGTCTGGAATATCCTGCATCCTACATCGAGCGTTGCCATTCCGCCGACGAATCCATTGACATACGCGCGCGCCCAGGTAAGCTGATCTTCCGGCGACTCCTCAGCGCAGAGTTGATCGAAGACACCACAGACGCGCGCTGATATCTCGACCAGCCAGCCGCCAGCGCATACGAACTCCCAAGGCGAGTCTTGCAGTGGGTAGAGCTTGGCTAGTGTGGCGTCAGGAAAGCAGTTCTTCTCGGCTGACAGGATGATCTCTGGGCTACCCATCGCAGCGTGCTCACGTGCAATCGCATGTAGTGGCTGGCACATGAACGAGTCAAAGCCATCGGTCCACAGCGCGTGCGTATAGACACCAGCCGTCGCCAGCTCCTTCAGCTTGTCGCGCGCGGCGATGAGTTTCCCTTCGCGGCAGTTGGTCCATGCGGCTCCGGGCTTTTCGACCAGGATCAGATCATGCCTGAATAGCTGGCAGGACTCGGCGAGTGTCGCGAGGAGATCTGGACGTTGATAGCACGAGGACAGCACAACAAGTTTCACAGCCGTGCCTCCTCTTTCACCCACTCAGGCCAAGTCCGATCCGGTTCGCCCTCCAGCAGCGTGTACTCCTTCGGTATCCCGGTCGCCAGTACGACATTCGCGCGATCCAGGTCATAATCCGCTGCTGTCTGATACGTACCATTCGTTCGACCGACGTTCTTCACTCGCGCGACTAGTGGATCGATTGTGTCCCATCCGCGCACGTAGCAGAGGTACGAGAGTGACCAGTCCCAGCCGACAGGCATGCGCATCTTGCCATTCCAGTAAGGCTCGATCTGTTGCCAGTTCTCGCGAGTGACCGCCCAGCCTGCGGATTCGATAAGGTGCGTACCACGTACGGCATGTCTGACGCCATCGGACCATTTGCCACCTAGGTTTACGATCGCGCCATTCTGCTGCAACGCCCACCACGCAAAGTTTAACGCATCAGGCGCGACTACGCAGTCCTCCTCCAACATGACCACGGCCTCGGCCTTATGCGCGTTGAAGGCTTCATTTATCAACCAGCGATTGTGGTTATGTATACCGAGCCGATACGCCTGTTTGCACAAACGGCAACCACGCGCGCCGAGGTCCCCGACTGACTGCCTAAACACGTCGCACATGCGCATGAACATCTCATCCGAGTGCCAGTCTACACTTACGACGAACCGCACGACATGTGTCAGATCAGCTTGCGCAATCGACTCCAGCAACCCTTTGAGCAGCTCCGGGCGCTTATAACATGTGATCGCGATCGTGAGTTCGCTCATCCCTCCACCTCACCTTTCCCCGCCGTCAGCTTAGCCAGAGATGTGAGCGGTACCCATTCATACACGCGTACGTGTTGTATCTTATTGCCTTCATAAGCAGGTGCGCCACAGTCGGGGCACTCTATGGCCTTGAAGTGGCCTAGCTGATTACTTGAACGAGGCTTTGGCTTTTTGCAAGCACGCCGGATTTGGATCTCGGTCATCCCAGTTTCTCACTCTCCGCGCGCAGGCTGGTCAATTTAGCGCGTGCTGACTGTATAGCATCTCTACATTTACCTTCTTTCGCAATACGCACCATGTTCGTCAGCACCTCAATCTTCCCGTCGAGCTTCGCGCGGTCGAGAGCATTGCTATGCACGTTCACGGCCGCGACGATCTTCGCTGCATCCTCCGTGTCATGGCACTGACACACTGGCCTGGCACCTTCGTAGACGTTCAGTGGTATCTTTCGTCCGACGCGCCAGTTACTCGCCATCGCTCACCTCACCCCCTCGATCCTCATCCACAACCATCCGATCACTCTCCATGCCCACCCAACATCCGAGCCTCGCAATTTTCTGCTGATGACCGTAACTTTTTCAATCGACTCCTCACGCGAGGTTACATATAGGGCCTTCGTATCCCGATTCGAGCCAGGCGGCATCCATACGAGAGACATGGCTACCTGGCCTCCGGAGAAGGGGGTTGTAGCCGCATGTTACGCTGTGCTTTCAAGCGCTCTACGCAACTGCTATCTGCTGTACCCAGATCTTCGGCCATTTCTATTTCACCCTCCCAATGGCCCAATTCGCGCGCTCGGTCAAGCGCGTCAGCAATTGCGTCATCGGGAATGTACATGCGATAGCGCTTCCAGAACGCCGCGACTTGTTGCTCTGCCCACGCACTAGCCATTGCGCACCTCCTGAGAAGGGAGTTGCAAGCGTGCGTCGCGCTCTTGGTCGTGATCGGGGATTGCGATTGGCGGCTCGATATCAGCTTCGGTGCTGGTATGTACCGGTCTGAATGGACCACCTCCCGCGATGCGATACTCAGGTAGCGAAGCGACATCCGAGCGAAACTTTTCGTACTGCTCAGCCGAAATGAACAGGCGCACACATCCGATTTCCAGATATACATAGCTCTCGCGATGTGACACACACACCTCAAGTTTTTGATCACACCAATGCTCAAACCCGCCGTAGTGCAATGTGATCGTCGGGCTAATGGGATCAGTGTCGATAGCTTCCATTGTTCGTTATCCTCACTTTCAGCGAGATTCCCTGTCCAGCGGTTTCCAGCCTACGACTGGCATACGATCCAGCCGGATCTGGTGCAAGAAATCTCGCTCAAACGAGAGGCAGCCGACATCAGATAACCCGTCGAGGAGAGCGGATGTATCAGGCTGCCTCTCTTTTCACCTACGGTTGTGACATGGCGAGATCAGCCGTAGGGAAGTCGTTAAGCGATTGCGGCCACAACTCTTTAAACTTGCGTGCAGCCAGGTTGTAATCGCTCAGATTCCAGCTTTTTCGATTTGCGTGGCGCATGGCTCTGTCAGCATAATCCATAGCAATGGCGCGGGCGATTTCACATGTAATGGGTATTTTAACTAGCGTTGCTGTCCGCTTCATGGTCTCAGCTCCGAAATCGGCGTATCCCCATCGATCTTGTTCTGTTTCCGGAACAAGCCTTCGTGATACTCAGCAATATCCGTTAACTTCGCCTGGCTCGATGCCATTAACGTGAGCGCGGCGCCCGTAGCCTTCAGCTCAGCAACGATCAGCTTGTTAAACTCGTGTTGTTCGCGCATCGAATCGTAGAACACGCGTTCACGGTCGCTGTAGATCGAGGCTAGGAGCTCCACGGACGCAGTGAGGGCGTCTAGACGTTGGTCGATTGTGCGTTCCATTTTATTTTCCCTCGATGCAATCGTGGATTAGCACCGCGCGGTCTACATCGCTCAATCGGCCAGCGTACGGACCACGGTCGGCTCCTGCTTGGCATGCGTAGATCTCGAATTCGCGGCGTGCTGCGATGAAAAGGAACACACAAGCGATTGCAAAGTACAGGATTGCACGTATTTGGTACCGCGTGCGTTTGTTGTATGCCATGTCAAAATCTCCTCTGAGCGTCAATCCGCCCGCGATTGGCTCGATCGAGTGAGCGAGCCGCACGCGTGGGGATCACTGCTCTTAACCCTTGCCCGCGTCGAACCGGTCATTGATTTCCTTGCTGCACTGATCGCAGAGCAGCGATTCGGCTTCATACAGGACACCAAAGGCTTGAGGCTGGAAGTGTGGAATCGAATCCTCCAGCGAGTGTTGCGCACATCCTGGGCAAAGGACCGAGCTTTCACCGTCCAGATAGTAAATCGGATATCCTCCCGGCCATGCGTAGGATTCCAAGCGACCATCGGCGAGCTTGGGCAAGGTTGTGGACGGCATTTCAGTGGCGATCTCTTCGCAACCGACGCCAGAGCACCAATATTGCGTGCCAGTCAGGCAATCCTCACCAGGATTATCGGGCGTGTGGTCACTCAAGCCCGCTTGGACTTCAGCGCAGCGCTGTGAATCGACTGTGATCGAGCAGCGAACCTGCAGGCCCGTGAGCGGACCCGAAACGAAGTTCTTGCACCAAGTCACGCGGTGCATTGCGGATAACTGTTGCCTCTTTGCCATGTCCATGTCAGCTCCTCAACTGACTCTCTCAGTATGCCCCACTCCCAATCCGCTGTCAACATCTATTCTCACTGTTTCGCAGTGAGCGTAACCGTAAAAATCCCTCATACCCTGTCCGGTAACGTTACCGTACACTTCGTCGCGCACTGGTCACACCCGTAAGGGTGAGCAGGACACACAAAAGGGGCTAGCCATCTGGCCAGCACGCGCGCCACGTGGCACAAGTGGGCTACACACAGGCGCAGGTACGTTGAGTGCGAGGCGCGCAGGTACGTACACACGTAGTCGGCCGCCCAGCTTGTCCCATTGGCCCATCGCGTCCCATTGTCCGCGCGCCGAATTCGACCCCTGGTGGGCGCCGGACCTAGGTCCCATCCGCCCATGCGCATATAAGGTAGTGTGGCCACCAGTGCCCAGGTCCCCAGCGCTCGGTAATCTCGCACCCGCCCAACCCGCCCGAATGCCACATATTCCGCCGTCGATTGTCCAAGGGGAGGGGGGAGGAGGGGGCGGTGAGTGCGGCTTGGTCTCTCGGCCTATTATTTATTTTCAGTTGACACAAATCACAGCCACGTGTTTTCAATGACTTAGCTTTTGCCTATGTACACCGGGGAAAACGTGACACAAACCTACTTAACTCCTTTATATATATATATATATATAGTGTCATGAGAGAGAGAAAGAGGATGACACAAGTGACACGAGTCGGGTAATATGTCACTTGTGTCAGTGTCATCCAAAAAGGGTGACACAAATGCATATGCATGATTAGCAAGGAGTTAACCTGCTTGTGTCACGAATACACAGAGACAATAAGGGGGTAGGCTAAGTCGTTGAAATTAAAGGAATGCTGGCTTGTGTCAGTTTGCCGCCCGGTTCAGCTTCTTGTACAAGCCTCGGTCGATCCTCATCATCTCGACCTCCATGATCTTGGCGTCTACCCAGCGGTAAAGCGTCTTGCGGGAGCAGTTTACCAACCCACTCCACATCTCCAGGTCATCGGTAGTAATCGTTTGATCCGGGGGCCAGTTGTTGAGTTCTTTGTCAAGAGCAGCCCATGCATTCGACTTACCGGGTTGGCAAATCTCCAGCCTTCCCGTATCGGTGAACTGGAACTGCTTAGAGAAGCTCTTGGTGTTTCTGAGGATGAAATGGATCGCCCGGAATGGGCTCGCTACATCACTGGGATCTTGTAACTCTAGGCAGATGTTCGTCGCTGTGTATGCGCCCCATGCATTGGTACCGGCGATCCGTTCGCGCATCATCTGGTAGTTGTTGCCCTCTTTGGATTTAGGAGCGTGGCAACTGCCGAGCATTGTGTACTTTTCTTTCTCACAACGCACCTTCAGCATCGACAGAAACCTGGACACCTGAGTGTTGTCGTTTATGTTCCCGGGCCGGTTCAATGCGTCTACAATAAAGAACGGAAGTGGCTCTACGATAACTAGATAGTCTTTGTGTGCATGCTTGTCGAGGATCTCTACCAGCAATGGCAGGCTCAGGTAGTCGCCCATCGTCACGACCTTGATGCCTGCGAAATCGACCCCAACTCTCACGCAGGTCTCCTCGTGCTCCTTACGCGTGCGGTCGGCGGTGATGTAGAGAATCGGTACTGGCGTGGCCGGGAACCCAAAGAATGGCGTGCCTGCCCTGATCGCCTCGACCATCTGGAAGATCAGCGTGCTCTTGCCGACTCCCGATGGCCCCGCAATTAAATGCAGCCGGTCACGTGGAAGTATTCCCTCAATGATGTCACGGTCGGCGGTCGTTCCCATGTCGTATCCCCAGTCTGGCTATTCCCTTCTAAACGCTGACCAAGAAAATGGCCCGGCAAAAAGGTAGGTCCGGGCCGCAGAGTCAGAACGCCGGGGGATAGCCGACCGAGCGAATATACACCCGCCGCAACCTGATTGCAACAAAATTTTGGTCTTGACTCACTGCGGTACGGTGAGCTATGCTGTGGCTCGTGGATGACGTGGATGCTGAGCTATCTGAGGCCTACAAATGGGACATCTATAAGGCCACTGAGCGAAAGCGAGTCAAACGCGTCGCCGCCCGCCGCAAACGCGTCAAAACCCTTCGCGACAAGATGCTGCGGCGCAAGCCGGTCTACTACCCGCCGTCCGGCGATGACATCCGCGCGCTTCGTAAAGGCGCCCTCCACATGACCCAGACCAAGTTCGCCGAGCAGCTTGGTCTGAAAGAGAACACCATCCGCTCGTGGGAGATCGGTCGGTACGTGCCGCTTCGCCAGCACGCACTCAAAATGGCCTACCTCGCCAAGGTCAATGGCGTCGAGTGGCATAAGATCGAGGAGTACGTCCCTGGATATAACGCGCGTGAACCACGGCGTCCGCACTGACATGGCTGAACGATGGCCCGAGACTTCGCAGGTAACTGGATTGGAGGCAAACCGAAGATGAGAGTGTTCAACGCATTGAATGGCGACGAGCTGCGCCAGGTCCTGCTGCGCGATGTGCAACGCGTCCTCAGCCAGGATCAGGAGCTCCAGCGCCACCTGACCTTCCCGAAAGTCTCCTGGCGCGTCACGATCGACCTCAAAATCTACCCACGCACGCCCGAGGACAAGAAAGTCGAGGTCGAAGGGTTCGTCGAGCAGGTCATCCCGGTGCCCGAGCAGCCGGATAACGTCGCCGCCGCTCAGCCAGTCGAGACCGCCGAGAAGCCGCTATCAGAAACCCTGACCAGCGATCCGTCCCCCGAGGTCGGCGAGCATCTGCCCCCGGATGCACTCCGCGAAGAAATGGGAATCTCGACCAAAACGGCGCCGCCGCAGATCACCTTCGCGAGACGTGGAGAGGTCGGCGCTGGTGCCAAGAACCCCTTGCCTGTGCCCTTCGGAAACCGTGTCAGGTAGCGTGTGGGTTTCTTCGAGTTCCATGCCTCATTCTCAGAAATCATCCCGATTCTGCGACGAATTGCCGATGCACTCGACCGGCTTGCCCCTCCTGTTGGAAACCCACAGCAACCATACACAGGTCCTAAGATTGGTGTGGAATCCATATCCCGCCCCTCCGACCTCGACCGCCGTGAGCGCGAACGTGACAAAATCGGGATAGACCACAACGTCTGGAGACGCTATGGCTATGGATCAGGACACGAAGGATCAACCATCGGGCGCGAAACCACAACCGCCGCACCAGTCATGGGAGAGCGTCAAGCGGACGCGCAAGAAAGTGGAAAACTGGAGGACCGCTCTCAAATCACTCGGACCGGCGTCTACGACCGCGACGACCCCCTCGACGTTCCCGCCTGGCTCGACGAGGACGGCACCGGAGATCCCGGCAATTACGTTGGTTCCTGATCCCGATGAATCCCTACCCCGCATCGAAGCCCCGCGAGGCTACGAGGAGTCTGTATCGGTCCTATTCCAGAAGATCGTCCCCGGTGGTTGGAAGAACGTATTCCGCCTGTTCGCCTGCCTCGATCTCGGTCCCGAGGACCCGCGCATGATCATGATCCTTGCCTGGAACGATATGAGCGGGCAGCGCCGCAAAGCCATCGGCCTCCATGACTTCTGCGATGCGGTCGGCGTCACGCCCGGCAAAATGTTCGGCCTCGCCTGCCAGACTGCTGTCGAGGTCGATAGTGTATCCGCGTCCTTCGTGCGCTCGATCAACCAGACCGAGGTGATCCAGCACATGGTCAAGTTCGCGAAGAAGAAGGACGGGTTCAAGGATAGGGAGGCGCTGCTGAAATCGAGCGGATTCCTGCCGACGCCTGCCGGGACATCCATCAATGTGAAGGCTGCGGCGATGGCGAGCGCCCGGTCTATGGCTAAGGCGGGTAGGCTGGACGATGGCCTAGAGTCGATGGAGGATGACACGCTTGAATTTACCGAGGTGATCCGAAGTGGTCATGTGAGATCTGGCGAGGGGGCCGATGTATGAGACGACTACGCATCTTTGACTGGAACACGCCGTGGTTCTGGCTGACATTTTTCTACAAGCCACGCGCCTCAGGTGACCCGATATTGCAGTTGGCACTGTGGCGACCATATTCTTGGCAACGTTGGTGGTTTCATTGCTGGAAGTGGGAAACTCCGATCGAGGAGCAGGGTGGCTACGCTAATTTCACACCTGACGAAGTTGAGAAAATGGCACACGAGGCCGATACCTAGATGTCTGAGTCTATGCAATGGGCGGCTCGTGGTTGGTGCCTAGTGCGGTTACTGACTATGACAACCCTGGAGCAAGCTGTAGATCCCGGCTTCATTGTGGCCCACATGGTGAATGAGATGCGCGCCGAATTTGCTCCCGTTGATGCCGCGCTGCACTGCAACCTTCGCATCAACATATACGGTGGCGAGTTTCTACGCTTTGAGATGAACATGCCCGTGGACATGGATACCTAGATGTCTGAGCATCTCGCCAATGCGCCTGGTCTGTCCGCCCTCGCCGAAGGCAACGTGCAATCCGCGCTCGCAACCCTGCGCGAACTCGCCTGGCGCGACCCATCCTACAAGACCTACTGCAATCTCGCAGTCGCCGAACGCGCCGCAGGCCACCTCTTCTCCGCGCGCGATCACCTCCTCAAAGCCGTGACTTTCTCGCCACGCTCCCCGGTTGCCTATTTCAACCTCGCGAACCTGGAATCCGATCTCGGCAATTTCTCGCAATCTCTATCCCTCTACGACAAAGCCTTCTCGCTCGACCCTTCCAACACCCGTATCGCACTTGGCTACGCGCAATGCCTCCTCCGCGAGCGCGAATTCTCCCGTGCGTGGCCGCTCTGGGAAATGGGCCGGATCAACTACTCCTGGCACGTGTTCCCGGTCGCCCCGCCCTGGCACCCGTCCTTCAAGCCCGGTCGCGTGCTCGTTGTCTGCGAAGGCGGATACGGCGACGCATTCCTGTTCTCGCGCTGGCTACCCTTTGTCAAAGCATCCGGGGCGACAAAGGTCACGTTGATGATCTGGGACTGCCTCAAGGACTGGACGGATTGGACGAAACTCGGCGTGGATCGCGTTATCTCAAAAGACGCGGATTTGCAGCTTGAGTACGATTACTCGACGAGCTGGATGAGTTTGCCTGCGTTGAGTGGGATGAGGTCGATGGGGGATGTGCCTTGGCCGAATGCGTGGACGCAGATGTGTTATAGACCCCTGCCGCCACGTAATAAGACACCACGCATCGGATTCTGTTGGACCGCTGCGCAACTCGGCGATATGCGCAAGACGAAGATGCTAGACGATCTGTCAGCACGTGACATAGCTTGTAATTTGCAATCGCGCGGTCGATTAGAGTCTCTAGTTCCTGGCGCGTCTCCGGGCGCGAAAGGTTACAAGGTGTACTGCTACACGCTCGCACCTGATGCAACTTGGACGGACACAACGGCTTTGGTGCAATGCTGTGATTACGTAGTCACCGCCGACACCGCCGTAGCTCATCTCTCCGCGCTCTGTGGCGTCCCAACCCTGATCCTGCTCCCCTGCCACTCCGGCTGGCAATGGTTCCGCGATACCCTAGTTGACGAATGGTACGGGCCGCATGTGCGCTATTTCCGTAACCGCGATCCGTTCAAGTGGGATGTGCCCGCTATCCTACAGGCCATCGAGGAGTTTCTGCCATCTACCACCGCGCCGTAATCGACCGCAATCTCGCCAAGGTGCAAGCAGCGCGTGACGCTCAGGGCAAACCGCGCTTCGACTTCGAGCTAAAGTATCACTCGGTTTCCGAAGTCGATAGCGCCGCGCGGTACTTCCGTGATCTCATTGACCCCGAGACCGGAAAGTTGAAGAGGGATCTTCATGCTGACGAGGAACAGTGGAAACGCAATGAACGCCAGGTCTGTCGTTGTGACTTCAATTATTGGGCGACCCGCTACGCACGTATCCGCTCCCGCGATGGCACCCTGATCCACTACTCCCCGAACGTCGCGCAACGTATCCTTCACACCCTCGATTCCGAGAACGAACTCCAGCAGATCGCCATCGCCTTCATCGAACTCAAGGCCCGCCAGCTCGGCGTCTCGACCGACACCGAACTCCGCGTGCTCCACCGCGCGCAATTCTATTCCCACGTGAACGCGGTAGTCTCGTCCTCGGACCCCGATAAGTCCACGAAGATGGCCGGAATGATGGAGCTGGCCTTCGACGAGCAGCCGTTCTACCTCCAGCCCGAGATCCGCCAGGTTGTGGGCGAACTGATGGAATTCCCCGGCCAGGACTCTGCGATCTCGATCCAGCACGGTGCGCAGTTCACCGGGATCGCGCGTGGCACCACCCCGACCGTTGCGCATCTCTCCGAACTCTCGGACTACAAAAACGCCGAGGATCTCGTAGACGCCTCTCTCATGCGTGCAATGCACGATTCCCCGTGGATGTTCCTGGTCCTCGAATCCACCGCCATGGGGCGCCGAAACTGGTGGCACCGCTCCTGGCAGTACGCGAAGGAGAACTGGGACTCCGGGCGCTCGCGCCTGCGCCCCATCTTCCTTCCGTGGTTCGTCGGGACCGACCTCTACCCGTCCGAGACCTGGCTGCGCGCCCGTCCGATGCCTCATGACTGGTCGCCGAACGCAATGGTGACCGCTCATGCCGAGCGCGCCCGATCCTACGTGAAGGTGAATGCGCTCCTGCGCCGATTCCTGGGCGAAGGCTGGCAGATGCCGCGCGAGCAGATGTGGTTCTACGAGGTCGAGTACGAGGAGCACAAAGCCAAGCAGGAGCTGAACAAGTTCTTCCAGGAGATGCCCGCCGATGATCTCGAAGCGTTCCAATCTTCAAATATCAGCGTATTCGACGCCGAGACGATTGCAGCCTACCATTCTGCTACTTCCGCACGAAACCCTCTCGGCGTTTATACAATCCTTGGTCCCGATATCCCAGACCGCCTTCGTGTACCGGAACCTCGCTGGGACCGTAATATCGCGCCAATCAACGTCCGCTGCACGTGGGGCACGGGGCTCCCGCTAGACTACTGCTTTCAACCTGTGAAATGGGAGGGTTACTCAAGTGACGATGGACTCGGCAAACTCTACATCTGGGAGCACCCTGAAGAAACTGCGCTTTATGGCTACGGATGCGATACCTCTGACGGTCTTGGACAAGATCGTTCAGTCCTGGAGTTTATGCGGAAAGGAGATACTTATCGCAATGACGCGCAAGTCGCCGAGTATGCTTACGATTACACTAACGCCTTCGACCTCTGGCCGTTCGCCATGGCGGTCGGAACTTATTACTCGGTCTACCGAGAAGGCATGCGCCGTCAAGTCCGCGCGGCGATCGAATGCAAAGGCAACGGCGAAGTCGTCCAGAACGAACTACGCAAACGCGGCTGGGTGAACTTCCACCCCTGGGTGCGCTACGATTCCGCACGCATCCAGAAGCACAAAGCCCATAAGCTCGGGATCGTCACCGTCTACTGGTTCCGCTGCATGCTCGTAGATTGGGTAACCAAAGCCCTCCGCGATGGCTGGATAGACATCAACTCGCCGTGGTTCGTCGAGGAGATGGAAGACTGGGAGCGCGACTGGGATTCGCAGGACATGAAAGCAGCCTACGGCGGCCATGACGACCGGATAATGTCCCTCGGCTTCATCCTGCTCTCACTCTACGACACCGAGATCCATCAAGGGATGCGCGGTCTCTCTGACGTGCGTGAACGGATCGGCGGGCGTCTAGAACACCCAATCTACTCCCCTGGCTTCCAGGCCATGGATATTCCTGCTGACTCGCCGATGCAGTCCTACATGTACAAGCCAGAGGACCAGGAGTCCGTCATCTCGCGTATGTTCAAGTACGGGCGAGCGGACGATCCCGAGGAAAGGTTTGAGTATTCAGGCGAGTTTGACCTATGATAGAGCCGATGAGAACGTCGCGCCGTAGTTTCCTCACTGGCTTGGCTGCGTTGATCGCGTGCCCGATCAAAGCTGTTATTCCAGCCGTACCGGATACTCTTCCGGGGAAGCGCAGATGGTTGTGGATCAACGGATCGGATTGGGTAAACCACCATGATGGTTTCGTGCGTAGCATGCATATATGCGCGCAGCGTTCTGATGGGCAGTACTTTTACATATACGTGTTCCAGCGCCTTGAGGACCTAAGGGGGCCAAGGGAACAGGTACGTCGTATGATGCTGCTGGACAGGGAGAACGCCAAGATGACATTGGACTCGTTCTTGAACTGTGACTGCGTGGTGGGCAAGCCATGCGCCTTTCACTATCGCCCGCCTATTGAGCTTGATGCTGAGGATCAGGCTGCGTTGGACGCGGAAGTCGTGGAGATCGTCTCGTGAAGACCGTCTGCATGGAATGCGGCGCGGCGCTTGAAATCGGCGACTACCCATTTTGCCCCCACGGATCGATTTATGAACAGAACGCACAGAAGTTCGACCCCATCGTGGTCCATCGTAACCCGGATGGATCGTACAGTTTTCCGGCGTCACATGACGCGCCTGTACGCGCAGGGTGTGAGAAAGTTGAGATCCGAACTCTCAGGGAAGCCGATCGGATTACTCGCGAAGTCAACGCCCGCGAAGATTCCCAAATACGCGAGCAACACGCTCACGAGCAATCCAATCGCGATCAAAATCGTCGGCGGAACCGCGCGGATCTCGATCGATTGATGGCTGGTGGCATGTGGAAGAACCGCGAGGGCCAAGTGCGTCATGGCATGTCGGCGGAGGGCCGCGAATTCGCCGCGCGCATGCGTGAGTATGTTGACTCGAAGCCACGTACTCGTCCAGGCTCGGCGAATTTCCATATCGATGTGTTTGCGAATGACTCTTCGAACCGCGAAGCGCATGCCGACGCGCGTACTAACTGGAAGTCACGGAAGGGTTGATGGCCAGCTATCGCGACTCCGACTGGCGCTGTCCCCCAGCCTACACCGCCGCTGGTGATCGCGTCCCCTCCGATCAGAAGCTTGGCTGGCTCCGCGAAGCCATTGGCGAGGCTGAGCAATTCCTGAAAACCCAGCGCGCCTTCATGGACATGGACCGCGCACTCGACGTGATCGGTGGCGTATCTCCCTCCGACCAGCGCCAGGCCCGCTCGCTCTCCGGTCTCCGTATCAACCGCGCGAAACGCAACGTGCGCGAGATCGTCTCGTCCCTCTCGAATCTTCGCCCGATGTGGGGTTACAAGAATGACAACCACGACTTCGACAAGCACGCCGTCGTCCTCAACAAACTTGTTACCGGATGGTGGCAAAACACGTTCGCAGACCGGCGTGTTCGTCAAGCGCTTCAGTATGCGATGGTTATGGGCACAGGTTACGTTTCGCCGATCTGGAAGCGAGACTTTTGGAACGCTGGACGTGGGGATATCTACCTCAACGTTTATGGCCCGCGCGACGTTCTTTTCGTTCAAATGCCATCGGATCACAATATCCAAGGCTGCTACGCCGTCATCATCCGGGTCCGCACTCCCATTCACGTCGCCTGCGCCGTGTGGCCGACCCTCGCCGATAAGTTCGCCCCAACCTACGTCGCCAGTGGTGCCTTACGCCGTGGAATGGGCCGAGTCACCGGATTTGTTACTCCCATCCTCCGTCGTCTAGGTGGTGGCCAGCAACGCCGCGAGGAAGACGACACCCCGTTCCCGATGCTCGACATATTCCACACCTACATCATGGACCCGTCGATCAACCTCGGCCCCGATCCAATCGTGATGGGCGATGCCGACACGAACTTCTCGTACACCGTGCCCGTCTACGAAGCCCTGATGGAGACCACGCAATACGACCGGGACACTGGCAAAAAGCTGATGCGCAAAGTGGGCCGCGAGGAATCGATGCTCTATCCCGCGCGCCGCCGCCTGATCGCGTGCCCGGAATGCAACCTCGAAATCGAGGACGGCCCGTCTCCGTGGTGGCATCGCAAGGTCCCCGTCGTTGGCTTCACCCCCGATGACTGGCCCTGGGAGGTCTGCGGATACTCGGCGATGCGCGACATGGCACCAATGCAATCCTCCGCGAACTCCCTGATGCGTGCAATCGACGACGCGTCAAACGCCCGTCTGCGCCCCAACGTCTGGTACGACAACAACGTGCTCGCGAAATCCGTGATGGACGATCTCGACTTCCGCCAAGGTGGCCAGTCCGTGCCCGCGCCCATCGGCGTAACAGGCGAGCCGATCAAAGCCATCCTCGATCCACGCTGGTACCAAGTCGATTCCTCCATCCCCGAATTCATCAAGTTCCTCTACGAGCAGATGGATCACGTCTCGGGCGTGACTAACATGACCGCGCTCGCCAAAGCCCGTCAGATCCCCGCATCCGAATCCCTCGACAAGCTCTTCGAGATGATGGGGCCGCTCGTCCAGGACATATCACGAGGCATGGAAGCTGGGCTACGCGATTTGGGAGAAATGGTCAAGTGCCTGTTCTTCCAGTTCTACAACGCGCCGCGTCGCGTCCAGCTCCTCGGATTCCAGGATGGCATTGTCGAAGAGGACTTCGACTATGAGCCAGCCTCGATGATCCCTTCGCACGTTCTTGGTGAGCCGACCGACTCTGCTTCTCCCACAGCTCTCTGGCAGCGTGCGCGCTGGCACATGGACAATTTCGTCTTCCACGTGACGCCACAATCCCTGCACCAAATCACGCAAATGTCGCGGAAGATGCTCTATCTCCAGCTCTACCGAATGTCCGGCGCGCCAGCCTTCCCGATGGATCCGTGGACACTGGCAAAAGAACTAGATATCACGATCGGCGAGGAGCCGCCCGCGACGAAGAATATCATGCAGCGCTGGATCGAGTGGCGTAAAATACTACAGCAGATGATGCCGCAGCCGCAGCCGGGTCAGGCCGGGCGCAAACCATCTGGTGGCACGGCGCCGCATCTCGTACAAAAAGGAGGCCGCCAGACCGTGGCTGAATCTCGATGACCACCGAAGATGTAATGAACACACTCCCCGATCGAGATCATTCCTACTTCCTGGTAGGCTGCCCGCACTGCCTGACGCTATCCGGCATAATCTTCTACCCGGATGGGGCCGCCTTTCATGTATCCTGTAACTGGAAGGGGAAGGTACAGGATCTATGGCGACGGCTCCCACCGCCGCAGTCACCAGAGAATTGACCGCTGCATCGTGCCTGAAGTGCCACGCAGTAATGAATCCGGTTGCGATCGCTGCGGGCCAGGTCACTGCGTGGATGTGTGGCTCCTGTGGCATGATCCATCAGCCGAACTTCGAGTGGAATCGTTGGTCTGAGCGATTCATGCACGAGGTCTGGGATGCCTGACCAATCCATGCCGGAGCCGTCCCCGTCATTCCTTGCGCTCCTCAAGAACCGTGTGCAGGAGCTATTCGGGGGCCAGCCTGGTACTGCCGGTGCGCACGAAGCCTATTCTCGGCTGACACGCCGCCCGATGTATATGGCAGGTAGCGAACAGCAGGCCGAGCGCATCGGCCCGGGAAATTATGGCTCTACGTTCCTGCATCCCGGTGATGTGGGGATGGGCGGTGGCCCGTTGGCCGAATTGGTACGCGAGCAGTTGCCATCTGGACCAGTGACTGTCCTCAATCCGGCTTTGCTGTCCGAAGGCAAAGAAGGCGTGCCGACCCACGAGTCCATGCACCAATATTTGGGTGAGGAGGCTGTATCTCCGGAAGTATTGCTCAAAGCGCTCCCTAAAGAGACTGCCGACCGGCTGCGCACTGGCCTCAAGAACCTCAGCGATAAGGCCGGTTACAGCGCAGGCAATATCCCCGGAGAGCTTGCTGCACGTGTTCTGTCATCCGGTGCCGTAACTCAAGGCGCGGACTTCATGAAGTCGCAAGGTGCAACTATCGGTCTTACAGACCCAGCTGAGGCGAAGCTGGTCCGTGAAACCTATCTGAAGCTCCTTGCCAAGCAGGACCCGAAGAAAGCGGCCCGGCTTGCTTCTTACACATCCGGCTCCTCGACGCCATTCGGCACCAAATCCGGTACCCAGTACGTCGCATCCCTGGCCAAACGCAATCAGCCCTCACAATAGTACTTGACAGCCTATACGTCCCGGTACTACCATCTCCCTCAGATGATGCCCGGACGCCGAGGGTTCATCTGTAGTACCTGATTTCAAACTCTGTGTACCGATAGCGTTATAAAACGCGCGGTCGGGGAAGGAGGAAGCGATGGTTACTCAGCTCTCGAAGTACGAAGTTGCTGACCGGCATCGTCGGCGCAAAAAGCGGTAGTTCCGTCGCGTCGTTACATGGCGCGTCGTGGAAAAAGGCGCCCGCACAAGCGGAAGCGCTGAGTGGTTCTCCCGAATCCGGGCGTCCGGGCGATCGTGAGGCCGAATGAAACGAATGCGTGGCATGAAGAAGGGTACGAGCAAGACCAAATCCCCCGGTAAGGTGGCGACCCCATTCATGCGCCGAATGTCCGCAAAGAGATGACAGGTGGCGTCGATCGCTAGTCCGTTCACTCCTGGCTTTATCCCGCCTGGCGCGCCTGGCTCTCCCGAATCCCCTAATCAACGACCGGTTCCGCCGCAGCAACCACCTCCCCTCGATGCCCTGACCGGCCCGATGCCGCAGCAAACGGCGCCCGATCCGCAAGAGCGCCTCCGCTCTATCATGATGAAATATCGCCAGATAGAGAACCAGATCAATGCCATGGCGCAAGAGTTCCCAGAAGCCGCTAAAGATCTCCGTCAGGCCGTGAATGCCATCCGGTCAGCGATGTCGAGGTCTGTGTCCCAGCCGAATATGGCGCAGGAGCCGCCTGCGCCGCGGGGGATGGCGTGACCATAAGTTTCCAGCCGCAGCAAGGAGCCATTCGCGTGAGTGATAACTCCCGTTGCGAGACCAATCCACAATCCGAGCAATCGGACGGAGCTAACCATGCCAACAGGCAATAACCAGCAAGCCCAAGACGATTTCGACCTTCGCCAGTGGGTCGCCAGCATCGCCGCTGACGGCGCACTCTCGCAGGACGAGATCAATAACCTGCAAACGATCCTCGGTAAAGAGAAAGTCTCTGCCCGCGTACGTGACGGCGTTCTGATGCGAGGCGACTATTCGCGGAAGACGATGGAACTCGCGGACCAGAGGCGTTCGCTCGATAACGATGTGCAGTCGGTGCTCACCGAGCGCCAGAACCTGGCCACGTGGAAGCAGGGTCTCGACGAGAAGTACAACAAAATCGTCGCCGATCTTGAAGCCGCGCGCATTACCGAAGGCCAGTATCGCGCTCGGATGAAAACTCTCGCGGCCACCTACGGCGCGGACGAAGCGTCCCTTTTCGAAGGGATTGCGACACCCGCCGCTGGATCTGGCAACGGGAACGGATCACCGTCATCGCAACCGGCGAATGGTAACGGTAACGGCAATCAGCCTAAGTACATGACCGAAGAGGACATTATGAAGCTCGCGACGCAACGCGATCGCCAGATGCTTCGTCTCCTGGCCGAGTTCCCGGATATTGCCGAGGAACATCAGGAACTCTTCGGTAAGTCCCTTCGCAGCTTCGAGTTTACTGATGCTGAGGGCAACGTCCTACGTGGACGGAACGCTCTCCTCGCGAAGGCGCTAGAAACCAATGCCCAGTTAGGCCGCCAAGGGCGACCGACTCAGGATCTCCGTACGATTTGGGAGCGCACGTTCGAGGTTCCCAAGCGCCGCGAAGAGATCCGCACGGAGCAGCTCACCAGCAAGATCCGTGGGGAGTTGGAAGGCGAATACCGGCAGAAAGCCACCGAAGCCGCTCTGAACGGAGGTAATCAACCAGGTGGGCAGCAGTCGCGCGAAGGGTCGCTTATTTTCAAGCGGGATATGAAAACTCCTGCTGAGAAAGACGCAATCGCAGCCGCTGCTAATGGTCAGGATCGATACGCGGACAACGGCAAATTGCCGCCCTCAACCGATTCTGCCATGGGCCGTGAGCGTCGCTTTGAAAAGGCCGCTCACAGTTATCTGGACCGGCGCGCCAAGGGAATTCCCATGGGCCAGCCGGATACGCCTACGGCAAAGACAGCCTAGCTCGAACGCGCGCTGCGACAATCCCCCAGGGACCGCCTACGCGAGATCGTGACATGGCCCGGAGGGTCTACCCTTGCCGGACCCGATTCTCGATGAAATTAACCTAACGACCTTGAAGGAGATCTACCCGGATGCGGTAGAGGACAACTTCTTCCTGGACTCGCCTTTCCTCGCGCACATGCGTAAGAAGGCGATGGTGCCGTTCACTGGCGGCGCCTTCATGCAGACCGTGTTCATCTATGCTCCACTTATCGGTGGTGCATATACGCGCGGCCAGAACTTCAACATCAACAAGCCGCAGACCCTGGCTGGCACCGAGTTTGATCCGAAGTACTACGAGGTGTCGGTGGTTGAGTACAAGGAAGACATCCAAGTGCTCAACCGAGGGGATCTCTCCATTTTCCGGCTGATCGACATCGATATGCAGAATGGTATCCAAACCATCTCCGCGATCATCGCGCTCGATCTCCAGCAGAATGGCCAGATCGCGCCTCGCTTGCCCAACATCAATGGGTGGTCCGAGGCGATCAATGACGGCAATAACCCCTCGTGGGACGGTAATATCTACGGCACCTACGGGACGCAGCTTCGCAATGGCGCAGTTTCCACGACCCTGAACGGCAATGTCTATTGGGCTGGTGACTCGGGCGGCAACACTGGCCCGGTGACCTACCAATTGATGGAGGAAACCTACCAACTCGCCGCTATCGGTCGTGATGAGCCAGACCTCGGCGTGACCAACAAGGCTGCCTATGCTTTTATCAAGGAGCGTATCCAGCCGCAGCAACGCTTCGCCCAGGAGCGCGATCCGTACTGGGGTGCCATGGGCATGCGCATGAACAATGCGCTGATCCTCAAGGATGACTACTTCCCGTCCGCCAAGTACGGCTCCTACTACGCAACGAGCGGCCTCGGTTCGTTTGCTACCTCGACGGTCCCCTACACGCCGCCTACCACGGTAGTCAATGGCTTCCCGACGACCTCGCAGACTCTCACGGTCGGTGAAGTATTCGTGTGGTTCAACACGCGCAAGTTTCTCCTTCGCTTGGCCGACGATCCTGAATTTGGTCTCGGCTTCTCCGGCTTCGTCCCGGCGCAAGATAACACCCGCGTCGCCGGGCAAATCAAGGCTGCGATCAACCTGGAGTGCATTGCTCCTCGATTGAACACGCAGATCTACGGGATTGGAGGCTAATCGACCATGCCGACTAACCTACTGACCGACATCACCCATTGGTCGCGGTTCTACCTCGACCTTATCAATGACCAGTTCATTGGCTCGGGCAGCTCGACCGGAACTGGCGCTAACCCATACCCTGGCCAGCTCGGCGGCGTCATCGCCTTGTCCGAAGCCGAGGCCGGGCTACGTGGATCGGCGATTACTCTGCACGCTGGTCTCTACAATTACGTGCAGTTTCTCTCGACCTCAACCGCCACGAACGCCGCAGGCCAGATCGTGTTCTGGGCTACAGCGGCGAATCGGGCGGCCTACATTGTGGACCCGGACGTTACCGCGACGACCATCGGCCAATGGGCTGGTGTTACTCTCGGTGCCGTCTCCAAGGGCTACTACGGCTGGATTCAGATCGCAGGCGTAGCGAACGTTGCGTTTAAGGCATCGCTCACCGCTACGACCCCAGCCATCGGCGATCTCGTCATTGTGGATCAGGCTCCGTCCGACAAGGCGGATGACCCGACTCAAACCGGCAATCCGACTTACACGACGCTCAAATCAGTACTTGGCGTGGCGCAGTCGGCTCCTGTCGGCGGCGCGACCTCATTGGTCCAACTGTGGCCGAAGGCCATGTTCCAGAATCTCTAAGGAGGACGGAACCAGATGGCATCGAACGTAAGCGGGCGTGTAAGCGTCATGGGTGTGGGCGACCGCATCATGGTGCTGTTCAATATCACAGGCCCCACGAGCTACACGCAAGTCACTCCGGGGACTCCCCCGACAGGCGGTCTCATCATCTCCGCGCAGGCGTTCGGCCTGAAGGATGTCGAGGTTGTCCTGGCGGGCATGGACGAAACCGGTACCTACGAGGTGGTCGCGACTAAACTAGCGCCCGCCTCCGGTTCCGAGTTCCCCAATTCGGCGCTTTTCATGTGGAGGGTTGCGACTACCGGGGCACAAGTCGCGGCGACGACCAATCTCTCCACCTACACGGTGCATTGTGTGGCATTCGGGCGGTAATCTGGTGAAGGCACCATGCCGCTCGACCAATTCGCTCAAGAACTGATCGGCCTCTATCCTGGCCTCTCGCTCCTGCCCGCCCGGATTCTTGTTAACCGGGCGTGGCAGGACATCCGCGACGAAGGTCTGTGGTCATGGCTGACGGCTGAGGACGCAGTTGTCGCGCCAGCCGCAGTTACCGCAGGTACTGTAACCACAACTCTTGGCAGCCCGCTCGTAGTCGGCGACGTAAACGCCACAGCCGCGTGGACGCCGCTCGCGCTTGCCAATCCTCCGTTGGCTTTCCCAACACTCGGAGTAGGCCGCCAATTCCGCGTCGGCGCCGGGCAGCCGATCTACAACATCATCGCCTACAACGGCACGAATACGATCACGCTCGACCGGAACTATACCGAAGCCGCGAATGTCGGTGCTGGCCAAACCTACCAGATCTACAAGGTTTACTACGCGGTGCCTCAATTCAATGGGGTGACCGATTTCCTGCGCTACTTCTCGATCACAAACGTCAACTACGCATACTCGATCGTAGGTAAGTTCCTTAGTTTCAACCGCGAGCAGCTCGACCGGATGGACCCGCAGCGGGGCTCATTCGGCGACGCCTACATTCTCGGCTCGTACAAAGTGGACCCGACGACGTTCAACCCCGTACACGAACTCTGGCCTGGCCCGACCGATGGCTCGACCTACATGCGCATTTACCAGCGGCGTGGACAGCCGATGACGCCAGCCGGGGTGACGCCCGTCGTGGACATCCCGCCGACTCTCTCCCCATCGCTGCTGATGTCCCGCGCCGAGTACCAGACCTCGCTCTGGGCGATGAAAAACGTCAATCGCTATCCAGACCTCAAAGGGGTAAACTGGTTCCAAGTGCGAAAGGACGCTCTGGCACAGTACACGGTCGAGCTGGTGAAACAGCGGCGACAGGACATGGAGATTTTCAAGAACACGTGGATACTCCCGAAGGGTCAGTATCTCGGGTTCCCGGTGGACGCGGCATTTATCCAATCGCATGACGTTGACTTGATGTTCATGGATATTGGTTAGGAGGAAAACGGTATGCGAAAGTTTCTAATCGTGACTGTGCTCATGTCGCTTATCAGCTTCACAGCTTGTACGACCTCGGAACTTACTACTGCTCTCAATGTTGTCGCTGATACAGCCTCGCTCGCCTCGATTACCGCGCCGATCCTTGGCGCTGCTGGTGTGATCCCGGTACCGACCGTAGATCTCATCACAAACTACGCCTCGCAGGTGTCTAGCTCTGTCGTGAAGGTCGAGACCGAGCTGAACAGTTCCGACACCGACGCGATCAAGGTATCGACGATTATTGCCGACTTCGCCTCGGTTGTGGTGCCTGATATCCCTGGTGTGCCGCCGACTGCCGGTGCACTGGTGACTGGCCTCGCGTCCGCTGTCAAGACCTTCATCACGCAGCTCGAATCGACACTCGGCCAGCCGGTCACCGCTTCCGCCGAGCATCGTGCGCTCATGGCGAATGGATTCGTGCCAAAGGCCAAAGGCTGGAAGCCATCGATGAGCGACAAGCGCGCGATCTCAAAGGCAGTAGCCACGGCGAAGGCGACGATCGCGCGAGTCGCGGCGCAGAAGCACAAATGAGCAGTTACCTGCTGGCTGCAGCTATCTCGGGCTGGCGAAAGGGGGAATCTATGAGCAAGACCACATGGCTGCTGGTGCTTCAAGGGCTCGGCGTGACGTTGCAGCTTATCAACGCGCAATTTGCGGTCATCACGAAGAACGCGGCTGCGGCGTTGATATTCTCGTCTGTGCTCGCCGGGTACCAGGTCATCTTGCAAAGAGCCGGTAACAATGCCACACCACCACCCAAGTGAGGATGACATGAAGAAGCGCAAGTCCAAGGGTCAGGGCAAGATCGCTAAGACGATGCACGAGTGGAAGCATGGCACGCTTCACTCCGGCTCGAAGCGCGGGCCGAAAGTATCATCTCAGAAGCAGGCTGTGGCGATCGCACTCTCTCAGGCACGTAAAGCCGGTGCGAAGATCCCGTTTAAGCGCCAAGGGAAGCGTGGCCGGTCGAAGCGAGGGTAGATGCTGTGGCTCCTGGTCGTTACGCAAGTTCTGATTCTCGT
>Ga0187783_10000112_pt1 | contig 59940 bp, 62 predicted proteins | sample 1015_SJ02_MP02_2_FD_132471 | JGI IMG/M metagenome (GOLD analysis project Ga0187783, IMG submission 132471) | Tropical peat soil microbial communities from peatlands in Department of Meta, Colombia - 1015_SJ02_MP02_20_MG | ecosystem: Environmental > Terrestrial > Soil > Wetlands > Peat | place... | reverse complement strand
CTGAGCAACAAGGAAATCGCCGAAGCGATATTCGTCTCGGAGGGCACGCTTAAATGGCACCTCCACAATGTTTACAGCAAGCTGAACGTCAAGAACCGGTCCGGAGCAATGGCTCGGGCGAGAACACTGGGGATTGTGTGAGTGCGGACCGAGCGCGCGCGCGTTGTGGCCCTGGCCCCGGCGTCGCGGTGGCTGCCTCGATGCCCTGTCTCTCGAGCAAGGACGATATAGACGCCGCCTGCGCGTGTGAATCACGCAATGCAGTGGAAACGGCGTCCCTCAATTGAGGGACGTCTGTTGCTCGCGGGAGTTACGGTCCGGAACGTAGGGGTTAGGGTCAGCGAGGGGTGTAGGCCGAAGCGATGGCGATTACCGCCGGGATGGCGGCTGCCAGCATGATGAGGCACGGGATGGCAGCCCACACGAGCTCCGTGGCGACGCTCTGTCGGAAAGCGGTAGAGACTACGGGGATACGACGAGTGCTCCAGATGGCCAGGAACATCGCCGGGAACACCCCCGCGGCCACCAGCGCGCACATCGTTAATATCACAAGTCGCATGCCTGACACCTGTGCTCGAATCTTCGCAGTCCCGTCCAACGGTAGTCGCACACGACTCGCCGCTGGCTCACCGCTTCGTCAATCGCCTAACACGCGTCGCAACTGCCGCACGGATCCAGGCGCTCATCGAGGCTCGCCGGCCGCGGCCAAGTGCGGCGCCCCATCAGCTCGCGGGACACCCCGCCGCTACACGGCCGACGGAACCCCGCGCCGCCGTCGCTATTTGGTCGGCGATCAGGGCGACGGCGCGCTGATAACCCCTGACCATCTCGGGGTAGCCACCCGTCACGGGTTCATAAGCGCGGGTGCGGCAGATGACCCGGCGGTCCCCTCCCGTCTCCTTCAGCTCAAGTTCCCACGAAGCCTCGATGAGCGCGTACGCATTCGGCAACGATTCGAAGCGTTCAACATTGAGCCGCACTGACACCGAATCTGCCTCCGTAACTTCCCTGGGCTCGGCAGCAGCGAGCCTATGCAGGAGCTCGACCGAAAGAGCGTTCTGCAGCTCATCCGCGACCGGTGCGATCCATTGATCGTTGTCCGCGATGGCGATGCTGCCGTCAGGGCGCCGGGTGACGAGTTCCAGGCGATCGACCTGAGCGGGAACTCTCACCGGGGCGACTTCCACCCTGGGGCCAGCAGCCACCGCGCCCGAGGGGCCGCGGCCCGATTCGGGGAGGAGTGTGTAAAAGCGCGGGGAGGTCGAAGTACAGCCACTCAAGAGCGATGCGATGACGATGCAGCTCCAGCGCACGACGTTCACTCGGCCCCTGGCGGGGCGGACGCAGATTTTTCGCTCGCCGTCGATTGCACGGGATGTCGGCCACGGAGCAAAGCCTCCGGGTGACGCTCGAGATAGTCCGTCAGCGAACGCACCGAGCGCAGCGTGCTTCGCGCCTCCACCAGCGTCTCATCAACGTTGTCACGCCACGGAGCATCGTCGGCCAACGCGTGGTCGACGGTTCCGAGCGTCGTGTGCAGCGAATTGAAGGCTGCACCTCCTGCCGGCAGCACGTCACTGCGCAGTTCCTCGAGAGAGCTGCCCAAGCCGACGAGGTCCTCATCGAGATGCGCGCCGATCCGTGCGATCGGGAGGCGATCGATCTTGTCGACGATGCTCACGAGTTTCTGCTGCAGTTCCTGAACGCTCCCGGAAGCCGTCGGGATCTCAAGCGGTCGCGTGTTCACGTCGAATCGTGCAGCGCGAGCCGCGGGGATGAAGTCGAGCGCGACATAGAGTTGGCCGGTGAGGAGATTCCCGGTGCGCGGCTGGGCTCGCAAGCCGCGTGCTACCAGCTGCCCAACGAGTTTTGCCATCTTGTCCTCGCTCGTCGCGTTGTTCTGCTCCAGCACTTGGTAAGCCTTCCCCATGCGGCGTGGATAGATCAGCGCCGTGACGATCACCGGGAAACTCTTGTGCGCGGTGTCGTAGTCGAGATCCACGGCGAAAACCTGGCCGATATTGACACCGATGAAGTCCACCGGCGCCCCCACGGACAAGCCGCGCAAGGACTGTGTGAAGCGCATGCGGACATAGCGAGCCTCGCCATCGGGCGGCGCCATCGCCGCGGCCTGATCGTCGAAGAGCGTGAACTCCGCTCCCGCGGAGACCGGTCCGACGTCCTCCGCCGTGGGCGCGGTCGCAAACGCAACCCCGCCCGCGAGTACCGAAGCGAGCGACTGGGTGCGAAGCTTCATGCCGTCGGCCCCGAGCGTCAGGTCGATGCCGCTGGCATTCCAGAAGCGCGTGGCGCGAGTGATGAGCCGATCGTAGGGCGCATCGATGAACACGACGACTCGTGCGCCATGGCCATCAGCCTGGAGCGCTCGGTCGATCACGTGCCCGACTTCGAAGCGCCGGAAATACACCGGGGCATCGAGCGCCAGCGAACCTGCGTCCTTGGCGTGCAGCACCACGGTCTTGCCACGCAGGCCGTGGGACGCGGGCGGCGGATTCTCGAGTCCGACGAATTCCGTTTGTCGTGCGTTTGCCTCGCCCGCCTCAACGGCAATGTAAGAACCAGAGAGGAGCGTTTCGAGACCTGACGCCCAGCCAATACCAATGCGAGGACGCACCACCCAAAACCGCGCATCGGCTGTCAATACATCCCTCGCGCTCCGCAGAAGCTCCGCACTGACAAGGACTCGGTTGTGGTCTGCGCTCAAGGCGATCGCCGTCACGTGACCGATGGTGACATTGCGATACTTCACCAGGGTCTTCCCGACTTCGAGACCTTGAGCCGTTTCAAAACTGATCGTGACCCGAGGCCCCGTTGTCCTCCACGCATTGACGACGAGCGACATGCCGATCACGACTGCCGTGACCGGCACGAGCCAGATGAGCGAGGGAAGCCAGCGCCGTCTGAGGACTCGCGGCGTGGGCAGCTCCTCGCGCCGGTCGCCTCCCGCCTCAGTGCCCATCGCTGCTCCCCATGTCCCAGATAAGCCGCGGGTCGAAGCTGAGGGCGGCGATCATGGTGGTAACGACGACACCGCAGAAGAAGACGATACCCAAACGCGGCTCGGCGGTGCCGAGCGCTTTGAACTTGAGTAACGCAGCCGTCAGCGCAACGACGACCACGTCCAACATCGACCAGTAACCGATGAACTCCACCAGCCGGTAGAGCGCAGTCCGTTGCCGCCTCCCCCAATTGCTCCGGCGGTGCACGGTCCACAGGAGCAGTCCGAGGGCCAGAAACTTCGTCGTGGGCACCGCAACACTCGCCGTAAAAATCAGTACCGCAATGTCCCAAGAGCCAGAGCGCCAGAAACTCAGAACGCCACCGAGGATGGTGCTCTCCTCCCCCCCGCCGACCCCGCTCACGTATATCACCGGGAGCACGTTTGCAGGGATGTAGAGAATCACGCCGGCCACCAGCCATGCCAAGGTCGTCTCCGCGCTCCGTGGCCGACGCTCGAGCAGCGCGCTGGCGCAGCGCGGGCAGAATGTCCGCGGGTTTGGCGCGGACCGGCGCGCCATGACCAAGCCGCAAGTACGGCAAGCCAGGAGTCCCGCGTCGATGGCACGTACCGCGGCCGTCATGCCTCGGCCTGCAAGAGAGTCCACCAGAATCGCGGTTCGACCATGCTGAGAATCGTGAGCAGAATCGTCAGGCTCGCAAGTGCCCAGATCCCGATACTGGGGGTGACGTGTACCCAGCTTGATAGCTTGACGATGGCAACTAATGCCCCGAGCAGGAAGACCTCTGTCATGCTCCAGGGACGCGATCGGTGCAGCAGCACCAACAGACCCCCAAAGCCCGGGGCGCGTCGCCCGAAGCGGGCGAACGCCAACACCCAAAGCAACAGCGCAATCTGCAGCAGCGGCAGCATGAACATGCTGACGCCGAGCACCGCGGCCGGCCACGCCGCCCAGCCGTGCAGCATCAGCAGCGCGGCGCCCCACACGGTCGTCTCCGTGTGCATGCCGCCGACCTCGATGATCATCAGCGGATAGCTGTTGGCAATCATAAAAAGGAGTGCTGCGGTCACCGTGAGTGCAAGTAGCTGATCCACCGACAAGGAATGATGACGGGCCAATACGCGCCCGCACGCGATGCAGGCGGCGACCTCGTGTCTGCCAAGGACGACCGCTCGATGAACGGCATCGCAATGCGGGCAGACGAGGAGATCCCTGGTCCCCGCTCCCAGCAGACTCGCCGCTAACGGTGAGTCGAGAGCCGCCATAGGCTTAATACGTCAAGAATTCACGATTCTCCGGCGTGAAGTGCGCTTCCGCTTGTTGTGAAGGCCGCGAGCGATTGGACGGTGTGTGCGGCTGGCGCGGCGGAACCGCAGACACTCCGCCACAGCGTCCCGAGCCCATCCTACACGTGCCCGACCAGCACTCGTCCGAAAGGCCCGCGTGCCCGAGGTTGAGACTGTCCGGGGCGGGTTCCGATTCAACGACCGAATCCTCTGCGCGCGCAGCGCGCACTGCTGGATCGCGGGGACCCCCTTTTCCGTGCCAACTGCCAGTCCCATCGTTGCGCGCCGAGCGTGCCATGCGGTTCTCATTGCCCAGAAGCTCGAAAAGCGCGTTCTGCACATACATCGTGGTGCAACCGGCGTCGTGTGTCTTGTAAATCGGCATACACCTTGTATCAATCTGCGCTCAAGGCGGGCCGGCGGCCGACTGTCGTTACGCTACCCTATACCCGCCCAGCTCCTCGCGGGCCGCTTCGCTGAACTCTCGCAGCGGGTCAATACTGGTGGCCCCGGCCTTGATCAGATCGCTCAGCTCGCGGACGGAGTGGTTCGGAGAGAAGTACGTGTCCACGATCGCCAGCATGATCTGGTCCGCGCACCCGACCGTGCGCGGTGCAGACAGTACGCGCATCCGGCTGATCAGCGCATAAAGCGCGACCAGTCAGGGAGCTGCGGGTCGCTGCTCACGAGCGCATCGCCATAGGTCTTGGATGCCGCCATGATGAAGTCGCGATAGAGTTCCTCGCGCCGTGAAACCTCGCGGGCGAGTAGCCCGGCCCGTACCTGCGCGCGCTGCGTGAGCCAGGTCGTGACGGTTGAGGTGAATCCCCCAACCATCGAGCCGGCGAGCGCGGAGAGTGCGGATATGTACGCGACATCCATTTTCCGTCATCTCCGGGTACTGGGCAGCGCCGTCGCGACGTCTTGCCTGCGCACAGAAGCTACGCTTGATGCCCTCACGGCCAGCTCACGTTCCGGCGCCAAAGCCCGCAACAGAACGTCCTGCCGTCCGAGCATCGAGCTCCTCTGGTGTAAGTGGCGAGTGGCTTTGTAACTGAACCGAAAAGGCCGCGCCTCACCCCCAATAGGGGGATAAAGATTCCGCAGTGTGCCGAGCACACTCGGCTTCCCGCTCTACGGACCGCGCCGAGTCAGGCGATGGAGATGGGGCAGATCATGCCGGAGGTTGCGGAGCACTGAGCTGCGCAGCGCCTGTCACGGACACAACGTATGCCGATATGATACTGCGTGCGTTCCAACCCGACAGTTACGGAGGCTCCTGCCATGGATAACGCGTCGCTTTTGACTCCGGAGGCCGCGGCACTGGTGCTGGTCGATCAGCAGGCAGGCCTGGCGTTCGCCGTCGGCTCTGTTGACCGCCAGGTTTTGCTCAACAACACGATCGCCTTGGCCCGCACGGCGATCGTCTTCAAGCTGCCGGTCGTGGTTTCGACGTCAGCATCGAAGGTCTACAGCGGGCCCCTCATGCCGGCTATTGCCAAGGTACTGCCGACGGTCAAGCCGATCGAACGTCGAAACATGAACCTCTGGGAGGACGACAGCGCTCGCCAAGCGGTCATCGCTACCGGCCGTCGACGGCTGCTCGTCTCCGGACTTCTCACCGAGGCGTGCGTATCCTTCCCGGTCCTGTCCGCTCTGGCCGCTGGGTACGAGGTCTTCGTCGTAGCGGACGCGTGTGGCGGACTGACGGCGGCGAGTCACGATCTCGCCTTGCGACGAATGGAGTCCGCCGGGGCCCGAGTGACATCGTGGATTCAGGTCCTACTCGAGCTACAACGAGACTGGACACGGCACGAGACGTATGACGGCGCACGCAGCATCGTTGAGGCTCACGGCGGGGGCTATGGCATCGGACTCGCCTACGCGCGCGACATGATCCACCCCACAGCGTAAGTCCAATGGCCGTGCTCGGCGGCTCGACGATCAGCAGATGCTCTCGGCAGCCGGCGATCTCAGGGTGAAGCGAATTTTGGCCTCGGCGCGAGACCCGAGTGAGGAAGTCAGTGCTAGCTTCCAGTTAACGCGGGTTGCTCCGACGAGCCTGAAGGCCGCTGCAGCCAGGCGGCTCTCGTTTGAAACTCGGAGCGGAACAGGGAGTGACTCCAAGCGCAGAACTGATGTGAATATCGACACGCGATTGAATGTGCTCATTTCTCCGTCTTGCCCGCTTCCGGCGGCGGGACTCCTGTCTGCGCCCGCGCGCAACCCCAAATGCCAGGAGTGCGTCTGGGGAGATGACCTGCGACGCGAATATGGGTCGCTGCGGGCCTGCGGGGCAAACATCGTCATGACGAACGCGGATCAGGCCTGTCGGCTACTCTCGGCGTGCATCGCCTGTCGGGTGAGCGGTAAGCCGACCGCACCGCAGCTGTTTCTCGTCACGACATCAGAACCTGATGGCCGTGCGCGGCCGTTGCTGACCGAGCCCGCCCCAGGCTCACAGTCCCTGCACTGCGCAGGCAACGGTCTCATCGATGCCGTAGGCAAGCTGATGCAAAAGGGACCGGTTCAGCCCCACGCCGAGAGCGCGATGCGCGGCGGTATGGCGTTTGGAAGCCTGCGTCGCACACGGGAGCACATCGAACGACAGCTGCCCCACAAGATCAGCGTGCACGAACTCGCGCACATCGCCGGTCTGTCTGTCGGGCACTTTTGCCGCGCGTTCAAGCAGAGTGTCGGCATGTCGCCGCACCGCTACCTTCTGCAGCGCCGCATTGCCGCTGCCACAGAGCTGATCCGCAACACAGACAGGCCGCTCGCCGAGGTGGCGCTCAGCGTTGGATTTTCCGATCAGAGTCACTTCAGTCGGGTATTCGCGCGCGAATCGGGGGAGAGCCCGAGCACATTTCGCCGCAGATACCGCTAAGACATCGCGGCCCGGTGCGACGGTGCAGCAGCGGCGGCGGCCGGTGGCGCCGGGAGTGACGAACATACCGCTGATCTATAGCGCGACATGCTTGGGAAGGTGGCGGGCCAGATAGTCGACAAAGATCTTCACGGCAGGCAACAGTCCCCGCCGATGCGGCAGCAAGGCGGTGAAGGTGGACTCACCGGCGAGCCAATCCGGCAAGACTCGGGTGAGCTCGCCACTGCGCAGCTCCCTTTTGCAAAGATAGGCTGGCAGCGCAACGATTCCCAACCCCCTGACCGCCGCCTGTTTTAGAGTCGACATGTCATCGCTCACCAATCGAGCTGCCGGCGGTTGAATGGCTTCGATTCGGCCGTGCCCTTCGAGACGCCACGCCGGTGTGGTGTTCGCTCTCCACACGAAAAGGCATGGCAACGGCTTCAGCTCTTCAGGTGTTTTGAGTTTTCCCGTTCGCTTCAACCAATCGGACCCCGCGACGAGGATCCACGGCGCCACAGCCAACGTGCGACTCACCAGTGTCGAGTCCGCGAGCGCGCCCGAGTGGGCGCGGACAGCCACATCGAAATTCTCGGCCAGCAGATCGATCTGCCGGCTGGTCAGATACTCCACGAGGGCGATCTTCGGGTGTTCCTCGATGAAGTCCATGACGATATCCCTGAGCCCGAACTGAGCCGTACCGATTGCGGCGGTGAATCGCACGACGCCGACGGGTTCCTTGACTCGCTGCCGCGCGAGTGACTCAGCTGCCTCGGCTGCGCTCACTACAGTCACAGCTTCTCGATAGAACTCCTCCCCCGCCTGGGTACACCCGAAATGCCGTGAGGTGCGATTCAGCAGGCGAATCCCAAGTTTCGCTTCCAGCTGCTGAATGCGGTAACTCAGGGTGGACTTGGGCATGCCGAGGGCACGGCCCGCGGCTGTGAACCCGCCACGTTCGACCACCTGCACGAAGTAGAAGAAGTCGTTGAGGTCAAGCAAGGATCCGACCGCCTGCGGATGGTTGTCCAATGTATTGGACGATATGTTCGCAATCTGCGGTCTTCTGACCTGGAGGTCAACCCCATACCGTACGACACAGCGCGCGGTCGTCATTCCACTTCAGTCAGACGCCCTCGCTGCAACCGCAGCGGTGATCACCGTGGAACGGCGGATTTCGGCGGCTGCGATCTCACCTCCTTCTCCTATGGAGTCAGCGATGAACGCAAAACCCACGCCTTATGTTCCTCTGACCTCGGATAATGCGGCACTCGTACTCGTCGATCACCAGGTGGGTCTCCTCTCGGGTGTTCGCGATATTCCCCTTGCGGAGCTCAAGAGCAACGTCGTGTCGCTTGCCAAGGCGATGCGCATTCTCAAGGTGCCGATCATCGTCGCGACGACCGGCCGCGACAGCATGTGGGGGCCGACGTTCCCGGAGCTTGTGGCGGCACTCCCTGAGATCAACATTATCGATCGGGCTTCGGTCAACGCCTGGGATGACCCCAAGGTAGCGTGCGCAATCGAGGCGACGGGCCGAAAGAAACTGATATTTGCCGGCGTGTCTCTGGAAGTCTGCGCGGCGCTCCCCGCAATCACCGCGGTCGGCAAAGGCTACGAAGCGTACGTGCCAGTAGACGCGTGTGGCACCTTCAGCCGGACCAAGCATGAAGCCGGACTGTTGCGGATGCAGCAGGCGGGGGTGATTTTGTCGGATTACGCGACGTTGACCGTGGAAATACTCAAGGACAACAGCCGGCCCGAGGCGGGCGCGGTGTATGGGGCGCTGGCGATGCCCTTTGCGGTCCTGGTGGGACAGATGGCCAAGGCGTATGCGAAATAGCCGCGGGACGAGATAGCGTCGCAGTCTCTCATTGCGATCCCGCTACTGCGGATTTCGTCCGAGTGGCTGGAGAATAATCTGCGGCCGCTCGCGTATCTCGTCTGCACTGGAGGCAACGACACCCGATACGCGGTGTCCAAGTGCTGCAACGGCCACTTCGACCTCCGTTGCCGGTCTCTTGAGTCCGATCAGATTGAGGATGTGAACGGAAATCGCAGACCCAGATATCACGCTGGGTGCAAGGACGATCAGCGGATTGTCCGCTGCTGTTGCACGCAGAAAGCCGTCGCAATCGAGCCTGCCCGTGCTCGTCAGAACGTCCCCGCCGGCGATCACGGTGTCTGCTTGCGGCGCCGTCGCCGCCGTCGCCTGCAAGTAGGCCAGTGTGGCCTGCCCCGCGGCGACGCAGGCGTCATGCACCTTCTTGGCGTCGTTCTTCTGTATGGTCTTGAAGAAGATCTTGTCGTCGCCGGATGCGTTCGGATCGGCACTCACGACCACTATCTGCGGATCGGCCGGAGTCAGTTGGTTATGGGCCGTGGCACTACAGTAGCGAGTTGTGATGAGAACGTCATCGCGGTACTCCGCACTCTTCGACGGAAAATCAGGTTTCGCTATTGCGATCGCCGCGCTTTGGCAGTCCGTGCCAGACACGAGCTGCTTCTGAGCCATCACCGGATCAGTCGTTGCCGACATTTGCGCTGTTTGAGCGGTGGTGACTCCCGCAAGCGCCAGCGAGTGATCGACCGTAGCGGCAATGGCGACCGTAGCGGCAATGAACCCCGAGTAGATGAGACGTTGCATGGCAGCGAGCACCGCGACCCGGTCACCGCAGAAAAACGACCGGGACGTCCTTCCGAACGACGAACGCAGCCGCCGTCTTCGGGTCCGGGTTGAAGCGGCCGAACACCGCGGGATTCTCTGCGAAATGTCGCGTAAGGGCATCGATGCGATCCTGGTCTTCCGGGTGATCCGACAGCAGGGAGGGCATTTCCCCTGGACGAGCGTTCTTGAACTCGCGAAACAGCCAGACGAGCCCCCACGGATTGTGGCCGGCCGCGGCGCAGATGTCGGCGCCAGTGAGATCCGCCCTCGCCTCTACATCGCGTGAATAGCTGAGTGAGTGCAGTTGCCCGAGAAGCGCCATGGCCAGGGCCTGGCTGGCGGTTGGTCCCAGAAGGACGGCCGCCCCGAGCTCCCGCTCCAGGATCTTCTTCTGCTTCTTTGCCAACTCCATGGAGTCGTGATTGATGGTATGGGCGAGCTCGTGGCAGAGGGTACCGGCGAGCTCCTCGTTGTTTTTCACGAAATAGAGCAGCTCGTCGACCACATAGACGTTGCCTCCCGGCGTCGCAAACGCATTCGGCTGCGGCTCGTGGACCAGGTAGAACTTGATCGGCAGACCGTAGCGCGGTTGCGCCGCGCGGGCGATGTCCCGGGTCAACGGCTCGAGCGAATCGTAAAGCGGCGAGCTGGCAATGACGCTGCGTTTGCCTTTGAGCTCGTTGAAAGTCTCCGCGCCGAGCTCTTGCTCCTCTTGCAGCTGCTGATCGTCCGGCTGTCGCGATGCGGCGCCAGCCATTGGGAAAAATGTGGCCGTCAGCGAGACGCTGGCGAGCGCAATAAGCAGGCTGCAGCGCATCACGGCTGCTCCGTTTTCCGGGGAGCGGGAGTCGCCACCGGCGCTGATGCCGCCAAGATTCCACTTTCTGCGTTCATAAGCCTCCCTCGCCTCTTTCAGTTCGAGTTCATCTGCTTATGAAATTCGCCGGCCTGACGCTCGGCTTCCTCACGCGCCAGGCCGTATCGCTCCTGCAACTTGCCGGCGAGCTGCTCGGCACGGCCTTCAAGTTGCTTGAGGTCATCATCGGTGAGCTTGCCCCACCGCTCCTTTGCCTTGCCCTTGATCAGGTGCCATGCACCTGCGACAACGCGATCGTTAGTCATGGTCGATCTCCTCTCGTGCACGCCAACCGAAAAGTCGCCGGGCGCATCTAGCTTTGACGCCGGTTCTCGTAGTCGTCGCGCAACTTCGCGACGCGGGCCTCGAGCGCCGCTTTCTTCGCACCCGTCTCCTGGTCCACTCGTCTTTGCATTGCTGCCGCGCGCGCCTGGAACTCCCGGGCGACCTGCTGAGACCGCGTTTTGGCGCGCTCGAGCTTGATGTCGACTCGTTTGCTCAGCTGCTCGATCTGTCTCTGCAATTTCGCCTTGCGATCAGCGCGAGCCTGGGCGTGTTCGGCCTTCAGCTGCTGCAGCTCTTCCCGCGCATCGGCGGCGGTACGCGACCAGTGATCACGTTCCACACTGGACTTGAGCGTGCGGAAAACGAGACCACCGAGCGTCTCCATACGCGTGTCCACCGGAGTCACCCAGTCCTCATCCACTTCCGCGACGACTGCACTCCTTCCGGGAAGCAATGCCGATGACACGTCCGAGAGGAATTCCGAATCCACGTCCGCCGTGTACAGGTCCCCGACCAGACCCGCCACCACGCCTACTGAACTTCCGACCGCAACCCCGGCGGGACCCCCGAGGAGTCCAATCAGCGCCCCGATGGCCGTGCCCGCGAATGTCTGAAGAGGGAAGTCACCATCCACCTTTCGGGTCGCCAACGTGCCGTCGCCCTTCTTTTGAATCACCGCCAACGCATAGACGGAGATGCTTCCTTCCACATTCAGCTCACTCAGGGCGCGCGCCCCCTCGTACGCCGTCTTCTCGTCGTTGAACACGATCGTCAACATTTTGTACATGGCCGCTCTCCTCAACCGTGCTGGCCGATCACCCTAGGCTCGTGCAAAGTCCCGCCCGGCGGGCACGTTGCGCACCGCGGTGCCGAGCGTTAAGGCCGCAATTCCGTCAAAAATGAAGTCCACACCGACCACGATGCCGACGAAGAAGAGGCTTGTGAGGGGCAGCTGGCTGAGCACCCACACGCCGAGAACCGTCGAAATGACGCCCGAGAGGGTCGTCCATCCCCAATTGGGAAAGCGCACGGTGCTCGCGCCCACGGCGCGAAACAGGCCGCCCACCACGAACAGCGACGCCAGCAGAATCGTGAAGCCGACTTCCCCGTTGTATGGATAGCGGATCAGCACGTAACCGGTGAAGCCGCGCAATAGCGCGGTGAGGAAGAACAGGAAGAAGCCACTCCAGTCGCGCGCACGAAATGCCTGCACCAATGCCACCACGGCTCCGATCAGCAGTAGCCAGCCGAAGGCCAGTACGGTGGCGAGCGTAGCCGTCATGTCGCCCATGATGCAGACGACACCGAGTGCAATGAGGGCAATCCCGAGAGCGACGAACCAACCCCAGGAATCGTGGATCTGATCGAGGCCCGAACTGATCGAGCCAATCAGAGTATTACGGTCAGCCATAAACTTGTCCTCCAGTCGAGATCGGATGTCTGATGTACGCGCATGCCTGCGCGCATCAATGGAGATCGGTTTTTTTGCGGAAGGCTTCACCGCGCGCCTAGGACCGCGTCGAAGCGCCGCTGGCATCTTCGTGGGCAAGCCACGCCTCGAGAGCGGCCTGGTGGGCGCCGTTCAACGCCTGGACCGCAACATCGCGTGCGGCCGCGGCATAGCGCTCGGCCTCAGCCGCGCGTTCCTGAAGCTTGTCGTAGTCCTGCGAGGCCTTCCATTCCGCGACCTTCTGGCGGGTCGCAGCCTTCTGCGCCTGAACCCAGCGTGTCATCTGTGTTTCGGCGGCCACGAGCTTCGGCCTGTTGGCTTCGATGTCGGCGTTGACCTTTGCCAGCTGCTTGCGGGCTTCCTGTTCCGCCTGCCTCGCGTCGCCGTCGACCCTGGTCTTCAGGCTCCTGAGGCTGCTGTCGATGCTCGCCAGCTTGCTACGAACGGCCTCTGAAAATTGATCGGCGTTCTGCGCCTGTGTCTCTGACATGGTGATGACTCCTCTTTGCGGTCCGAATTACTGCGCCGCCTGCCGATAGACGTGGCCGCCCTTCAGCGCCACGATGTCATCGACCGGACGTGTGCTCTTCTCATCGGCTTCCACGACGATTGCCGTCATGCCAGGCTTCATCTCGCTCGTCACGGAATCGACGAAATCCGAGTCGAGTGAGGCCATCACCGCATCGCCTGTGAGCCCGGCCGTGGCACCAATCGCCGCGCCGACCGCCGCGCCGGGTGCGCCACCGATCAGCCCGATCAGTGCACCACTCACGGTACCCACGGCGGTTCCGAGGAGATGGCGGTTCTTCTCCTCGAGCAGGCGCACGTTGCCGAGGTCGTCCTTCTGGATCATCACGCCGGTCTTCAACTTGAAGTCGGTGGCACCGCTGTCCTTCAGCTTCTTGATCGCGCTCGCGGCGTCGTACGCCGAGTTGCTGTCTTTGAAGGTCGCCACTATCACTCGCTCGGTCATACATCTCTCCTTCGGTAAATTCAGGCCGTTTGTGCGTCAAAGCTCCTGTGCTGGGCTTTGGACGTAACTGCAATCTGCGGGAGAAGCATGCGCGCCCTGCTCGCGGAACTCTTGGACGTCTCGCGCGTCGTTGTGCGGATTGTCACGCGGCTTCTGACCGAACAATCCCGAAAACTCGCACGGACTTGCCTACGACGCCGTCGTTTGTACACCCCGCGCGCGTTTGGCGCGTTCTGAACATCCAGCGGTGGTCAGTTATCGCTCCACACCCAATTACCGACAGTGAGGCAACTCATTCAATTGTCGGGGCGAGCAGCCGGAGATGACTCGAACAAACGCGGGGGAACTTCCGTGGAACTTGGGCTCTCCAGCCCGCTACGCGTTCGTCATGACGGGGGCGTTTAAGCCGGCACTCGTCAGTTGCCTACCGTTGGGCCTTTCTACCAGCAGATTTCTTGCCTTGATTGTTTTTACCGCCACGTCCCGCTCCCTGCTTGAGCCGATCGATGAACCAACGCGCAGCAATGCCGGGCGGCGCTTCGCTTCGATATACCGCGTACATGGCTATGACGAACCCCTTTGGCGGCGCGTCTTGCGCGACGATCTTGACCAGCGTTCCGCGCGCGAGATCGGACTGCACGCGCTCCGCGGGCATGCCGCCCCATCCCAGCCCCGCGCGCAGAAATGCGTGCTTCGCACCGAGATCAGCCAGGCGCCAGGTCCGCGGCGACAACACTCCGAATTCCTTGCCTTGAGACAGCGTGGAGCGGTCGGCGAGCACTAGCTGCACGTGCTTGGCGAGCTCACTGGAGGGGATCGGCCGACCGTAGGTGGCGAGCGGGTGTCGTGGCGAGGTCACATGAATCAACGGTACCTCGAGCAGCGACTCCTGGCTGAACTGCGGGGGAACGAATGCGAGCTTCCCCGAAATGGCGAGTGTGCAGCGTCCGTCGAGAACGGGCGGAATTACCGCGCCCAGCGCTTCCACATAGAGTCGCAGCGGCGTGAGCGGAAACGCCGTATGAAACTCCATCACGGCCGCCGTCAGTACGGCCGTGGGAAACATGACCTCGACCGCGATCGACAATTCGGGTTCGAGGCCACCTGCGAGACGCTTGGCTTGCGCCTTCAAGAGATCGACATCGCCGGCGACGGTGCGCGCGTGAGCGAGAAGCGTCCGGCCCTGGGGCGTGAGCACCGGCCGGCGGCGCGAGCGATCAAACAGCTTGACCCCAAACTGACCCTCGAGGTTCGCAAGCGTCTGACTGACGACCGACTGAGCGCGCCTAAGCCTGCGTCCGGCGGCCGAAAAGCTGCCCTCATCGGCCGCCGCAATGAAGGTGCGCAGTTGATCGAGCGTGACGGCATCCAGCATATATCGCTCCAGACGATGGTTAGCATCTAGAAATATAGGCTACCACTATACGTGTCGGCCCCCTACTCTCGTCGCACCGTTTCGACGTTCGACCACAACCTGAGGAGATCGCCATGAAAGTCGCTTTGTATGGAGCTACCGGCAAGGCCGGCAGCCGCATCCTGAAAGAACTGGTGTCCCGCGGGCATCGCGTCATCGCCATCGTGCGCGACCCGGCGAAGCTGCCGCAGCCTGGCCCTGGTGTGACCGTGAGGCAGGACGACCTGTCCGACCCCAAGAAGATCGCCGCGGCGGTGGATGGCGCCGAGGCGGTCATCAGTGCTTACGGCCCCCCACAGGACAATGTCGATGCGATCGTCGGGGTGACGCAGCGGCAGGTCGAGGCGCTCAGCCACAAGGCCGAGGTCCGACTGATCGTCGTAGGCGGAGCGGGTGGCCTCAATGTGGCCCCTGGCGTGAAGCTCGTGGATTCCCCTTATTTCCCCGAGCCGTTCCGCCCGATCGCCACAGCACATATCAAGGCGATGAACGTGCTGAAGGCCGCTCCGATCGACTGGACGTACCTGGCACCCGCTGCGTACTTCGAGCCCGGAGAGCGCACCGGCAAGTTTCGTCTGGGCCAGGATGAGCTCGTTGCCAACGCGCAGCAGGAGAGCCGCATTTCGATGGAGGACTACGCCATCGCGCTGGTGGATGAGCTCGAGGAGCCCAAGCACCGGCGCCAGCGATTCTCTGTTGGCTACTGAACGCCCGCCGACATCATCAAACCACGCGTAAGGAATCTGCCCATGTATACGATCTCAGAAACGCCAACCTCGAGCGCTAGTAGCTCCACTGCCATCCACAAACGCAATGACGCGTTGGCGGGAGCTGGCGAGCTCGCAGGTCGTGCGGTGCTCGCCTCACTCTTCCTGCTCTCGGGCTTGAGCAAGCTCGGAGCCTACAAGGCCACCGCGGCCTTCATGGCTGCAGCCGGCGTCCCGGGAGCTCTGCTGCCGCTGGTCATAGCCACCGAGCTCGGTGGATCGCTTGCCGTCATCCTCGGATGGCGCACGCGCATTGCCGCGGCGCTGCTGGCCGGCTTCTCGCTGCTGACCGCACTCCTCTTCCACAACAACTTCGCCGACCAGATCCAGATGATCATGTTCTTCAAGAACGTCTCGATCGCCGGCGGATTCCTGCTGCTGGTGGCCAACGGCGCAGGTCCCATCAGCCTCGACCGACGCTCGGGTCGAGGGTAATCCGGCCCGGGACGGCGGCATGTCGTGCAAAACCGGCATCACTGCCCATGGAGGGATTTGAAACTCAGACCGGTCGCGGTGTCCAATCATCGCACTTGCCCTTCGGATTGGCAGGACCCTTGAATAGTGCGCACTTGCCACAATCCGAAGCTTCCGCTCCAGGGGTGAAGAAGCTGCACCCGCTACAGGTCTTGCCGGGATCCGATGACTTCTCAGTATAGTTGTCCAATTTGCGTTGCTGCTTCTCGGCCTCGCTGAGGGCGCTCGGTTTGACACATACGAGGTCCTTGTTTTCCGCTCCCTGCGCGAGTGAAATCCTGCTCGTCGCAACGGCGACAAGGCACGCTGTCAGCCGCCGGAGCGCAGCACGTTTGGCCCCATCACAATGCATCTGGACTATTTGAGGGCCGCTTGCGCTTGCGTGGCCGCATTTCTAGCCGCGGTCAGGTCGTCAGAACTCAATCCAGCCTGTGCCTTCGCGAGCGCGGCGGTCAGCTTGGCCTTCGACGCTTGATCGGCCGTGTCAGGAATCGCGCCATTCCCGAGCTTCTGACACGGATTCGCTTGCTTGGCATCAAATCCCTGCCCCTTGGGTCCCACCAAACAATTCACGGTGTGGTGCAGATGCATATGCACCTGCTCGATGCTCGTCCCCTGGGCCGCCAGTCCGGCGTGCTGTCCGGCGGTAGCCACTTCCTGAGCAGGATCGGCCGCTTGCGCGAAGGCCGGCAAGGCAACGAGGATACCCGTGACGATACCCGCTGGAGATAGATGAGTCGCCAACTTTGACCTATACAGCATGGGTGACATTCCTTTTAATTGGCTTGATTTGCAATCACAACTCGCTGGCCGAGCGGTGGGATTCCCGTCACTTCCAACTGCCGCGCTGCTTGTGCCCGAGGAGATCAAGGCGGCGCTAACCGACATGCGACACAGCTGAGCTGCGCGTGACGGTGTCCCCGTTTGGCTCGTTCAGACGGTATGAAGCGCTCTCGAACAGCTGTCTCTGCCAGCCATCTTTCAAGGCTAAATCGGCCGACGAGACGCCCTTGCGGCCAAATTTCTGGCGGTATGCTCCGGGCGTCTCACCTACAGTCTTGCGAAATACACGTGCAAATGACGCCACGTCCTTGTAGCCGAGCGACTCGGCGATCTGCTTCTGCGAGATCTCCCCGCCCTCGAGGAGCTCGCGCGCTCGCGCAATGCGAACGCTCCGACAATACTCGATCGGACTCATGCCGGTTGCACTCGCGAACCGCCTCAGGAGCGTACGCCGTTCCAGTCCGGCCGCCGTCGCTAAAGCGGCAAGAGAAACGCCTCGTCCGTCTCTCATGTGCACCCACTCCTGAGCCTTCAGCACCGCCCTATCCCCGTGTGTCTGAGGAGGCACGAAGCCGCTGAAATAGCGCGCCTCAACGGCTGAGGGCTCGTCAAGAACAAAGCGCGCTGTCTGCGCCCTTATCGCTGGCCCGAGAAACCTGTCAACGAGAAAAAGGCCAAGATCGACCCAGGACAGAAATCCGCCCGCCGTGATGATGTCCCCGTGATCAATGAGGCGGCGATTTGTGTCCACAACGATTCGCGGAAAGCGATTCGCCAGCGTCTCAGCGCAAATCTGGTGAGTGGCAACCGACTGCCCGTCCACGAGACCTGTTTGGGCGAGGATAAATGCGCCCGAGCACAAGGAAACCAACCGGCTGCCGCCGGCATGGCGACTTCGGACCCAGGAGACAACGCCAGGAGGTATATCAGGATCTGGGTCCGTCATGGTCGGCGGAATGATCACGGTCCCTGGCTGCGGATTGTCACAGGGTGCGCTGTCATAGACGCACGAAAGATTGGCGTCGAAGCGATCGACCGGCTTCCAATGCGTAACACGAAGTGCGGTTGGGTGCGATTGCCGTTGCTCGAGGGCGATCGTGCTGGCGATGCCGAACAAGTCCGTGAGCCCCAGGACACAGGCCGCCTGTGCGCCGGGGTAATTGACGATCGCAATTTCCTGCATCGGAGTTTCGGACATCACCTTGTCACTCCCGGTCAAAACTTTGACCCTTGCGGCAATTGAACGTGCCGAGCGGCAGAAACATGCTAGCAGCGATCGTCGGTATCGGCACGCACCTTGAGTATCAAGACGTCGCTCGCAGGAGCTGATTAATTGGCGGCACGTTGACCTTTAAAGACTTGCAGGGCGTGGCTCCCCGAGAGCTTCGAGTTCGTGCGGAAGCTCGACTCCGGCGCAGCGGTCAGCTTGGCTGTATCCAGATGATCCGGATCTCTCGGCTGACCTCGATCTCCAGGATGCGTCTCTCAGTTTCCGGGCTTTCGGCTCTTGGTTTAGACCATGTGGAGGCTAATCGTGAATAACACCTCAACCTATCGAGCCGTCCAAGCCGTTGCCCCGGGACACCTCGAGCTCACAAAAAAGGCAATGCAATCTCCTGGCCCTGGGATGGTGCGTATTCGCGTCGAGGCGTGCGGAGTCTGCCACTCGGATACCGGCACCGTGGATGGTGTGTTCCCGATCGAATGGCCACGGGTCCCGGGCCACGAAGTGATCGGGCGCATCGATCAACTGGGTTCAGGCGTGCAAGGCTGGGCCGTCGGTCAACGGGTTGGCGTTGGATTCTTGGGTGGTTCTTGTGGCTATTGCACATTCTGCCGCGGCGGCGATCTGGTGAACTGCGTCAATCAGGAATACACCGGCATCCAGCACGACGGTGGATACGCCGAAGTGATGATCGCCAAGTCGAGCGGCCTGGTGGCGGTCCCCGACGAACTGACTTCGGCCGATGCAGCGCCGCTACTTTGCGCCGGCCTCACGACCTTCAGTGCGCTGCGGGATGCGCCCGCGAGGGCCGGAGATCTGGTCGCCGTAATCGGGATCGGCGGCCTGGGTCATCTGGCCGTGCAGTACGCCCGCCGCATGGGGTTCGAGGTTGCTGCGATCGAGCGCGGCGCCGACAAAACTGAACTGGCCAGGAAACTCGGCGCGCACCATTACATCGACAGTGCCGTCAGCGACCCGGCGAAAGCCCTGCAGGCCCTCGGCGGCGCCCAGCTCGTTCTCGTCACCGCTTCCGGCGGTAAGGTTGCGGCCGAAACCTTCAAAGGACTGCGTCGCAGAGGGGCGTCGATTGTGCTCGGCGTTGGGCCCCAGCCGATCGAAGTATTGGATATGGATCTCATTTTCGGAAACCGCAAACTCGAGGGTGCCCTGACCGGAGACCCCGCGTGCGGCGACACCACGCTCAAGTTCAGCGCGCTAAGCGGCGTGTCCGCGATGATCGAGAAGGTGCCACTGGAACAAGCCGCGGCCGCGTACGAAAAAATGAAAAGCGGCCGGGCGCGCTTTCGCATGGTGCTGACGATGTCCTGAGCGCTCAGCGACCGTGACGCGTAGAGACCGACGACTCGCCCAGCCAAACCTCTTCCGGCTGGCGGGCGGCAGCGTCACAGGTACGCAAGCATGTGGTTCCTTTTGGAGTTGTTCATCATGAATCCGTTCCAGAGTCTATTCGATCGACAGAAGAGTCTTTTCGCGACAGGCAGGACGCGAAGCTACGCCTGGCGAATCGAGCAACTCGACCGGATGGCCCGCTTACTGGGCGAGAACGAGGCAGCGCTACAGCGCGCGGTTGGACAGGACTTCAAGACTGCCACCCAGGAGCAGGTCTTTGAGACCTTAGCCTGTATCGGCGAGGTTGCTTTCCAGAAGAGTCAGCTCAAGGAATGGATGACTCCGGTGGAGGCTCCCGTTCCTAAAGCGCTCGCGGCTACAGGACACCGTGGAGTGATCTACCGCGACCCCTATGGCGTGGCTTTGATCATCAACCCCTTTAATGGTCCGCTCCTGCTGTTGATCCGTCCTGCCCTCACTGCGCTCGCAGCTGGGAACTGCTGTGTGTTGAGCCTGAGCGAGCGCCTCGTCGCAACCAGCGCTCTGCTGCTTGATCTGGTGCCGAAGTACTTTGAGCCGGATGCCGTCAGTGCGTTCGCCGGCGGTCGCGAAGAGAACACTGAGCTTCTGAAGCTGCCCTTCGATTTTATCTTCTTCACCGGCAGCACCCGCGTCGGAAAGGTCGTCGCGCACGCTGCGGCTGAGAATCTCACGCCTGTCCTTCTCGAGCTGGGGGGCCAAAACCCCGCCCTGGTCGACGAGACCGCCAACATTCCCGATGCGGCCAAGAAAATCGTTTGGGGCAAGATGGCGTGGGGTGGGCAATGGTGCACCTCACCCGGATATGCCTACGTTCAGGAATCGGTTGCAGAGGCATTTGTCAAGGAGGCCAAAGCAGCGCTGGTGGCCCTCTACGGCAAAGACCCGAAGTCGAATCCCGACTATTCGCGCATCATCAACGCTCAGGAGGTGTCGCGCCTTGCGGCGTTGATCGATCCGGAAAAGGTGGTGGCGGGCGGACGGTCTGACCCCGAGTCTCATTATCTCGATCCGACCCTCATGTATCCGGTGACCTGGAGTGATCACTGCATGGACGATGAGATCTTTGGACCGATCTTGCCCATCCTGACCTATCGAACGTTGGATGAGGCGTGCACCAGAATCGCGGCGAAGCCGCATCCACTGGCGGCCTTCATCTTCAGCCGCGCCCAATCCGCGATCGATCGGTTTACCGCCGAGCTGTCCTTCGGCGGGGGGGCAATAAATCAGGTCAACATCCACCTCTTCATCGAGACGATGCCCTTTGGCGGCGTTGGACCTGCCGGGCTGGGTCACTACTATGGAAAGTACGGCTTCGAGCAGCTCACACACGCGAAGTCGCTGCTCATCTCGCCGCCGGATGTAGCGATCGATCATCTCTTTCCACCCTATTCCGCAAAGAAGAACGCCGAGCTGAATGTATGGTTCGACTATTGACCATACAGGGCGCATCGGCGCTTGAGCCCCGTTTCGGCCCCGGACACGACGGCCTTGGCGGGTCGCCGGATAGAGCCACGATGGGTACGGAGGGCCGCTAACGGGCGCCGCCTGATGTCAAGGCGCTATCCTGGCTGGCCGCTCTTGACGGCGAGCGTATAGTCGGTAGCAGATGATCCGCGACCGCGGCTTCGCTTAAAAAAGGCGTAAGCAGGCGGCTCATCCGCCCCAGGACGCCGCAGGAGAAAGCATGGCCGCTCCGCTACCCTCGCATCTCGAGACGCGCCGCGATCAAATCTTCCCGACCCTTACCGCAGCGGAGATCGAGCGCCTGCAGCGCTTCGGCTCGGTCTGCAGCTATGCCTTGGGCACCCTCCTGTTGAAGGCGGGCTGCCCATCACCGGGCCTGCAGGTCATCCTCTCCGGAGCGGCTAGAGTGCAGGCGCACGATGAGCATGCGAGCGATCGCGAAATCGTCGAGCACCGTGCTGGCTCTCTGGTCGGGGAGCTGAGCGCGCTGTCCGGTGCGGCCGCGCTCGTCGACGTTATCGCTGCCACCCACGTCAACGCGCTGCTCATCGCAACGGCGCGGCTGCGCGACCTGCTGGTGGAGGAAGTCGAGCTCGGCGAACGCATCATACGTGCCCTCATCCTGCGGCGCGTGGCCCTGCTCGCGAACACCCTGGTCGGCCCGGTAGTCGTCGGGCGCGAGACCCATCGCGACGTGCTGCGGCTCGAGGGATTCCTCAACAACAACGGCTATCCGCACCGTCGGCTCGATCCCGACAGCGACAGTTGTGCGCGCACGCTGCTCGAGCGCTTCGAGGTGAATAGGGACGAGTTGCCGATAGTGCTCTGCCCGAACGGCAGCCTGCTGCGCAACCCCTCCGAGCACCAGCTCGCGCGCTGCCTCGGCTTGTCGCGCGCGATCGACCGCGAAAATCTTTACGACGTGGCAATCGTCGGTGCGGGGCCAGCCGGACTCGGCACGGCGGTCTATGCGGCATCCGAGGGCCTCAAGGTGGTCGTGCTCGATAGCCGCGCCTTCGGCGGCCAGGCTGGCGCCTCGGCCCGCATCGAGAATTATCTCGGCTTTCCGACCGGCATTCGTGGTCTGGCGTTGATGGCACGCGCCAACACGCAGGCTCAAAAGTTTGGCGCCGAGATGGCGATCCCCGAGGAGGTTAAGACACTCGTCGAGCAGTCTGCCGGCGACGCCAAACGCTTCCAGCTTCTGCTCGCGGACGGCGATGTCGTCAGCACCCGCAGCGTCGTGATCGCAAGCGGCGCCGCGTACCGCCGCCTGCCGCTGCCGAACCTCGCAGACTTCGAGGGCACGAGCGTGCACTACTGGGCCTCCCCGCTCGAGGCGCGGCTGTGCGCGGGCCAGGAGGTGGCTCTGGTTGGCGCTGGCAATTCCGCCGGCCAAGCGGCGGTGTATTTGTCTGCCCACGCCGCCAAGGTGTGGATGATCGTGCGCGGCCGCTCACTCCAGCTCACGATGTCGCGCTACCTGTCAGAGCGGATCGCTGCACAGCCCAGTATCGAGGTACTGCTCGAGAGCGAGGTCGTCGAGCTTCAGGGCGAGCAAGGCGAACTGCAGAGCATCGCCTGGCGGGATCGGCGCAGCGGCGCGATCACGCGCCGGCCGCTGCACCATCTGTTTCTGTTCATCGGCGCTGACCCGAATGCCGCTTGGCTCAGCCGATGCGACGTCGAGGTCGATGATAAGGGATTCGTGCGCGCTGATCCGTTTCCCGCCAACGGCCGCCTGCCCTTCCAGACCAATCGAACCGGCGTATTTGCGATCGGCGACATCCGCTCCGGCTCAATCAAGCGTGTGGCCGCGGCGGTGGGCGAAGGAGCACAGGTAGTCGCAACGCTCCATCGCTATCTCGAGCAGACGGCGCAGAGTGTACCGCTAATGGCGGTGACGCCCGAGATTGCACGTGGTTGAAGTCTGCCGACATGTGGAATTGTCCCACCGCGCGGAGGCGAATTCACCCGTCGCGCTTGTGGCTGGAGTCACGACTCACACTAAGGCCGCGCGTAAGTCAATGTCCTGATCACGCGATCGCCCGGGTGATATTCATTGCCATCCCACGGTGAGCCGCAGATGTGAAGATGTGCATAGGGCGTCCCCGCGAACATAACCATGGTTCCAGCATCCCTCATCACGGTTCCGATACCGGCAGCTTTCGCATCGAAGGGCCATAGCAGCATCCAGTGTGGTCCGATCGGAATGGGAGGACTCGTCCGGTCAAAGGGATCCGTGTAGCTGTGCTGATATGCGCCGCAGAGCATGTATATCAAGCCCGGCGCCGCGTTCGTGGGCTTTGGCTTGCGCGCCAGGAGATCCATGAACCACTGCATTCCCATCGGATCGAGCGCCATCGGTACGTCGCCGACGATGTTCTCGTTGCCCGGGCAGCAGACCCACTCATTGGTGCCTTTCGACAGCACCTTTGAATGTCCCTGCGCGTCCATCTCTGCCACGGAAGCGTCGGCCGTGACGATCGACGGCCCTGAAAGACGGGCGCGTCGGATTTTTTCCTTAAGTATTGCGTCGGTCATATCTGTCGCTCCGTTCGGACTCCGGGGACCTTGTGATTCGCCCATATGTGGCCCGCTAGCCGCGCCCCCGGCCGCGTGCACAGTGGGGCGAAGCAGCGATGCAAGAGTTCCGGTTGCCGCGAGCGAGCCCACAAACATGCGGCGCGAAATGTGTCGCGCAAGCTCTGCCCGACCCCGCTGCTCGGGTGTCGACGACCTGCCCCTCTTGTCACGCATTGGCGACCTTGACCAGCAACTTGCCGAAGTTCCGTCCCTCCAGCATTCCAATGAAGGCGCTGGGAGCCGCGTCGAGGCCATCCACGATGTGCTCTCGATAACCAATTCGTCCGTTGGCTACCAAAGGTCCGACTTCCCGAAGGAACTCGGCGTAATGCTCGGAAGCGAATTCCGAATTGATAAAGCCGCGGATCAGGAGACTGCGCCTGAGGACCGCGAGTGCCGTTTGCGACCAGGTGTCGCGACCGACCTGCTGAGCGCCGTTATAGAGTGCCACCAGTCCGCACACCGGCACACGGGCATAGCGATTCAGTAGCGGTAGCACCGCCGTCCATATAGGGCCACCGGTGTTTTCGAAATAGATGTCGATGCCCTCGGGGCAAACGTGCTGCAACGTCCCCGCGAAGTTCTCCGTATGACGGTCGACGGCTGCATCGAACCCTAGCGTGCTCATGAGGAAGTGGCACTTGGCCGCGCCACTGGCGATTCCGATCGCACGCGCGCCGGCAAGTTTGGCGAGCTGACCGACCAGTGAACCAACCGGCCCGGCCGCCGCCGAGACCACCACCGTCTCGCCGCGCTTCGGTTGACCGATCACTTTCATTCCGACATAGGCGGTGAAGCCCGGCATACCCAATACACCGAGGTATGCGGTCATCGGCACTGAGTCAACCTGTACCCGGCGAGCGTTCTCGGGGCGAACAATGGCGTGAGTGCACCACCCCACCTTCGCCCGCAGGAGGTCTCCCGCGAGATAATCTGAGCTGCGGGACTGAATGACCTCGGCCACGACCTCGCCCTCCATCGTGTCACCGATCGCTATCGGCTGGGCGTAGGACGGCGCGGTACTCATCCGCCCGCGCATGTACGGATCGAGCGAGAGAAACAGAGTGCGAACCAGCAGCTCCCCGCAGGCGGGAGCGGGAATCGGCCCGGTCTCCATGCGAAAGTTGTCGAGTGTCGGCGCGCCCGTCGGACGCGCGGCCAGGACGATCCGCTGACAGGCGCTCATCACCGCCTCCAGGCCCAAAGAACCCTCTGCCGCTTCGGAGCAGGAAGCGGCCACAGTCGAATTGTTCTTGCGGCACCTGAAGCCTAAAGGTCGTAGATGCCTCTCTTCGAGACATTTGCGGGCCTCTCCGTGGCCTAAGCCCCGCAGCCGGTGCCTTGGATCTTGAGCGGCAAAAAACGCGCGCGTACGATGGGACACTGAGTCATCCTCGCCCGAAGGAGCTCACTATTCTTCGTGTCGGCCTGCTTCTGCCGCCGGACTTCGGCAATCTGAGTTTCGCCACCCTGGCGGCTTTCGAAGCCGCCAACTGGATCTTGGACGAGCCCTATTACGAGCAGCACGTGGTATCAGTGCGTGGCGGCTTGGTGGTCAACGCCTTCGGCATGGCGGCGCAGACGGAGCGAGCCGAAGACCTTCGGCTGGACACGATGCTGGTCGGGGCGCCCCTGGATACTCGCAAGCCCCCGGACGACGTTGTGGAGCTCCTGCAGCACAGTGACTCGAAAACTCGCCGGATTGCATCCATTTGTGTTGGCGCGTTCATTCTCGGCGACGCCGGCCTGCTCGATGGCCGCCGGTCGACTACGCATTGGCGCTTTGGGAAAGAACTGCAGACGCGCTTCCCCAAGACACACGTGGAGATCGATCGGATATTCGTAGGTGACGGTCACATCTGGACTTCGGCTGGCATGACGGCCGGGGTCGACATGGCGTTGGCCTTGGTCGAACGGGACCTGGGACCTGACAAGGCGCGCGAAACTGCCAGGGCCATGGTGGTGCACCACCGGCGCGCGGGCGGTCAGTCCCAACACTCGGCGCTTCTGGAAATCGATGCGAAATCCGATCGCGTACAGGACGCCCTGCAGTACGCCCGCCGCAATCTGTCCGAGCGCCTGCCCGTAGAGAAGCTCGCGGAAGCCGCCTGCCTGAGCCCTCGCCAGTTCAGTCGAGTATTCCGGCTCGAAACCGGCATGTCCCCGGCGAAAGCCGTGGAAAATCTTCGTCTGGAAGCGGCTCGCCTGATGCTCGAACAGGGGCGGCTCCCGGTGGAAACCATCGCACGCAGCAACGGGTTTGGTGACCGGGAGCGTATGCGCAGGAGCTTCCTCAGGGCATTCGGCCAGACCCCGCAGTCCATTCGAAACGCCTCTCGTCCTCTCAACCTGCTCTGATCCTCGATCCCGCTACCCCTCACCGCGTGATCGCCGCTGACCGGTTCCGCAGGCTCCTTCCGCCGTGCGTGCGTCCGAATTGGTGGCTTTTACGACATGGCAGGCACGCGCAGCCAGCATAGGATGTGTTATCCGCTGACGGTCCAACGCGCCCACGCCCTCGTGCCGCCCAAGGAGAGGATCGAATGAGCACCCATTCGCCTGAGCAGAACAAGAAGATCGTGCTGGAGGCATTCGAGACGCTGTTTAACCGGCGCGACTACCGGGGAGCGGAAAAATTCTGGTCGCCCCACTACATTCAGCACAGCGCCCACATAGCACCGGGTCGGGACGGTCTGTTCAACTTGGTTCGGGCGGCGCCCCCGACCATGCGATACGAGAACTCCCTCATCTTCGCGCAAGGTGACTACGTGATGCTGCACGGCCGCTTCTCCGGCAATGGCCGGCCGCACAACTGGATCGCGGCTGACATTCTGATCGTGAAAGACGGTCTTCTGATGGAGCATTGGGACGTGCTCCAGGATGAGGCGAGTCAGGAGGAGTCCTTGAGTGGGCGGCCGATGTTTGGTGCTTCCTTCCCGAAATACGAGAGAGCACCATGAGCGCAAAGTCCGCGAGCAATATCAGCGCGCCGACGCAATTCATCAGCGTGCGTGGAGAAACCTATGCGTATCGTCGCTTCGGTGCCGGCGCCGGTCGTCCGCTGCTCTGTCTGCAGCACTTCACGGGCACGCTCGATAACTGGGACCCCGCAGTGACCGACGCGCTCGCATCCGGGCGTGAGGTTGTACTGTTCGAGAGCGCGGGCATTGGTCGGTCGACCGGGCAAGTGCCGCAGACGGTCGGCGGAATGGCAAGGCACGCCTTGGCTTTTCTAGATGGGCTTGGCGTCAAGACCTGCGATGTTCTCGGATTCTCTCTCGGTGGCATGGTCGCGCAGCAGATGGCGCAGGACCGCCCCGCCGTCTTTGGCAGGATGATTCTCGTCGGGACAGCGCCACGCGGCGGGGAGGACATCATGCACCTCGACAAACCCGCCCTGGCGCAGCATCTGCGCGATCCCAAGCTGCAAGGGTACGCCGTTCTGCAGAAAATCTTCTTCGCTCCAACGACATCGAGTCAGGCAGCGGGAGAGGAGTTTGTCGAGCGACTCATGCAGCGCAAGACCGATCGCGAGCCGCCCTCAGGGCCGGCGGTCGCCCAGGCGCAAATGACGGCCTTTCGCGACTGGGAACAGTTTTCCGGCGAGCGCTTTGCGGACCTAAAGAGCATTAACCACCCTACTCTGGTCGTGAACGGCGTCCACGACGAGATGATCCCGGTCGCCAACTCCTACCGACTGAGTGAGAATCTGCCGAATGCCGTGCTGCTGACCTATCCGGACTCCGGACACGGCTCACTGTTCCAATTCCACGAGTCGTTCACGAGGCAGGTGGCCGCCTTTTTGGCTTCCGACTCTCCTTTCGCCGCTTTTTAGGTAGTCTTAGCAGCACTCTTACCAAGAAGTCCGCTCTTTGGGGGTGCACGCGCGGCCATGCCGGATGAGAATACCCAGCAGTGGCTGCCGAGCGCCTTCTGAGCGTCTGGCGGAGGGGCGCCGTCTATGAGAAGCCTGACGATTAACGGCATTCAGCACAGCGTCGATGTGCCGGACGATATGCCGCTTTTGTGGGTGCTGCGTGATGTTCTCGGGCTGACAGGCACGAAGTTCGGTTGCGGCATTGCGCAATGCGGTGCATGCACCGTGCATCTCGATGGGGTCGCGATCCGATCCTGCCAGCTTCCAGTCGCGGCGATCGGCAGTCGCGCTATCGCGACCATCGAGGGAGTGGGACAAACCGTCGCCGGCGCCAAAATCCAAAAGGCCTGGCTCGAGCTCGAAGTCATCCAGTGCGGGTACTGTCAGCCGGGGCAAATCATGTCGGCGACGGCACTCCTCGCTCGGAACCCGAAGCCCGATGACGCCGATATCGATGCGGCGATGGCGGGAAACATCTGCCGCTGCGGCACGTACGTGCGGATCCGGGAGGGGATCAAGCGTGCTGCCCGATCGTAACGGCGCGCAGCTGCAGAACCGTATCAGCCGTCGCGAGGTGCTGAGCGGTGGCGTCGCCGTGGCGGGAGGCCTCCTCATTGGAATCGACTTTGGCCTCGCGCGTGCCGACGAGCCGACCGCGACCGGCGCGCGCATGAATGCCTTCATCCATGTTGCCCCGAATGACCGCATTACGTTCACCATGCCCGCGGTTGAGATGGGGCAAGGCGTCTACACCGCGCAGGCGATGTGTCTTGCCGAGGAGCTCGATGTCGGTCTTGATCAGGTGGTGGCGGCTCATGCTCCACCCGACCAGGCGAACTACGGTAATCCTGCTCTCGTAATCCAGGCCACCGGCGGATCGACCACGGTCATGGCGTGGTCCCTGCCTTTGCGGCGCGCCGGCGCCACTGCACGGACATTGCTCCTCGAGGCGGCCGCAACAAAATGGCGCGTCGATTCGTCAACCCTTGCAACCGATCGCGGCGTGATCACCCACAAGGGGACCGGACGCAGGTTGGGCTATGGAGAGGTCGCCTCTCTCGCCGCAACCCTGAAGGCTCCCGCTGTCGTCAAGCTCAAGGACCCGAGCGAGTTCCGCCTGATCGGCACACCCGCGCGCCGCATCGATACCCCGGACAAGGCGATCGGCAAGACGGTCTACGGAATCGACGTCATGCGTCCCGGCATGAAATTCGCCACGCTCAAAGCCTCGCCGGTACTCGGCGGAAAGGTGGCGAAAGTAGATGAGACCGCTGCGCTCGCCTTGCCCGGCGTCCGCCAGGTGGTTGTGCTCGATGATCTCGTGGCGGTCGTCGGCGATCACATGTGGGCGGCTCTCCAAGGCATGCATGCGCTTGTCATCGAATGGTCGCCGGGTCCGCATGCGACGCTCGACCAGGCACAGCTCTGGCAAGAATTGGAGAATGCGTCCCTAGGCGCGGGCGTTGTCGCGCAGCGGGAAGGGGACGCGCCTGAAAAATTAAAAGAAGGCACAGTATTCGAAGCCACCTTCGAATTTCCCTTCCTGGCGCATGCGCCCATGGAGCCGATGAATTGCACCGTGCACGTGCATGAGGGAGTGTGCGAGGTGTGGGTCGGCACCCAGGTGCCTGGAATGGCACAAACCGTGGCCGCGAAAGCGCTCGGCATCGACCCGTCCAAAGTCACCGTCAATAACCACTACATCGGAGGAGGTTTCGGGAGAAGACTCGAGGTCGACGGCGTCCTCAAGGCGACGCGCATCGCCCAGCACGTGGATGGCCCCGTTAAGGTTGTCTGGACACGTGAAGAGGACATTACCCAACAGCGCTACCGCCCCCTGTATAACGATCGCCTCAAAGCCCGAGTCGAGAACGGCGCGATCACCGCCTGGCATCACCGTGTGACCGGGGGCTCGATCATGGCTCGCTGGCTACCACCGGCCTTCAAAGGCGGCATCGATGTCGATGCGGTCGACGGGGCGGTCAAACCCGCTGAGGCGCACCCTCGCTCGACGGTCGCCTACGAGGTGGGAGCAATCCTCATCGAGTATGTGCGTCATGAACTGCCAGTGGAAGTAGCCTTCTGGCGCGGCGTCGGCCCCAACAGCAGCGTCTGTTCCATCGAGTGCTTCATCGACATCATCGCGCATCGGACCCATGTGGACCCGGTGACTTTTCGACGTCGGTTGCTCGCGAACGCCCCGCGTGCCTTGGGCGTAGTCGACCTGGTCGCCCAAAAGGCCGACTGGGGTACGCCGGCGGCGTCCTCACCCTTTGGGGCCCGAGTGGGCCGAGGCGTTGCGCTGCTTTCGTGTTTCGGCAGCTTTCTCGCCTGCATCGCCGATGTGGCGGTGAGCGATGAGGGTGATGTGCGGGTGACGCGCGTCGTGGTTGCCGCCGACTGTGGCCGCGTGGTGAATCCCGATACGCTGGTAGCCCAGATTCAAGGTGGCGCGGTATTCGGGATCACGGCCATCCTGTACAACGAGATCACATTTGCCGCTGGGCGTGTCGAGCAGAGCAACTTCAATGACTACCGCATGCTTCGCATCGACGAGATGCCTCTCATCGAGGTCCACATCGTTCCCAGTACAGAGAATTCGGGCGGAATTGGCGAGCCGGGCACCGTCGTTGTGCAGCCCGCGATCGCCAACGCCGTCTTCGCCGCTACAGGGGTGCGACTCACCCGCATGCCCATCGATCGCAGATTGATCGCAAAGAGGACCTGATGAGTAGCCGGCGACTTATTCTGCTTCTGGCTGCGGCGGTGTTGCTGCTTCTGGGGGTTTACGCGGCTTGGCTGGTTTTCCAGCCCGGTCCGTATTCCTTTGCCGGCGGCCATGCCGTTGATCTCTCGGCATACACAGGACCCTCGCCTACCGGAGCCCCCTCGGAGCTCCTTCAGGCCGATGCGCGCGATCGCGGCGAATACGTCACACGTATGGCGGACTGTGAGGCCTGCCACACGGCGAAAGGCGGCGCGCCGTTTGCGGGCGGACGGCCGTTCGTACTGCCATTCGGAACCATCTATACGCCCAACATCACGCCGGATCCCGATACCGGAATCGGCAAGTGGCCCGATGCACAGTTTCTCAGGGCCGTGCACCAGGGCCTCTCGGCGGATGGATCGCGCCTCTATCCCGCCTTCCCCTATGCGTCCTACACGATGTTGACCGACGCAGATGTCATCGCAATCAAGTCCTACCTTTTTTCCCTCAAACCGGTGAGGCAAGCGAACAAGCCCAACACGTTCTCCTTCCCATTCAACCAGCGCTGGCTGATGGCTTTCTGGTCTGCCTTTTTCAATCGAGATGAGCGCTTTCGTCCGATCCGAGAACAGAGTGCCGAGTGGAACCGTGGCGCTTATCTGGTCGAGGCCGCGGGACACTGCGGCGAATGCCATACGCCGCGAAATCTCCTCCAGGCGATGGATCAAAGACGGAAGTTCGCCGGGGGGATGGCCGAGGGCTGGATCGCCTACAACATTACCAGTGATCCCGTGAGCGGCGTCGGAGCTTGGTCGGCGGAGGAGCTCGCCGCATATCTCAAGAGCGGGCATGCGCGCGGGCGGGGCGCTGCATCGGGGCCCATGGGTGAGGCGGTGGACTTGAGTCTCTCGCTGCTGTCCCAATCGGACATTGCGGCCATCGTCACGTATGTGCGGTCCGTGAAACCCATTCACAGCGACACACTGCCGAGGCCTGCGGGAGCTGCAGCGGACTCGCCAAAGGTCGCTTCCGTTGAGAACCCCAAGGGGAAGCGGGTATTCGAGGGAAACTGCGCGAGCTGTCATGCCTGGACGGGTGCAGGGGCCATCATCAATGCGGCCCAGCTCACCGGCGCTCGTGCCGTCAACGATTCTTCGGCTACGAACGTCGTCCAAGCGATCCTCAGTGGCTCTGGTAGCTCGGAAGGCGGTCGACCCTATATGCCGAGCTTTGCCGCCGCTTACTCCGATGCGGAGATCGCGGCGGTCGCCAACTACGTCACCGCGCGATTCGGATCCAAGCCCTCGCGTGTCACGCCCGATATAGTCACGTCGCTCCGATTGCAGCACTGATCGAGGCGATCCAAGGGATCTGGGGCTCAGTGAAGAAAGTCGCCTCAGCTGTGGATGAGGGATCGGTCGCGTCGTTGAGGCGATTCACGCCCAACTCGCCTCGCTCCGACAGGTGGAGGCACGTGAGCCGGTTACGCTCGTGGTCCACGGCAGCACGCGTGAGGTGGAAACGACAAAGGCGGCCGGATTGCTCAAGACGACTTGGCGCCGCCGCCCCACCCTGTGCGCTGGTATCGTAAAAAACTGTGTCCGAGGAGCAACTTCAATATGAACGCCAAGCAAGCCAAACCCAGCATCGTATTCGCTCACGGCCTCTGGGCCGACGGCTCGTGCTTCAGCAAATTGATTCCCACGCTTCAGGCGGAGGGACACGAGGTGATCGCGGCTCAGAACAGTCTCGACACCCTCAAGGGCGACGTTGCTGCAGTAATCCGCGCGCTGGGCCGCGTCAGGAGCCCCGCTATCCTCGTCGGCCACTCGTACGGCGGAACCGTGATCACCGCCGCGGGAACCGATGACCGCGTTGCCGGGCTGGTCTACATCGCCGCACTTGCTCCGGACGCTAACGAGACCTCGCAGGCCCAGCTAAATCAATTTCCCAAGACAGACGTTTTCTCCTACATAGAAGTGGCGGATGGGCGAGTCTGGCTGAAACCGGACGGCATCGCGTGCTTCGCGGGAGACCTGTCTGAGCAGGAGCAGAAACTTGTCTGGGCGACGCAGGGAGTGCCGGACGCGGACCTGTTCAACCAGAAGGTGGACGGTACGGCCTGGAGGTCGAAGCCGAGCTGGTACATCGTAGCCAAGAACGACCGCACCGTTCCTCCTGATCTGGAACGCTTTGCTGCGAAGCGCATGGGCGCCAAGACTTATGAGGTCGAGAGCAGTCACGTCCCGATGCTGTCGAACCCGCGCCTCGTGATTGAAGTAATTCGTGCTGCGGCAAACGCAGTGACAGATATTGAAGCATCCAGGAGGTAATTTCATCGGCGATGACTCTGGGTGCGCGGTGCACCCAGAGTCATCCACCACGAGTCTCAATTCTAAAGAGACATTACCGGGCCGACTGCTCGGACCGAGCATTGTTGCATTTGCGCCAGCGTGAGGGAGTCATCCGTTCGAGTTTACTGAAGGTTCGAGTGAAAGCTGCCTGGTCGCAAAACCCCGAAAGCTGCGCGATCTCCGCGAGCTGCTTGTTTGCTTGCGAGAGTAGGCTCTTGGCGCGTTCTATACGGAGTTCAATTAGATGCTGATGCACGGAAGTGCCGAAGCTTGTGCGAAAGCCCCGAGCGAAATGGCTTTCCGACAGCGAACATGCACTGGCCAACTCTTTGATCGTGATATTGCCCTCCAGTCGTGAGCGCAACATCTCCTCAGTGCGAAGCTTTTGCCACGGCTCAAGCCCACGCCGGGATGACTTGGCAGGCTTTGGAGCCGCGCAATATCGCTGTAATACGTGCGCACCGAGTAGCATGGCAATCTGGTCAAGTGCCAGTTTATCCAGAGGCTCGCCATGCCTCACTGCGGGGTAAGCTGGGGCCTTTTCCGTCGGCATTGGACCTGAGCGAAGCCGTGTCACGGCGAACTCCGGCTTCTCCTGTGAGCCCTCCAAAGTGCACTCGTAGTCTGGCGCGCTAAAAATCTCGGCCAATGACGATCCGAACATGCGCGCGGCCGAGTTTCGGTAGTTGGCTGACCGGCTCATTTCGATGTGTCCGCCCAATGGAATGAAAGCATCATAGCAAAGCCCCGAATGAGCACGCCCTTCAGCACGCACTGCGAACGGCAACTTGTTGCGCACCACTTTACAAGCCTCGACGTCTGGCGGTCTGAGGTCCGACAGGCTGTCACAGGCGCCCCAGCCATCGGTCATCACGTCCGCCACCGAGCCCCAGACCTGCCGCTCGGTTAGAGCCATCGCTTTGCCCCTTTTCGGCACTCTGTCATCGTGGTGCTGCCGATATCGGCCGACGGCCAATATCTGGCCGTGAGCAGAACAGAAACAGTCACCAAGACAGCTTGGCATTTCAAATGAATGATTTGTCTTTCCCGACGAACATCGCAGGTAGCAAGCTGCCCGTACTCGAGTGACTCGATTTTCACTGAACGCGAATTGAGGGGTGCGTTTCGATGTCCTATCTGTACGCGTTGTTGATTGGTGTGACCGCAGGGTCACGGACGTTCACGCCGCCAGCGGTCGTCAGCTGGGCGGCGCGCTATCAGTGGCTGCATCTGAGCGGTACGCCGCTAGGCTTTCTCGGTGCCCCTGTGACTCCGTTCGCCTTCACCTTGCTGGCGATCGGCGAATTGGTCTATGACAAGCTGCCGAGCACACCAAGCCGCAAGGCGCCAACGGGATTCGTGGCCCGGATTGTGAGCGGCGCGTTTTGCGGCGCCGCGCTTAGCTTGCCTGGCGGCAGTGCCTTCGGTGGGGCAATCGCCGGTGCAATTGGCGCCATTGCGGGAACTTTTAGCTTCTCGGAGCTTCGCCTCAGATTGGCCAAGGCATTTGGAGGCCGAGATCTTCCCGCCGGGTTGATCGAGGATGCCTGTGCCATCGCCGCCGCGGTTTGGGTCGTGGCGGCGGCCCGCTAGCGCTAGCGGCCAGGAGCGGTCGACGTGACCCTCAGGTTCGCATAACCCTGAGCGATCAAAGTTGGTCGCGGCGGTGCAACGGCGCGACAGCCGGCTCTAGCAGAACGAGATTTCGGCGCGCCTTGCGCGTGTCGAGGCCGACGATCCCGTAACCCTGTGGAGTAAATGCGAGACCTTCCGGCTTGCCATCCAGATCTCCGAGCCGCCACGCCTCAAGGACCACAGCGGCGCCGCCGCCAGGAGGAAGACCGCCGAGCCGCGCGATCGTGAACGACTTGTCGCTGAGCAGATAGAGACAACCATCCGGACCTATTGCGAGGTCACTGAAGTCGGCGCAGGTCTTGGCCAGTCTCTTGTCCGGACGCCAGATCGCGAGAGCAACAAATCGGTGGTGACCTTTCTTGATCGGCCACCGTTCGCCGTTCGCGGGCGCGCCGCCACGGACCAGTCCCCGCGATTGCGACCCCGATGGGCCAAACTCAATCAGAGCCGCCGGCTTCTTCTCCTTGGCGACTAGCAAATGCCCCTCGGGAAGCAACACCATTCCTTCGCCCCGCGACCCCTCGGGGTCGGACCACGCTCGCGCAATCTGGCCGTGTCCTTCGACCGCGAGATCAATCGACGCAACCACCTTTGGCGCCTTGGCGTCGATGAGTTCGACACGCGGAGGTGACTCCTGGAGGATCGCAAGACGCTCGACTCCGTCTGCGCAGACAGCCTCGATCTGCGGGTCATGCTTGGGAAGCCTTGAACCAGGGAGTTTGGCGATGTTGCGCGTATGCCAGTCGATTACGCCCCTATTGCTGCGCGGCGGCGAAAACCAGGCAATCTTGGCCAGCCGATCGCCGACAGCGATCAGATGCATCCGACCGGTCCTGCTGCGATGCGAGCAAATGCCGGAGACTTCCTTGAGCGGCACATCGATCAGGCGGCACGCTCGCAACCGGTTCTTCTTGAACTTGACGTTTTCCGGCATGGACAGAGTCTATCGAATAAAACTGGCGCGCTGTTCGCTCTCTGACGGGTCGCGAGGAGTCACCGGCACTAAATGGCTCCGGTCGGCCCAAAAGCAGCCCGTCGACTGTGACTCGCGGTTTTCCCCATGGCAGCCGTAGACTGGCGCCGCGGTCGGGCCAGACGCGCAAGTGCCCCATCAGATTCGGCCGACCTGCGCGATTAGGCCGACCATATAAACGAGGTAGCCATGCTCAGGAAAGAGCACCAAAAGAGAACCAACTACAGCGTCAAAAATGTCGAGACCATTGCGGCCGGGAAGGATGTTCAGGCGCGCCTCTTTACGCTAGCGCCTGGCGAGATCATTCCTTGGCACTCCCACAGCGAGATCGCAGACCACTTCTTTGTATTGGACGGCGAGCTGACGGTCGAAACACGCGCGCCCGATGATTGTCGTACCCTCGGCATCGGCGAGCGTTACCAGATAAATGCGGGACACACCCACCAGACTTCAAATCGCGGAACAAGAGATTGCCGATTTCTGATTGTCCAGGGCGTAGGGAGATACGACTTTCTCAGGTCTCCCCCATAGGCCGTGACGCTACGAGACGCTCGCTTTGGGTGACGCTGTGAGAATGCTGCAGTCCGCAGCTGCACTGGTGCTGTTTGCCCTGGGGCCCTCTCCCGGTCTATTGCGTGCGGTCCCTCCCGCTACCTGTCCGATCGTCGATGCCATAGCACCGCTCGACGCTGTTGCCGCCCGCACCGCCGGGCAATCCGACGCGGACCAGCTCGCCGCCTACAAGGAGGCTCTGATCGGGGCTCATCCCGGCCTCTATGCGCAGGACGTGCTCGGCCTTACTCCGGGTCCAGGAATGGACCGACTGATTCTCGCGTCCCTCGCCCAGGCCCGCAGGGCGCCTGATCGAGATGCGCTGAAGGCGCGGGTGCGCGAGCAGGTAGGCGCCACCGTGCGAGCGTTTCACCGTGCCTTTGCCGACTTCAGCTGCAACTTTCCTGTGTACCTCACCGACTCGCTCGGTGCGCTCGATGGCGCCGGTCGGGTGGTCGATGGACAGCCGGCCATGGTGCTCGGCATCGGGTCGATCGAGCTGGAGAAGCCGCACATGTCGCTCGCGGTGTTCTTGCATCACGAGTTTTTTCACCGCTACCACTTTGAGGCTGCGGGCTTCAGCGACGATCCGGCTGAGCATCAGGCGATTTGGCGCGCGTTATGGGCGGAAGGGCTTGCGACCTACGTAAGTCGGGCACTGACTCCTGGCGCATCGACCGCGGACGCGTTGCTATCAGAGAATCTGGAGGAGCGCGCTCGGCCGCTGATGCCGCAGATGGCAGCGGAACTCCTCGATGGCTTAGATCGCCTCGATAAGGACCTGTTCTTCGAGTACTTCACCTCGGGTGTTACGGCTGGCAAGCATGGGATTCCGGCGCGCGCGGGATACTACGTCGGCTACATCGTCGCGGCGCGCCTCGCGGAGCGGCATTCCTTGAACGCGCTCGCGCATCTCAAGGGCGATATGCTCCACGCCGAGATTGCCGACACTCTACATGTCCTCGCCACCTACGGCGCGGTAGCGCGGCCAGCCCGCTGATCAGGAGGCGTCGGCGTGCTGACTACGGAAAGGGGGCTCCGATGAATGCCGCAGATCGTCTGAAATTCCTCCGCGTTGCGTTAATCGTGTTCGGTCTCATATTTCTGGTGGGTGTGTATCCGCTCACGATCGTATGGCCAGCGGGGCAGAGGGCCGCCGGCAAAGATCGGCGTCTTGACGATCGAGCGGGCTTCCGGCGCAGGCGTGAACGTGCCCTCGAAGATGACACCCTTGGCGTGTATCGCTCGGCCATGTTCGGCATGGTGGTCACCACGCCTCTCTGGGCAGCCGTAAGCAGCTGACCTGGAAACGGATATAGGCTTCGTCCGTGCAGTCCATCATCGGGGCCACGGCGATGCGGCGATCCAACTTTGACAAGCCGATGGTGGAGCTGTTACTCGGAGTCGTCGTCATCCAACCTCTTGTCTGAGTGCGGCTCCAACCCCTTCCGGGATTCCAAGTCGCGCGTCCGAGTTGGTTTTCGTGTCGGAGACCGCGGGTTCGCTTGCCGCCGGAGCTTAAACGACTCCTCTCGTACCCGCGCCTTAATCGTCTCCAACTCAGCGGCTCCATGAAGAGCATCAGACTGTTGAGTGATGGCGGGTTCACGCTCCCGAATGGAGTTGCGATCTCGGGCTGCCTGGAAATCAGTTGCGATCTGCTCGCGGATTCGATTGCGAACCTGCTCGTCGACCTGAGTCTGTGCCAACAGCAAAAACAATCGCTCTTCAGCAACGATGCCGCGGCGGACGAGCTCACGCGTGAAGATCAGATCCTTTTCGCGGGCGGCCGCGTACTTAGCGATGGCCAGGTCATGCGGCTCGAGACACAATCCCCTGACCCCTTGGGTCTCGCCGGGCGGTAGATTCACTAGCCGAGCTTTCCAACCCCTGGGAAGCGTTGCGGTGCTCCCGTCGACGGGGTCCGCGTAATATCCAAATGCCTCATGAAAGGGCGAGAGATAGCCTATGATATTGAGCCACTCGGTGCGGACGCTTTTCTTTCCCGCGATCAGGTCAACTTCCGCGGAGCGTAGTATCTCGTCAGGCAGATCCGGGTACTTACCGTGCAGAGACTGACTTCCAATTATTATGAATTGCTTGGCGCCGGTGATCCGGCCCGCAGCGCGCAGCACGTGATCAACCTGCTGCTTCTTCATTGATGTCGCGAACCTCCTTCGGTGATAGCAGCCCGGCATAGGGCGCGGACTGCCTTAACCGCACGGCCTTTTCATTGCGTCCGAGCATCGCTGCGAAGAGCTCGCCGTCGTCCTCCCCGTTGGCGATCTCGCGCCATTCGTCAAAGGCTGATACCCACACGCCTTGACGCTCCCACCGGTGGAGATTCGCCAGGATCTGCGCTCGCACTTGAGGCGGCGTGAATCGCCGAATAATCGCCAGCGCCATTTTGAGTCTGAGCTCATCGAGCTCTTCGTGTCTAAAGCCACCACGTCGGGGTGGACGCAGGCCTCGCTCGCCAAGCTCCAACTCATCCCCCTCGCCCACTCCCCACGCTTCGAGCGTCGCTTTCGGCAAAATGACCCCGAGGGAATTACCGATGCGTCTCAAAGGTACTTTCATGATGATCAAATTATAACGCGTTATAACCAACCGGCGCAACCTTCGGCGGCGAGCGGGCAGCGCATTCGGCTCACGAGGACTTACTCGAGCTTTTCGGCCGCGTCTCGACCAAATCGACGAGCTACTGCGGGCCCGGATGCTTCTTGATGTGCTTCTGCCGGATTTCTGAGTGTTTCGGGGCGCTTATGAGTTGCCGGGCAGGCCCAAAGCCGCCCCACGGCTGTCCCGATGACGGTGGTGGCCGCAATGTAAAGCGGACGCTCTCTTATTCGGCTGACGACAGTAGGTGCGGGGGGTTTAGTGACTGACGGTTGGTGTCGCGGATGTGGGCGGTACGTGTTGGACCGGCACTACTCTTTGCTCTGTGCCTTCCATTGCTGCAACAAGGTCCTTGCACCCCATTCCCCACCGCGAGACGGCCTTCAAAGCCTGCGTGAAGGCGGCATTCACCCGATGTACACGATCGGCAGTAAGAACGTAGACGGCACCAGCAAAAGGTGTGGGCACCGAAGGTACAAAGACCGTGTAACGACCATCTGCATGCTCCTCAATGATGAATGCGGGTACCAGAGAATGCTCGATCTCGGCCAGCGCGGGTTTCCACGTCTCGTCTTCACTATTCCCAGCAACTCGTTGTGTAAGACTTCGCAATAGCATATAGCCTGGGATTTTCTCCAATAGCGAATGCTCGATTCCCCTCCCAATAGCCCGCCCGGCGGAAGTGCGCATAGCGACCCCAACGAAGAAGCAGATCAACAACAACAACAGCAGCGATAGAACCTGCTCGCCGGGCAACCACTGGGGAAGAAGTTCTGCGACAGGCTTCAGCAGGCCAGCTAAGGACGTCATTGCTTTGAGCAACAGCAAAACGCACAAGTAAACAGGCGCTACCACCAGTATCCCGGCCACTAATGTGGCACCAAAAGATCGGCTGTCCTTACTCATGGCAGTACTCCGCAAAATCTTGAAAGCACCTCGGGCCTAACCGTTGCAGTGGTTTGGTTCGCGATTGCCATATTGTGCTTCTCCGTCGTCTGACGCGAATGCTCGTCTCTAGCTGTAGCCGAGCACAACCGCTGCGAACCCTGCAAGACTTCCAGCTATTAAGGTTGCACCTACGACGAGTGAAAGCACACGAGCAGAGAATACCCGCTTGGTCATGACGAGCGATGGCAAGCTGACGGGCGGTAACGTGAGGAGTAGTGCGGCGGCGGGACCTGCACTAACGCCCAGAGCCAACATGGCCTGCACGATGGGGACCTCACCCGCCGTAGGTATAACGAAAATCAGCCCAACAGCCGACATCAAGAGAATCCACGACAAACTGTTGTCCACCTGAGGCCCAAATTCGGGGAACAGCCACGCGCGCGAGGCACCGAGCAATAGCACCAACACCAGGTACTCGGGAATCAATCCGCCTGACAGGCGGACAAACTTTCTGAACCACCCACCAAGAGTCGGGTGATATTTCACGACCTGATTACTCCGCCATTCGCCACGGTCCGTCCACTGGTCATGGTCTGCGAAGCGCTTCACCAGGTAAGAGGCACCAAAGACTATTAGGCAGCCGAATACCAGCCGAAGTGCGCTCCACCGCCAGCCGAGCACGAAGCCCATAAAAACCAACGTGGCGGGGTTGAGAAGAGTGTTCCCGAGCCAAAATGCGACTGCCGATGATGCGGTAGCGCGCTCGCGCCTTAGTCCGATGACCACGGGCGCCGCGCAGCAAGTGCACATCATTCCAGGAATCGATAAGAAACTGCCGGTCGCGATCCCGCGCCAACCAGAGCGCCCGAGCATGCGCGCTATCCATTCCGGTGGCGCAAACTCTGCCAACGCAGATCCCAGAACCAACCCTAACAGCATAGCCTGCCAGATCGCTTTGCCATAAGCGACTGCATAAGCGAACGCAGCTTGAACCGACACGGCAGGAGGATGCTGCGCACCTCCCGTCAGGATCGAGTGCCCGATTGAATGGTTGGCAAAGGCGGTAAGGGCTCGATGGTAGTATGGCAGCCACTTCACCCACAGGAGTCCCAGCAGCGCGAGCGAACAAATGATTACTATGCCCATTAGAGGTGAGACGTCACTGAGGTAACTCACCTCGCGCGCCCGGGCGGCAAGGACTTTACGTTGGGGCTGCATTTGCAATTGTTTCCGGCTGCTATCGTGTAGTGGACCTGTGGGTCTTAATGAACTACGCGGCGGGCGCTGTCAAACTGCTCTCGCCCAGCATGCCGCGAGTCCAAGGAGAATTCCAAGCCACGGGGCCGATGGACTCCTGCTGGCCGGTCACGCCGGTCAGCTCTTCGCCTGGCGGCCGCTTTCCGGTTTCGGACTCGTTGCCGTGCCGGGATCTCTCAGTACGTGTTGGGCGCGCATGAGCTCTCTCGCCCGTAAGTCTCCTGAAGGGGTCAGGCCGGCTTGATGTTGGCGTTGAGCCGGAACAGATTATTCGGATCGTACTGCTTCTTGAGCGCGGCGAGGCGCGGGTAGTTATCGCCGTACGCCGCGGACAGCCGGCTGTTGTGATCGTCGCCGCCGGAGACGTTCTCGTAGCGACCGTGAGTGAGCGGCTCGAGCTTCTCCCAGGCGCTGCGTACCCACTCCTTGTTGCGCGCCACGGCGTCGTGGTCCTCGGGCTTCCACTCGGCGAACACGTGCATGTTGTGGCTGGCGGCGCGGTTCCAAAAGGCGGTGTCGCGTGGCCCGATGCGCCGGATCGCGCCGCCGAGCGGCTGGAAGCCGATATCGGCGCTATCGAGCGTCGTGCCTTCCATGCAGCCGACCACCGTGTCGATCAGCGCCGGTGTCAGGCCATCGACCATGCCGCCCTTCAGATACATCCCGTGATGCGCGACACCCGGCGTGTCGGCGCTGCCCTGCAGCGCTATGTACGGCGCGACTGCCAGCTCATCCGCATGCGGCTTGCCGAGCCGACGCAACGGCGCGACCACGCGCTCGGCGTCCTGAAGCGGCCCGCACCAGGTGACGTCGAATTCCACCAGCCTTGTGCCGTGCTCGTCAGTGTAGAGATCCGCGCCGAGGTAGAGCGCGTCGGGCGCGCCCGCTGCGAAGTCCGCGAAGCTCTTGAGCAGCGCGCGCGCACCCGCGAGTGGAAAATTGATCGTGCCGCCGTAGACCCGCGGACCGACCTCGTGCAGGCGGAATACGAACCCGGTGATCACGCCGAAGTTGCCGCCGCCGCCCTTGAGTCCCCAGAGAAGGTCGGGATTCTCCTCGGCGCTCGCGCGCAGCCAGCGACCGTCGGCGGTGATGAGCTCGGCTGCGACGATGTTGTCGCAGCTCAGGCCGAAGCTGCGTCCCAGGCGTCCGATGCCGCCGCCGAGACTGAGCCCGGCCACTCCCGTATCGGCGACCACGCCTGCCGGCGTTGCGAGACCGAAGCCCTGCGCCTCGCGGTCCAGGTTACCAAGGAGCGCACCCGCTTCGACGCGCGCCAGTCGGGTGGACGGATCGACCTCGACCGCGCGCATCGACGAGAGATCGATCACCAGGCCGCCGTCACACCCGGATTGGCCGCCGAAGCTGTGGCCGCCGGCGCGCACCGCGGTCAGAAGTTCGTGAGCGGCCGCGAAGCTCACCGCGTGCTTCACATCCGCCGCCCCGAGGCAACGCGCAATGAGTGCCGGATGGCGGTCGAAGGCCGGATTCCACAGCCGCCGGGCCTGATCGTAACCGGCCTGGCCCGCGCCGAGCAGCTCACCACGCAAACCCCCGCGCAACTCGTCGATGTCTGTGCCCTTGAGCGTCACGGGCTTGCCATCGAGACCGACCGCGGCGAGGTCGGCGCTGGTTGAGGCCGACAGACGACGATGGGACAGGACGGTGGTGATGAGCGCGACGAGCCCCGCGGTGAGTACGGTTCTTCTTTTCATGGGAATGTCCCCCGGAAGCGCTAGAGCCTGCTCCCGCGGCTCTCCCCCCGTCAAGCGAGCGCCTCGCTCGTGGCAGACTGCGCTTCCCAAGCCGGCACTGCTCGCATCCTTGCTGACGCTGCTGTGCGCGTTCGCGAGCTACATCATTGCGCGCTCTGAAGGAGATTACTCAGGCGCCTTCGCGGTCAACGAGGCGGCTCGCGCAGTCGCATACGCCACCTTGGAATGGCAGCTCGTGGCGGGTCAGCGACGGTGCGCCGTGCCTTGCAGGTCGTGTTGGTCAAGCGAATAGCGGACTGAAATATTGGACACCTGCGTCGATATTGGACAAGGAGTCAACCGTGAGTGTTGGTTGCGCCGCAACATAAGGCTGAGACTGGATTGGCGTGCAAGCGCGCGAGGGTGTAGAAGGTGCGGCGCAGCTGCACCAAAGCCTCGTCAATCAGTGTTGGCGCCTTTATGCGTTGTGGCGGCATCGACCGAAATTCGCACTCGGTCGACAAGACCGGTGCGCCTGGCTCGTTCAAAAAAAATGCATCAAGTGGATTCTCAGGAGGGTCTCATGAAAAGCTTCGCACTTGCGTTGGTTCTGCTTGCGATCAGCACCAGCGCGGCGTTGGCCGCCGACAGCCCTTTTGTGGGCACCTGGAAGCTGAATGTCGGGAAAAGCAAACTTGCAGGAAATACCTTTACCTACACGGCCACGGCTACCGGATTTCAGTATTCCAACGGCAGCACTGTCAAATTCGATTTCGCCACTGACGGGAAAGACTATCCGGCATTCCCCGGCCGGACGGTTTCTTGGACAAAAGTCGGGGACAACACCTGGGACAGCGTTTACAAAGATGACCACGGGACAGTGCTCAGCAAAATCCACCGGGTGCTTTCTCCTGACGGCAAGACCATGACCGTTACTTCCACCGATTATCACGCGGACGGGACAACGTCGGAGGAGACGGTTACCAGGGCACGCGTCTCCGGCGGTCCCGGGCTGGCGGGCACCTGGAAGGAAGTGAAGGTCAGCCCCGCTGCCGACACGACCATCATCTCTGTCCCCTCAGCGGGTCATATCAAATATGAATTTCCCCGGGACAAGCAATTCGTGGAAGGCCCGGTAGACGGCACGCCCTCGCGCTTTCAAGGCCAGAGCGTGCCGGAGGGCGCCACGGTAGCCTTCAAGCAAAAGGCACCTAACGAGCTGGAATGGTCCTACGCCGTTAAGGGCACGGTTATGCAACGGGGCGTGGACACGGTGTCGACTGACGGGAAGTCGCTGACAAGCGTCAACTGGGTACCGGGCAAGGAATCGGAAAAGACCGTCCAGCTCTACGACAAGCAGTAATGCCTTCAGGCTTTATCCCCAACAGGGCCCGACGGCTCTGTTGGGTCTTGTCGCAGAGTTACCACTCTTGCGACCCATTCTGGTCGCCGCTCCGGAGCCGTGTCAGCCACGCAAAGCGGCAGCAATCGCCTGTGACAAGGTCGTCGTGGGCCTGCCTATCAGCCCGCTGAGCTGATGACCGTTGTCGAAGAGGGCGTCCCGTGCACCGGCAGCGTCCAACTTCGCCAGCAACTCCGCGATGAAGTCGGGCAGCCCCGCAGCTGCCAGGGAGGCGCGATAGTCTTCTTCCGGGAGGTTTCGGTACGGTATCGTCTTACCCGACTGTCTCGAGAGCTCTGCCGCGAACTCTGCACGTGTAAACGCGTCGTCGCCAGCGAGCTCGTAAATGCGCTCGCGACGAGCGTCCGCGGCTGTCAGGGCTGCCACCGCCGCCTCGGCATAGTCCACACGCGCCGCTGCCGAGATCTGCCCGCCTCCCGAGCAACCGACGAGCTCGCCGCTCGCGAGCACGGCCGGCACCGAGGCCGTGTAGTTCTCGAGATACCACCCGTTACGCAGCAGCACGTAGGCCAGGCCGGCTTCCTTGAGCTGCGCCTCGGTCCGACGGTGAGTGTCGGCCACGACGAGTATCGAGCTGTCGGCGTGCAATACGCTGGTGTAGGCCACGACTCGCACGCCCGCCAGGCGTGCGGCTTCTATGACTGAACGGTGTTGCTGCACACGCCGACCAAGGTCGTCGCCCGAAATCAACAGCAGCTTCTCGACTCCCGACAGGGCCGTGCGCAGGGTCTCCGGCTGGTCATAGTCGGCCTTCCGGACTACGACGCCCTGGGCCGCAAAATCGGCAGCCTTATCCGGACTTCGAACGGCCGCGACAATCTGCTTCGCCGGCACCTGATTCCTGAGCAGCGCCGCAACGACGAGTCTTCCAAGTCTTCCGGTGGCAGCGGTAATCGCGTACATGGCACCTCCCTAACAGGGCGTCTGCAGGACTGCGTTCAGTCGGTGGATGGCAGCTTATCGACAGTCTTGGTCTCGAAGTCATGGGCGTCGTGCCGCTCGTGCAATTGGCTCGAAGGCTCACCAAAGGTGCGGTTGACCATACGGCCGCGCCTGACCGCCGGCCGCTCCAGAAGCATGTCGGCCCATCGCTGTACGTGCTTGTAGTCCTGCACACTGAGAAACTCGCCCGCACCGTAGGCCCAACCCTTGGCCAACCCGCCGTACCAGGGAAAGATGGCTATATCGGCGATTGTATAGGCGTCACCGGTAATGTATTGCCGATCGGCCAGCTGTCGGTTGAGCACATCGAGCTGGCGCTTGGTCTCCATGGCGAAGCGGTCGATGGCGTATTCGATCTTGGTCGGAGCGTAGGCGTAGAAGTGGCCGAAGCCGCCGCCAACATAGGGCGCGCTGCCCATCTGCCAGAACAGCCACGACAGGCACTCTGCACGCGCGGCTCTCTCGGTGGGCAGGAAAGCCCCGAACTTCTCGGCGAGATAGACCAAAATCGAGCCCGACTCGAATACACGGATCGGCTCGCTGCCGCCGCGGTCGACCAGTGCAGGAATCTTTGAGTTGGGATTCACAGCCACGAAACCACTGCTGAACTGCTCTCCCTCACCGATCCGGATCAGCCAAGCGTCGTACTCGGCGCCGCGGTGACCGAGAGCCAATAACTCCTCGAGCATTACCGTCACTTTCACGCCGTTCGGCGTTGCGAGCGAATAGAGCTGCAGTGGATGGTTGCCAACCGGCAGCTGCTTATCGTGAGTGGGCCCCGCTGTCGGGCGATTGATGTTCGCGAACTGGCCCCCGCTCGGCTTAGTCCAGGTCCAGACCTTGGGGGGAACGTATTCAGACTCGGTGGTCATCCTCGGCACTCCAGGACTCTTTGGGGAACATCTGATCGACCAACGTGACGTGGATTCGCGGGATCGCGCTCCGGACAGCACGCCCGCTCGGAACCGGCGGGCGGTACGCGCAACGTCACGTGTACCGATGCAACGGTTCCGTGGCGCGGGTCGTGCGGGATCGGCATGGCAGTCGTCCTCAGGTGCTTGCTCGTTGCAGTACTGCACGTACCGCCGAGCGTGCGCGGACATTCTCGGGAGGCAACCCGATCGATATCCTCGCCCAGCGGGCATAGGGTGGGAACACGCGGCCGATGGCCACACCCTCCCGCAACAACGCGGCCGAAAATGCCGCATGCGGACGACCCGTTTCGAAAAAAACGAAGTTCGCGCTCGATGGAGTATGAGATAGTTTGAGCTCGCGGAACAGCCGCAGCCATTGCTCTCGCTCCGCGGCCACCTGCTGCCTGACACGCTCGACATAGCCCTGAGCCTTGAGGCTCGCTGTCGCGGCTGCCACTGCCAGTCGGTTGAACAGATGTGGATCGTTCAAGCCCTGGGCCCGCAGCGTCTGCCCAATCGCTCTCGGCACGAGCCCGTAGCCGATTTCGAGTCCGGCAAGCCCGTAGACCTTGGCGAAGGTGCGAAACACGATCACGTTCTCCCCGTTGCGCACCAGATCTGTCAGCGTGCGCGCCGCGAAGTGATCGGCAAACTCGAGATAAGCCTCGTCCACGATCACGAGCGCGCGGCGGGCGATGCCGCGTACGAAACTGCGAAACTCATCCACCTCGGTGACAATTCCGGTTGGGTTGTGTGGGTTTACGAGGTACATGGCACGAGTGCGCTCATTGACTCTCGCCGCGAGAGCGGGCAGATCGTTCCCGAGTCCTGCATTTAGTGGTACCGCAACGGCACGGCCGCCGACCGCCACCGCGGCATCGATGAGCGCGGTGTACCCCGGATCCGAGTAAATGAACTCACCACCTGCCCCGCCGTGCAAGCTCAGATGCGTGCCCAGCGGCCCGAGGATCTCGCCGAGAATGATTTGCTCACCTGGGAGTTTTTCCTTGGCGGAAATTGCCGTCACCAATGCGTCGAACTCCGCACCGGTATAGCGACAGAGATTGGGCGTCTCTCGCTGCACGGCCGCGAGCACTTCAGGTGCCGGGCCAAAGGGATTCTCGTTCAATGACAGGCGCGCGAGGCCTGGTTCATCGGGTGCCACTGTAGACCGCAGCGCGGGTTCGGCGCCGAGCAAGTGCGGCTCGCCAAGGCCAGAGACCGCGATCCCCAGGTATGCGAGCCACTGGCGTCGATCCAACTGCATCGTCGTAAGGCTACCAGCAGTACACGAGATGCGTACTGCCGCGGGATCGATCGGCTACCCGCTCAGCCGGAGGTTTCGAACTCAAACTCGGCAGTTGACGGGCCCGGGCGTTCGGCTCCGGTGGCGCGCGGATCGGGCGTCAGACGCAGGTAAGGCTTCTGCGCGCGCCAGCCGTGTGGAAAGCGCTTCCGGGCATCATCGTCGCTGAGCGAAGGCACGATGATGACGTCCTCTCCCGAGTGCCAGTTCACCGGAGTCGCCACTGCATAACGGTCCGTCAACTGCAGGGAATCGACCACACGCAGAATCTCCTCGAAATTGCGGCCGGCGGTCTGCGGATATGTGATCGTCAGACGGATCTTCTTCTGCGGGTCAATTACAAATACCGTACGCACGGTGTAGAGCTCGTCGTGTTTCGGGTGGATCATTCCGTAGAGACTCGCCACCTTGCGATCCGCATCGGCAATCAACGGGAAATTCAGTGCTTGCCCCTGGGTCTCCTGAATATCATTCGCCCACCTCTGATGCGACTCGAGCGAGTCTACCGAGAGCCCGATTGCCTTGACACTGCGCTTCTGGAACTCCGGTTTCAGCCGTGCCACCGAGCCGAGCTCGGTTGTGCAGACCGGCGTGAAGTCCTTCGGGTGGGAAAACAGAATCACCCAGTCCGTACCGGCCCATTCATGGAATGTAATCGGCCCCACCGTCGTCGCAGCGGAGAAGTCCGGTGCGGTGTCTCCCAGTTGCAGGCTCATGTGTGATGCTCCGAAATCAGAACCATGTGGAAAGGAAAGGTACACCCGAGACGGTGACAAAAGGGTCACAGCGCGCCTCGCAGATGCGATCCGATCGTCACGCTTCGACGGCGAGTGCCTGTTGGCCTGCTGTCCTGCGTTTCGTTCAGTCATTTCGTTAGCGTCACTGGGTATGAGCGTGCCGGATGCACTCTAAGCCGCATGGCCCCTATAACTGTTGGATTATGGGGTCGGGTGAACGCTGAGCGCGGACGTGTCTCGGATCTCGTGACTGGCCGGCTGCGGCCAGTTCAGGCATAATTCGTCTGGTTCTTTCTCCGGGATTACTCCATATGTGTAGTCGGGCAAACTTGCGGAATCCACGAGGCGTGACGCTTGTCGCGACACGGCTGCGTGCGCTTCCGCTGACCGACTTCATCGAGTGCGATGATGAGCCGCGCGACCTCCACACTGCAGACACTGCCCCCGGCCGCCGGGCGCGCGGGGCTGTCGTGGCGGGTCGCTCCACCGCTCGTCAGCACTGCACTGCTTTATTGGGGCGTTGGCGTCCTTGCGACGCTGCTACCGCTTAGGTTTTCCGCCCAGGGCCTGAGTCCCACCGCTATCGGCCTGCTCGCGACCGCTGAGGCGGTCGGCTTTCTCGTCGGCTGCGTATACGCTCACCGGATCATCGCGCCGGTTGGACTCGAGCGTGCGTACGCTGCATTCGCCGGCATGAAGGCGGTTGCGATCCTCGGTCTTTACTTCGCCGGCGGCGCGCCGTTGCTCATGCTGATCAGGTTTCTGATCGGTTTCAACGCGGCGGGTCTGGCGGTCATCGTTGAGAGCTGGCTCAACGCGCTCGTTGCCAATGAGCAGCGTGGACGAGTGCTGACAATTTACGTGCTCATCGTCGGCCTCTTCTACGGTGGTGGCCAGCTGATGACCGGGAGCCTCAACGTGCGAGGTCCGGAGTTCCTGTTCCTCGCGGGCATCGCGACGACCCTGGCGCTCGTGCCCATGGCCGGATTCAACGTTCGCGCACCCACTTTGCCTCACGAGATCCAACTGCAGTTCCTGAAGGCCGTCAGAACCTCACCGGTGAGCGTTCTCGCGTGCCTTCTGAACGGCCTGACCCTCACGGCATTCACGACGATCGGGCCACTCTTCGGCGAGAGGATCGGGTTCGACCAGCGTCAGATCGTCCTACTCATGGCCTGCGTGTCGCTCGGTGGCCTGCTGCTGCAATGGCCGATCGGGTATGTCTCCGACAAGGTCGATCGCCTGTACGCGCTGATCGGTCTGGGTGCCGCTACGCTTGCCGTGACCGCCACCCTCGCGATGGTGGACCGACAGACGCCGTTCGTGCTGCTGGTGCTTCTCTTCGCGGCATTCGGGGGCTGCGCCGAGAGTCTGTACGCGGTCGGTGTCGCCCACGCCAATGACCGGGCCGAGTCAGTCGACTACGTCGCGCTATCGGCGACGTTGCTGTTCGTCTGGTCGCTCGGTGGGGCGATCGGCCCGGCCATGGGCTCCCTCGTTATGCAACTCTCGCGGCCGAACGCGTTCTTCGTGTACGCGGTCGCGCTGACACTCACCTTCACGTTTTTTGCGATCTGGTGCCTTTCGCGACGCAGGGTCGAACGAATGCTCGAGACACGTGAGGATTTCCTCGCATACCCGCAGACCTCACCCGAGATCTATACGTGGCTGCCCTATCATAAGGAGGCCGTCGAGCAGCGCGTGGAAACTCAGGGCACCAGCGCTCCCGAACACCCCAACGTTCGTGAACCCTGCGCGGCAAGGTCCTCGGGCAGCGCCGTCTCCACGAGCTGAATCGTTCTTGCAGTAAGCAGGTGTTCGCGCGCGATCAACCCAGCACGTCTGTGCCTGCGCCGGCTGCGCCACCGAGCGCTTGTCCCGTCAAGGAGGTCCCGGGTCTGGCGAGAACGGTTCTGCGCACGGTGTTATGTCTGGCCCGAGGAAACTGCGGAGGGAAAACTGGATGGCTGACCGAAGTAACATTCAATGCTCTCCACCTTTCCATCTCGGAGCCGAAAATACTCCACGTTCCGGAAGGTCTTGCCGTTCATGGTCCGACAGACGTACAGCACAAACGCCTCGTTGCCGCGCGCAATCACCTGTCGCAGCTCAAACCGGTCGATGAAACCAATCTGCGACTCCCAGCAGCGTTTCTTGAAGACGCTCTTACTGATGTGGTCGTCGTTGTTCGCGCTGGTGAATGTGAAGTTATCCGCGAGCAGGACATCGATCGGTCGCCAGTCCTTGGTCTCCCACGCCGCATAGTATTTTCGGATAACTTCTTCATTTTTCGCAGTCGCTGCGGCACCTGCCTCGGCGCTGGCGATTTCCGGGGTAGCCGCCGTGGCCACCATGCAGGCACCCGCCTCGAGCAGCGTCCGGCGTGACATTGCACTCTTTTTCATGATTGAACTCCCTCACTCTGTTTATCCAGGTAACGCCAGCTCAGCGGGGCTTCCCGAAAGTCGCGGTCACCGTGCGCGCGCGAACGAACCCAGAGCCTGCACTGGCGCGCAGATGCCACTGGCGCGGCAGGCTGCTGCGAGAACGTATCAAGGGCGCCCCCGCAGCCGATGGAATTTGTGACGAAGCATCGAGTCTCGGTGACGAGTGCGTCTGTAGACGTTTCAGCTTTCATCACTGGAGTCGCGCACTGCTCACGCATTCGTTCCGGCCCCGTTGAAGTTGCCTGATTCCACGCGGTCTTGACGACATACCGTCCGGTCGGTATCTTCACGCGATGTCGGGGCATCAGGGCTCTGCGATCGGCGCCCAGCTGCGCGGATCCGCGCGCACCGCCCTGCTCGATGCAGCGCTGGCGCTGGTGCGCAAACAGGGCTGGGCGGCAACGAGTGTCCAGCAGCTTTGCGCTGCGGCAGGCGTCACCAAGGGGGCGTTCTTCCATCATTTCGCATCGAAGGAGGCGCTCGGCATTGCCGCGGCGAAGCGCTGGAGCGATGTGACCGGCCTGTTCTTCGCGAACGCGAACTACCACCAACTGGCTGATCCGCTCGAGCGCATCTTTGGCTATCTCGATTTTCGCAGCGAAATTGCCAACGGCCCGCTCGAGGAATTCTCCTGTTTCGCCGGCACGACGGTGCAGGAGGTGTTCGCGACGTCCGAAACGATTCGTGCCGCCTGCGGTGAGTCGATCTTCAGCCACGCCGACCGCCTGGCCGATGACTTTCGAGCTGCGATCAAGCTGCGCCGGCTGCGAGCCGCCGTCACCGCCGAGAGCCTTGCCGTTTACACCCAGACGGTATTGCAGGGCGGGTTCCTGATTTCGAAGGCCAAGGGCGATCGGGCCCCGCTGCTCGATGCCATCAGCCACCTCAAGCGCTATCTCGCGCTGCTCTTCAAGGAGGAGCCTGGTCGATGATTGACGAGACCGGCGCGTGCGCGGCCCGGCAGACGGCGGTTTCGCCGGCGGCGTGCCCGGCTTAATGCCCGACATGGTGCAGCATGGCGCTCACCCGACGTGGCACGGTTTCTTCCACGTTGCTGCGCGCTGAGCCGCCCCCGGGCAGGCTCGGTCACGAGGGCAGTAGTGCCAGCGTACTCTCTATGAAGGCTCCGGGGGTTCCTCGGTACGAGCCCTGGCCCTTGCAGGAACAGACCCTGTCAACACCGGTCGAAGCGACAATCAACCCACCTCCCTGTCTCCTTATCGGGGAGCGGGATCGGCGGCTGTATGTTCTCGGACCGGAGAAGATCGACTACATCAAGGCCGATGGCAACTATGTGAAGTTCCACGTGGGGAGCATCGACTACACCGCGCGCAACTCCGTCAAGAAGCTCGCCGTAATGATGGCGCGGAGCGGTTTCTTCCGCATCGAACGTTCGCTGCTGGTGAATGTTCGAGCTATCTCCTACGTGCAGCGGGCAGGTCGTGGGACCTACTCGTTCACGCTACTCTCCGGCGCCTGCCTGCATTCAGGGGCGAAGTTCCGCGAGCACATCCTCCGCGTGCTCCCTCTCGCATAACCAAGGCACGCAGTCCGTCCAGTTGAGCGTCGGCGCAACCGCCACTCCCAGATCGATCGAACTCCGGCGTTCTCGGCCCGCGGGCAAGCCAACGGCGAGAACACGCCGCATCGCCATCGTTTGCATCAGAGGCTCCGGCACTGTGATTCGGCCACGCTGGACGCGCGAAAGTGTCACTGAGTAAGCTGCCACTCACTGTGGACAAGAACTCCTTGCTCGGCACATGGAAGATGCGGTCGTACGTCGTGACGACGGCAGCAGGCGAGCGGTCAACTCCGTACGGCGAGAACCCCCAAGGTTATATCAGTTACTCAGCCGACGGTCGCATGCAGGCGATCGGAGTCGCGAGCGGTCGGCAAGTACCGGCCGCCGCCAGTGCACCGGACGATGAGCGAGTCGCGTTATACGACACAATGTTCGCGTACGCAGGCACCTACTCCGTGGACGGCTGCAAGATCATCCATCACGTCGACATTTCCTGGAACGAACTCTGGACCGGTACCGATCAGATTCGATTCTTCGAGCTGAATGGCAACTTCCTCAGGCTCACAGCTCGCATCCCGGACCCAGTCAGTGGTGTGGAGACTCGCTACGCTGTTGAATGGGAGAAGGTGGCTGGCCCACGCACAGCTCAGGCCTGAGCTGAGCCTTAGCTGTTGACCTGGCACCAATTCTGGCCAACGGCGCGTACAGGGAAAATCAGATCCTGCAGGCTTCGGGCGCAGTCACTCACGCTCAGCTTTCAAGGCGTGCTCAGGGCGCGAAATTGCGGGCGCTTGAATATGTGCGAACACGTGTCGGTGCGCTCCGCCGCTCACTGCGGACTCCGGTGACAGGCTGAACGAATCAGGGCTGCGGTCACTACGCGCGCGATCGCAACGAAGCCCTCGCTAGCCGGCAAATGCCTGCACGCCGGCCCGGCATGCGGCGGACAACGCTGGCGTAACCGACCGGGTAGTCGCTGGCGGCGATGCTCACTCGCAGGCCGCTGACACTGTCTGCCGCTGGCGACACGCGCTGCCGGTTGGCAAATCCATCTCTACGAGCCGTCAACCGCGGCCGGTGTCAGAACGTTGTGTTGTGTTGGGTGCCTCGCGCAGGGAGTCAAACGATGCATGACCGCTGTGACACGACAGGGATACATATTCGCTCGTGGGGCGTCGCGCTCATGTTGTGGTCGTTGCTCAGCCTCGCAGCCTGTGGCGGCGGCGGCGACGCGGCGAACTCCCCGACCCCGGCAGGCACGCCCGCCTCGACCTCCGCCACCGTCAGCGCGGCAGACGCCGCGCGGCTGCTTGAACAGGCGACCTTCGGCGTCACGGCCAGCGATGTCGCTCACGTGCAGAGCGTCGGCATCGATGCATACCTCAACGAGCAATTAGCCTATCCGGCGACTCAGTACACCGGCTACACCTACACCCCGCACACCGCGCCCGCAGGCTGCATCGGCGATGGCTCGAAGCCGCCCGATGCATCCAGCCTGTGCGCGCGCGACAAGTACTCGCCATTTCAGGTGCAGCGCGATTTCTTCACTCACGCGCTCAACAATCCCGACCAGCTGCGCCAGCGCGTCGCGTTCGCACTATCGCAGATCATGGTGGTCTCGAGCGTTGAGATCTACGAGGCTTACGGACTCGCCGACTACGAGAACATCCTGCTGCGGGACGCGTTCGGTAACTACCGGACACTGCTGCAGGATGTGACCTTGAGTCCCACCATGGGTCATTACCTGGACATGGCGAACAGCGACAAGAGCAATCCACAGAATGGCACGGTCCCCAACCAGAATTATGCGCGCGAAGTGTTGCAACTGTTCTCGATCGGACTGGTCGAGCTGAATCCCGACGGCAGCCAGCAGCTCGACGCCAGTGGTGCACCGATTCCCACTTTCGACGGATCCACCATCGAGGGCTTCGCGTCGGTCTTCACGGGCTGGACCTATCCGCCGTTGGCCGGCGCGAACTCGCAGTGGACCAACCCGATCAATCTCGGCGGCACGATGGTGGCGTTCGCGAATCACCACCAGTCGGGCACGAAGGCGCTGCTGAACGGTTATACGGTACCGGCGAACCAGACGCCCGCGCAGGACCTCACCGATGCGCTCGACAACATCTTCAATCACCCGAACGTCGGGCCGTTTATCAGCAAGCAGCTGATCCAGCATCTGGTCACGAGCAATCCGAGTCCGGGCTACGTAACGCGCGTTGCCGCAGTGTTTGCCAACAATGGTCAGGGCGTGCGCGGCGATCTCAGCGCCGTGGTACGCGCAATCCTCACCGACGCCGAGGCGCGCGGCGACGCGCCGACGACGAACCTGTTCGGTCATCTGCGCGAACCGGCGCTCTTCATCAGCAGCACTCTGCGCAGTCTCGGCGGGCAATCTGACGGTGTGTTGCTGCGCAGTGCCAGTTCCGCGATGGGGCAGCCGATATTCTCGCCCGAGACGGTGTTCAACTTCTTCCCGCCGAGCTATCAAATCCCGGGCACCGACGCGCTGGCGCCGGAGTTCGGCATCGACAACGCGGCCACCGCCCTTGCACGTGCCAATTTCATCAACACCGTGATCATGCACGGTGGCGCCGCCGCCGATCCCACCGTCAGCGGCAGCACCGGCACGACGATCAATCTGACCTCGCTCGCAGGCGCCCCGAACAACGGCGCGCTCATCGCACAGTTGAACCAAACCCTGATGCACGGCAGCCTGTCGAGCGCGGCGAGCAACGTCATTCTGACGGCCGTCAACTCGGTCGCGGCGAATTCCACCAATCCGCTCGCGCCCGCGCAGGCGGCCACTTACCTGATTCTGACGTCCGCGCAATACCAAGTGGAGCGGTGATATGAACCGTCGAAGCTTTCTGCAGCACGCCGGGGCGCTCGCCGGTACCGCGGCCCTGGGACAACTCGGCGTGCTCGCCGCGCATGCGGCTTCCGCGAGCGATTACAAGGCTCTCGTCTGCATATTCCTCTACGGCGGAAACGATGCCAACAACACTATCGTGCCGCTGGACGCCGCGGGCTACGCGAATTACGCGCAAACGCGCAGTTACCTGGCGCTGCCGCAGTCGCAGCTCCTGCCGCTCGCGGTCGCCGCCGGTGCACCACTGTATGGCCTGCATCCGGCGCTGCCCGGTCTGCAGTCGCTCTGGGCATCGGGGAGTCTTGCCATCGTCGCGAACGTCGGCACGCTCGTGCAGCCGCTCACCAAGGCACAGTATCTGTCGACCGCGGCGGCCAAGCCGCAGAGCTTGTTTTCGCACATTGATCAGCAGCACCAGTGGCAGGCCTCGATTTCGAGCACCTCGTCATCGAACAGCGGCTGGGGCGGCCGACTCTCGGACCAGCTTGCCGCGTTGAACGTCAACTCGAGGGTGCCGCCGATGATTTCGACCGGTGGCAACAACCTGTTCGTCACCGGGGCGGCATCGCAGGCCCTGGTGATTCCGACCAGCGGTTCCTTCGGCTTGAGCGGGTTTCCGAACGACAATGCCGATGCAGTGCGACGTGGCGCCCTGGTGGAGCTCCTCGACGTCGATCAGGACCTCAATCTCGTGCAGGCGGCGCAGACGATCATGAGCAGCGCGCTCACCAGCAGCGCCATTCTGAATCCCATCCTGACGACCACCGACGCAACGCTGGCCGCGCGCTTCGCAGGCCTGACCAGTAACTTCGCGCAACAACTGCTGGCCATTGCCAAGGTGATCGAGGCCCGTAGCGTTCTCGGGGCGAGTCGCCAGGTGTTCCTCGCCACCCTCGGCTCGTTCGACACGCACACGAATCAGCTCAACCAGCAGCAACAACTGCTCACGCAACTCGACCCCGCGCTAACCGCCTTTCATGGGGCGATGGCCGATATCGGCGCGGGCACCAGCGTCACCTCGTTCACCCTGTCGGATTTCTCGCGCAACTTCCTTCCCAACACCGGCGGCGGCACCGACCATGCGTGGGGCAGCCACCCGCTCGTCATCGGCGATGCAGTGAACGGCGGCAAAATCTACGGGACGATGCCGACACTGGAGCTGTCCGGCCCGGACGATGCCAGCGACCTCGGCCGCTGGATCCCGACGATCGCCGTGGATCAATTCGCCGCGACGCTGGCAACCTGGTTTGGTGCCGACGCCACGGCACTCGCGTCCGTCCTGCCCAACCTGTCGTCATTCAGTCCGAGCACGCTCGGGTTCATCTAGCCCGGATTCATCGCCGCGGAGCCGGCGCCATCCACTGCGCTATCGGCCCGCTCAATGACACCCTATTGACTTCGGCGCGCAAGTGACTTGAGGGGCCTCACATCGCCCTGTCAGCAGGGACCCCTTTTGAGCGTAGGAGTGCTCCGACGTTCGTCGCACGGCAGAGCCTATTCGAGACCTACCGTGCGTCCGGGGAACCCGGCGGCATCGAAGTAGCTCGTCCCGGAGACGGACTGGGTCTTGAGGACCGTCACCCGGTGGTCGGCGGTGGCCTTGGAGCTGACGGTGTGGGTTTTCACCTCCGCCTGCGGCTCGTGCTCGGCGCTTCGAAGGCTCTCTGTCAGAACGCGCCCGAGCAAGGCTCCCTTGCGGCTGACGCCAAGCCCAAGGAGGTGCGCCATCGTCATGCCGATGTCGGCATTGCTCGCTGGGAGTTCATCCACGTAGTGATCGCGGAAGTCCGGACCCACGGCGGCCATGAAGTTCCAGGTATCGGCCCGCGAAAAACTTCCGTGCATTCCCTGACCTTGCTGAAGCCTGGTATCGGCGATCTCGGCCGCGCAGAGCGCTGGCTTGTCGCAGCCGGTGCTGAAGCTGCGGAAGTTGACGACGACCGTTGGTATTGGCGGGCGCGCGCCGCCCACGAGGCCAATGTCGGCGAGCGACAGCGTCCCTGGCAACTCCCCCAGACGACGCCGATCGACGAACAGGCCACTGACGTAATCCTCGCCCAAGAGGATGCGCACGAGCTTCGCACCGAGCCGCCGCACCTCGCGCTTGGGGAGGCTCTCCGAGATATAGAGGAGGTCCGCGCCACCGTTAGCAGCGACGATCAGCTCAGGTGCCGCAGCGTCCGCGCCGATGAGAGCATTCCCGAGCGCAGGATGCTCACCGTGCGTCCAGTCCTTGGGCTGATTCTTCGCATCGGGGTCGAAGAGCTGAGTCTTTGGATCATCCTTTTCGAGGGCAGCGGTGAGATCGATCGCGAGGAACCCAACCGGGAGCTCGCTGGCAATCACGTCGGGGTAGCTCCCGCGGGCTGCGACGCTCGTATCACTCCTCTTCGCGATGGTCGAGAAGCCATGGTCGGCGGCAACAATGACATTGGTGCGCTCGGCCAGCCCCATGGACTTGAGCGCCTGCTCGATTCCCGCGAGCGCGGCGTCGGCGTCCCCGATTGCGGAAAACGAGGTCGGACCGTTGATGCCGGTGACGACGTCGTCGAAGCTGTCACCCTGGTAATGCTGCGAGCCATCGGGATCGCGCGACCAGTAGATGAGCACAAAAGGTCTGCCGTCCGCCTTGAATCTGGGCAGGACCACTTTGGTCGTGATCTCGAGGAAGTACTGCTGCTGCGCATAGCCCGGTACCCAGGTCCCGGGATGCCGGCTGTCGCCCGGATTTCCGTTGTCGCCGCGACCGGGCGCAACGGCACCGAGCTTTGCCGCCGCGATGGCATCGAGCCAGGCCTTCGCCAGCGGCACGCCACCATCGTGCCCGGTACTGTCGTCGATGATCAAGGTGCCCGCGCCCCCGAGCGCCGTCAGATCGAAGATCGCAGTGGGACCGACCTTGCCGATGACCGCGGTGGAAAATCTTCCGCTGCGCTGCGCTGCCGCGACGACCGATTCTTCGTGCAGATAATTGCCGCCGAAGTGCGCGTTCACCTCCCGCAGGATCGGGTCCGACTCGAGAAACGGCGTCACCGAGCCGCCGGCAGCCGCCACCGGGAAGCCCGTGAAGATCACGTTGCTGAAATCGCCGGTATCCCCAAGATGATGCCCCGTCGCAAACGCCGCCGCATTAGCCGTCGTGAACGTCGGAAACAGCGAGTGACTATTCACAAAGCTCACGCCCTGCTCTCGAAGCTGCGTCATCGCCGGCGCCTTCTGCCAGTCGACGACCTGGGACCGCAATCCGTCGGGCACGAAGAGAATGAGATTGTTGGGCTCTCCACTTGCGAGTGCGGGTGAGGTGAGAAGCGCCATCCAGGCGACACGGCTTATTGCTCTTAAGGACATGGTCGACTCCCGACGCACAGGGAAGCTTAAGCATGATCGGCTTCGAGGCCCACCCTGTGGCGCTTTCGGGATAAAATGCCCCGTCCAAGCACGACCCTGCGGGGAAGACCCTTTTGAGCGCCCGCGAGCATCGCCGGCGAACGCTCCTGGCCAGCATCATGCTGGTCGCCCTCGCTTTGCGTGCGCTCATTCCGCCGGGATTCATGCCGGCGAGCGACCGGCCGTTCGCCATCGAGATTTGTTGGGAGGGCTTCCCCGGCGACTTGCTCGCGCGTGGCGAGCCTGCGCGCGCGCACTCAATGGCGGGCATGGATTCCATGTCCCGGGAGCCCGCGGGCACCTCCGGCCACGGCCTCCTGCAGCGAGCGCACCATCAACACTCCGGAAGCCGCTCGCACAGCGAACATTGCGTGTTCGGCACCGCCAGCGGTGCCGGACCCATCCCTCACCTGCCGCTGCCGTGTGATGTCTCACCGCCCCGGCAGCTTCGGACGGTCGCCTTCGTGTCGATTGCGGGCGCCGTTCGCCTCGTTCATCTCCCACAGCCCCGAGCACCCCCGGTCGGCTGAGCTGACCCCCATCGGCTGGCCTCGTGCCAGCCGCAACCTCGAGCGCGTGCCGGTTGGCACCCGCTCGTCCGTTCGTTTGCAGGGCTCAGCCCCGGGGAGTTTTCACGTGACAGCTCGCATCAGACGGCTGGCGAAGCGGGCACGCCGCCGGCCCCGAACTTTTCTGCTGCCCTCCGGGGCGTCAGTTCTCTTGCTACTCACGATCTTTTTTCCAACGGCCGGCTGGGCAGCGGCTTATGGCAGCTTAAGCGGCATCATCCGAGACGGCAGCGACCGGCCGATAGCCGGAGCGGAAGTGCTGCTCGCATCCGCCGCACACACGACCCTACGGCGGCAGACGGACTCGACGGGCCGCTTCGATTTCCCGAAGGTGGCGATCGGTGAGTACATGCTCACCATCTCGCAGCGCGACTTTGCGACCCTCAGCCAGCCGGTCACGGTGAAGGCGGGGCATTTTCTCTTCCCAAAAATCCTCTTGACGCGCTCCGCGGAGCTCGCCGAGGTCACGGTGACAGCGGCGCGACTGCCGGTCATCGCCTCGGTCACCCCGATCACGATCGTGAGCCAGGAGGACATCGAGAACACTCCGGGGGCGAGCAACGTCAGCAGTCTCGCCATGATCACCGATTACGTTCCGGGGGCGTACCAGGCCCACGACATGCTCCACATGCGCGGCGGTCATCAGACGAATTGGCTGATCGACGGGGTCGAGATTCCGAACACCAACATCGCCGAGAACCTCGGCCCTCAGGTGAATCCTCTGGACGTGCAGACGCTCGGCGCCGAGCGGGGCGCCTACGACGCCGACGAGGGCGACCGCACTTACGGCATCTTCAACGTGATCCCGAAGAGCGGCTTCAGCAGCGATAACCAGGCGCAGCTTGACGTCACGGCGGGTAATTTCCGCCAGACCAATGACTACCTGAGCTTCGCCAGCCACACGAACGACTTCGCTTACTATGCGAGTCTCGCCTACAACCGCAGCGATCTCGGGCTGCAGACCCCGGTCTCCGAGGTGATCCACGACGCGACGCACGGGTACGGTGCGTTCACCAACCTGCAGTACAAGCCGAGTGAACAGGATGCGGTGAGCTTCATCGCCCAGTTGCGGCAGGACGAGTATCAGATACCGGACTGCACCGAGCCGCTCGAGGACGACCCGTACTGCGTCGGGCAGTACGGCGATGTGCAGAAGGAAGCGGATAATTTCGCGCTGCTGTCCTGGACGCACACCTTCACGAACGAGGCGGTGCTCACCAGCTCGCTTTTCTATCACTTCGAACGGGGGGATTATGACGGAGGCGGCGAGGACTATCCGACCATCACCACCTATCACCACAGCTCGCAGTACGAGGGTGGCAAAGAGAACCTGCGGATGGGCTTCAGTCGCAATCATCTCGATGTCGGCATCCTCGGCTTTGCGCAGCAGGACCAGGCGGACTTCAATCTGGCGTTTACCAACAACAGCTCGCCGCCGCTCAAAGAGTCCGAGAGCCCGACCGGCTGGCTGCTCGCCGCCTGGGTGCAGGATACCTTCGAGGCTGCGCATTGGCTCAACCTGTCCGCCGGCGTGCGCCAGACATACTTCCAGGGCAGCGTCACCGAGAACGCCACCGACCCGCGACTCGGCGCGACCGTCCTGCTGCCGCGGCTGGAGTGGGTGTTGAGCGCCTTCTGGGGCAAGTACTATCAGGCGCCGCCGCTCGAGACGCTCGCGGGGCCCTTGGTCGAATACGCGACCGCCAGTGACACTGCGTTCCTGCCGTTGCACGGAGAGCGCGACACCGAGCGACAGTTCGGCCTGACGATCCCGGTGAACGGCTGGAGTATCGAG
>Ga0187783_10000111_pt1 | contig 60039 bp, 106 predicted proteins | sample 1015_SJ02_MP02_2_FD_132471 | JGI IMG/M metagenome (GOLD analysis project Ga0187783, IMG submission 132471) | Tropical peat soil microbial communities from peatlands in Department of Meta, Colombia - 1015_SJ02_MP02_20_MG | ecosystem: Environmental > Terrestrial > Soil > Wetlands > Peat | place... | reverse complement strand
GCCCATCGTTCGAGACATGCGTCCGGATCCATCGTCTCCCTGCCTTTCCCCTCCCTAGTCGCGGCTCGCTTCGTGTCGAGCCGCGACTAGGAAGGCCTACCCCAACGGTAGGCCCCTAGCCTTTTTAGGCTCGTGCCAAGTCGCAACCCACCTTGCCACCCCTCACGAGCCACTCACCGATCGCACTTTCGGCGTCTCGCCGCACGGGGGTCGGCTGACCTTGGATGTAGCGCGTCCACCCCTGGGCGAAGTCTGACCGAACGAGCCGCGCGGGCTCGCGTCGCTCGCCGTAGAAAGCCTCGGTCAGACCCTTGACGTGCTCGGCGCTTCGCCCGGGGAGGACGCCCGCGAGCTCAGAGGACCGATCGCGAAGGAGGTACGACCAAAACCCGGGAATCGCGACGGCGAGGGGGACGGGGGGAGCCTCAATCTCGGCTTGTCGGTTGGTGCCCCAAGCCTCGCAGAGTGCCGAGATTGCCTTCGTCGCGCCGGTCAACATCTTGCCGATGTCGTACATGATGCGCCCGCGGTGCACGCGTTCGACGTCGCTGGAGGACGCGGTGTAGGTCGACGCGTTCAGGCATCGAAGGAGGAGGACCCCTCCCCCTCCACGGAAGGACGACGAGCCGTTGTCCTTGCTTCGGAACGAGACATAACCGGAGAAGGCCTCCCCTACGGCTTGCTCCTCTACCGGCGTGGGGGTCCACACATCCGCCCGAAGCTCCCACGCGGTAGACTCGGGGTCGTACGAGTACGAGCCCTTGGCATCGCTTGGGAGGTCATGGAGGATGCGCCCGAGGACCGCGGGGGCATCGGCCGGCGTATACGCGGGCGAGACGCACGCAAAGATGTCGTTCGGCTCGCGTCGCGTACGGAGCTTCAGTTTCGTGTCTCCCGCACGATCGAGCTCATACCGAAGGGTGTCCGCGATTCGTCCCTTGTCCGCGGCTCGAAGCGTACGATTCTCGTCGCCAGGATGGGCCGCGATTCGGTCTCGGAGCCCCAGCACGTAACCGAGGGCAGGAGACTCGGAGCGGGCCAACATCCCACGGATTGCGTACTCCGTGAGACGGTGCCCGAAAACGGTCAGCTTGTCATCCAGCGCCTTGGCTAGCTCGCGAGCCGTCACTACGCGGTCCTCGCGGGACTCTCCGACGACGACTTGGGTCAGGGCGTGGCACGCGTCGCGCGCCGGCATCGACGCGTGATGGTCGGCCATGCGTTGCGCCTGGTAGTCGTATCCTTCGCGGGCCATGCGCGTACCCGTCGCGTAGAGTTGCTCCGACGCGTCGACGTGAATACCGTTCTTCGCGAGGGTCGCGTGCTGGGCCTCGATGCGAGTCTTCGCCGTCTCGTCCGTGACTTGGTGAGTCCACGTGGAGACGGCTTTCGTCGTCGGCATCGTCGCTCGGTTCTCGCACACCAGGCGCGTAACCTCGGGGCTAGACCCCTCCTCGGCTGCAACGAAGCGAGCCGCATCATCGATGACCGACGCAACCGAAGGTTCCGACGGAGCCTTCCCGTCTACCAGGATGAATCGCGCACCGTCGTGGATCGTGAGGGGGCCTAGGGTCTGCAAGCGCTCGCACACCGCGAGCATGTCCGGGGCCTCGCAAGACTCGGAAGTGTTGCCAGCTTGGATGGTAAACATGGGGTCCTCTGCTACCAGGGCGGGGAAGCCGTACGTCTAGGCACCGAAGGGAGCCAGAAAAGCGGGCCGCGCTGGTGATACGAACGTAGTCCCACTATGGGAAAACGTCAACTGGGTCTTTTTTGACCGGGCCCCGCCACAAGGGGTCACCCGAACGGAGACGGGTCGCCATAGACCCTCCACGACGACTTAGGTGAGTCACCACAGACCCCCAGCAGGAGGGTCAAAATCTACTCGTGAACGCTTGGGGGAGGGTCAATTTTGACCTGGGAACATCTGATCAGGCCCACAGACGGCCATAATGCACCACAAGATGGGACACTTAGCGGTGTAAAGGTCCACGAGTCTCCACAAAAACCCGCATTCGCGGGCGCATCACTACACGGGTCCAGAAGCCGATCGAAAAGCTCCACGCGGGAAGGTGTCCTACGGGCCGATCCAGCGTTTTTAGACGAATGCAACAAATTTCGTCGGCAAGGCGAACTTTTGTAGCGACGCGTCCGTCGTTCACCGCGACGATTCGCGGTCGCGCGAGGGCGCCTGCGTGGCGCGTAGAGGGCCGTACGGGGCTATTTCGTGAGGGGGGCGAGGTTTCGAACGCTCTCGAGCCACGATGCGCCGGAGGCTCCTGGGGCCGCTGGCGACCGTTCTGGCGGGACCGGAACGGTTGAGCCGAGGGAGCTCGCGATGGGCGCCGCGGCATTCCCCTCGAAAAGGCTCGCGGGACGCACGTAGTCCCGGAGGAGTACATTCGCGTCGCGGTGTCTCGTCTGGCGCATGATTGCTTCGAGAGGCTGTTTTGCCAGGGCCGCCGCGGTTGCAAAGCCGGAGCGCAAGGAATGTCCGGCCACGCGGAAGGGGTCCAAACCCACCTTTTTCGCGGCTTTTTTGACGATTCTCGCCACGTCTTCCCCCGTAAGCGCGTTGCCTCGAATGGGTCGCCCCCCGCCTCGGAGCGAGCAAAACAGCGGATTTTCTGGGGCTCCACTCGCGGCTTTCAGCCATGCGGCGATAGCAGCGACCGGGCAATAGGGCGGATTTCCCCGCGGAATCCCCACCCATTGCCCCTCGCCGCGCTGGTCTGTCTTCGATCGGACGATCTTTACCCGGAGGCCTTCGGGGAATTCTTCGACGTCCCCCACACGAAAAGCCGCTATTTCACTGCGCCGGAAAGCTCCGAACCATCCGACCAGCAGAATCGCCCGATTGCGAATAGCTCCGAAGTCGTTCCCCTGGAGGGCGTCGACCATCCTGGAGAGCTCTTCGGGCGAAATGGGAGCTTTTCGCTTCTTTTCGCCTGCTTTCGAACGTTTCCATCCCTCGAGAATTCCGCGCACCCCTCGGCTGATCTCCCATCCGTCGACGTTTTTCTCTGCGAGAGCGGCGATCGTGATTTGCGCGAGGCTCAAAGACAGCCCGCTCTGTTCGAGGTGGCTCAGATACCGGGCAAGAACATCCATTTCGGTCGGAAAAGAAGCCTCTCCGCGCGCTTCGCACCATCCTGCGAAGCGCTTTCGAGCTTTGGCGTAGGCGCGTCGGGTGTTTTCGGATTGGCGCTGGTCGTAGAGGCGCTTGGCACCTTCGAGTTCAGCGACGATTTCCCCCGAGAGCTCTGCGCTGGGGAGGGTGACGAGCTGCATGGGTAAGGAAGCTTACCCTGAATAGGTGAAGGCCTCCAGGGTCATGGGCCGACCGCTCGCGCGGGGGTGGGAACGACCCGCTTTCGCTCGACGTCGGCGTAGGACGCGTTTTCTTGCCCGTGGGACGCCTGGGGGTGCAGAATAGCTCCGGAGCCCATGAGACCCGCTGTCGCTGCCGTGTTTGCCACCTTCACGACGACCTTCGAAGGGCGAACGAGTTGGTTTTACCTTGACGTGAAGGGCCTCGTAACCACAGGCGTCGGGAACCTTTGTGATCCGATTGCTTTCGCGATAGGTCTCCCCTGGCAAATCGGCGGGTACGCCGCAACCGAGCAAGAAATCGTGGCGGCTTGGACTCTCGTGAAATCTCGGCAGGACCTGAAAGAGGCCGGGGGTGGCGCTTTCGCCTCGCTCACCAACCTTCGACTCTCCGACAGCGCGATCGACAACCTCGTCGCCTCGAAGGCGGCTTCCAACGAGATCATTTTGCGCCGCTATTTCCCGAACTACGATGACTTGCCCGCAGACGCGCAACTCGGCATCCTCTCGATGGCTTGGGCACTCGGGCCCGCGTTCTCCCCCGGGTGGCCGAAGTTTACGGCGGCGCTCAACTCTGGCGACTTCTCCACGTGCGCGGGGGAGTGCGTCATCCCCTCGGTCGGCAATCCTGGGCTCGTGCCGAGGAATGATGCGAACGTCGCCCTTTTCGAGAGCGCAGCGTCGGGGGCGGACCCAGACGTGGTGCACTGGCCCCCCTCGTGAAAGGCGAACGAACCATGAACCGAAGAGAAGTTCTCGCGACGATTCCTCTCACGGCGCTTGCTGTTCTTCCGATGGCCGGATGTCAGATTGCGCCCGCGGCAAGCGATGGAGTACCTACGCGGGTACCCGTCATCGTTCGCTGTACCGGATCCGGCTTTCACATCGATCGATGCTCGCCCGAGGAAGCCCAAGCTTGGATCGAGGTGGTCGATCAGGTCGATCGGCAACTCGTCGCCGCTCTCCGGTTGAAGCCTTCGATCGAACGCGTCGGACCCGTTACCATGAAGTGCAGAAACTGCGGCGGAACGAACGACGGTCGCGACTTTCACGTGGAGCACCTTCCCGGATGTCCGACGGTAGGGGCGCAGGCGTGACCGGACCTGTTGGCTATCTGAAGGTCGTCTCGCCTCACGGGAAGACCTCTCCCTTCGACGTCTTCCCGTTCCGAGACGACTTCGAAGACGAACGGAAAGCGCGTACCGCGGCCGAGGTCCGTGCGAGGACCGTGCACGGCAAGGTCGTCTCGTGGGGACCTTTCGCGGGAGTGCCTGTGGTAGGAGACTCGCCGTGACCTACGCCGCTGCCCTCGCCGTTGTCGGAGCTCTCGTCTACGCTTTCTCCACGAACGCGAAGATCCAAGAGCTCGGACGTATCCTCTTCTTCGTGGCGCTCTTCTGGCTCGTGTCGGAGATCGCTGCGCACCCTCTACGGTTCGGATGACGCAGCGTATTCGAGATCTCGTGAACCTCGCAACCGATCCGGGCGCGAGCTTCGCAGAGGCGCGCACCGCGGCGATGATCGCGTGCAAGGAAATCAAGCGGCAGGGCTTCGGCGTGCTCGAAACCATGCATGATCCTCGTGCGTTTTTGCCGGCGCCGCCGGCTATTCAAGCACCTTTGCCACGAGTGCGAGGCGTCGGTCGTTCGCCGTTTCCCATGTTGACACACGCGGAGGGAGAGCACCGTCCAGGCGTGCACGAAGTCAACCTCGACTTTCGAGACGAGGAGCCTGGGAAGCGGAAGGAATTCGCTTTCCCGCAAGGTCTCTGGACGCCTTCTCGTTGACATCTGACGAGGTCATGTTCATTTTGGGGGCGTGATGCTGATGCAGCGAGTCGCCTGACCGGCGCACGGCTGAAGAAGCCGTCAGTCACGAAGCCCACCTCACGCATTACGTCATCATCCGGCGCGACCTCCCCCTCGGGGTCCTCGGCGCTAACATCGTCCACGCGGCTGGCGAGAGCAGTCCCGGGAACCTTCCTGACGGGACCTTCGCCGTCTGCCTCATGGTGCCGACGGAGGACGCGCTTCGAGCTGTCTGCGCTCGTTTGAAGCTCGCGCGGGTCGAGTATCGGCGCATCGTCGAGACGGAGGGTCCGCATGCCGGGCAGCTCATGGCGCTTGGGCTCGTACCTCGGAGAAAGGAGGACGTGCGGCGATTTGTATCGTCGCTCCCCTTGCTTCGATAGTCGCGTACGCCCCGGTAGCTCAGTGCAGAGCAAGCGGTTTCTAACCGCGAGGTCGGCCGTTCAACTCGGTCCCGGGGCTCATTCCGAGGTAGCTCATCGGCAGAGCACCAGCGGGCCGCTTGCGGTGCGTTGGAGGAAGATGGTTCAATTCCATCCCTCGGAGCTCAGCGCCCTTAGCTCAGGTTGGTAGAGCAGAGAGCTTGCATAACTCTCAGGGCGTCGGTTCAAATCCGACAGGGCGCGCCAAATCATACCCCGTATGTTTCGTGCTGGACGTCGCGACCGTTTGGTGATACGTACCGGATGAACGCGAAGCGCCCACCCAGACTCGCTCACACGCAAGCTCAATCTGGCTGAGCATTCGATTAAGGATCGAACTGTTACAGGTTCAAATCCTGTGCGCCCCGTGAGGGGTTTCCAGCGAGCCGCCTCGGACGTTTCGCGTTTTTCCTCCGATGAACAAGCAGCCCTTCTATCACCGCATGGATGTAATGTTCACGGCTACGGAGGACCTCACCTTCTCGATGAACAGGGCGAAGTTCTTGAAAGAGCTGGCGACATTCCTTCAAACGCGCCTAAGTCGGAAGGTACTCAAGAATACCGTTCAATTTGACGGCATACCGGATGCCGAGCCGGGGGATCCGCACGATTTGGTTGGGGAGTAAACCCCGCCACAAGACCCGGTAGGTCTGCGGACTCTTATAAGGTCCTCGGCTCGGTTCAACTCCGAGGTGGCGGACACAAAAAACAAGGCCCTCACCCTCGAAAGGTGAGGGCCTGCGCCGCGCCACCGAAGCCAAGCCGGTAGGTTCCGCGGAACCCTTCCGTGACGCGGGGATATCAGGGAACGTCGTTGTTGTTCGCGTTCAGAATAAATCGGGACTGCGTGTCGAGGTTCTGAATCGCCGCCGTCGCGGGACTGTTGGCACCGAGAAGCGCTTGGAGAGCCGCGGGGGTGAACGCTCCGGTGTACTGCACGGGAACGCCGGCCGTGTTCGTCGAGAACTGCGTCGCTCCTGCGCCGGTCGTTGCGCCGTCGATGTGAATTGCGGTCCCTGTGCTTGGAAGAGCTGTAGCAGCCGTAACCGCTCCTTGGTTCACGATACGTAGAGCTCCACCGCTCGAGATCGAAATGGTGAGGGTCGCTCCCGAGTAAGATGCCGTAGCGTACGACACGCGGGGGTTTCGCGCATTGGCGGAGATCCACACGTTCCCACCGATCGAGAGCGTATTGCCAGGGGTGTTCTGGCAAGCACCGATGACGAGTGCACCGCCGTATGCGACCGCTGGAGCGGTCGTGCACACCGTGAACCCATCGAGGAGCATCGGCTTTGCGCCCGCCGGGCCGACAACCGAAATTGGATTCTCGAAGGGACCCCCCACCGATCCGCCGTACACCTGGAAGGAGAACGTCTTGAGACCGCCGACGAGGTTACAGTTGTAGGCGCTATCGGTATTGTAGCTGCCCTGGTTGATCTCAGCATCGATTCTGGCTTGCTGAGAATTGGTGCTGACCGCGTTGAAATTCGAGTCCCCCGCGAGCGAAGGATCGAGATACGAGACAGCCCAGAGGTTTTGCAGGAAAAGACCGTTGTTGATTCCCGGAGGGGGAAATTCCGTCGCCTGATTGAGGGCGGCTTCGATGATAAAAACGCGGGTGGGCTGAAGGATCTTGATCGCGTCTCCGGGCGAGATCGCCGTGAGCGCGGGCGCTACCGGAGGAAATGGAGTTCCCGTCGCCATGGGAGGCGAGATGGTTGCAGAGGTCCCCGCTTCAGCCAAAATCCAGAACGTAGCCCCCGCCGTCGTATCTTGGATCATGAGCTGATCGTAGGGAACGAAGCTCGCGATGGCCGTTCCGGTGATCGTGTCCAGCGCGCCTGTCATCGGGTTGCGCGCGGTGTACGTTCCGAGCGTGTCGGTCGCCACCTGATTGAGCGTGCCGACGATGAAGAGACTCGACTCCAAGAGAACGGGCGTGATGTTGATCGGGTCGAGGTACGCGGGGGCCGCCATGTAGTTGGGCGTGGCCGGAGTCCCCGTATAGGGAGTCGTAAGAAGACCCGCGGTACTTCCCTTGGGGATCGCGTTCGCCAAGACGTAGGGCGTGCCAGGCTGGTTGACGCCCGCGCCGCCACCCGAGGAGAAGTAGACCTGTGTCCCCGCCGGCAGCGTGTAGGGCGCGGGAGCCGACAGCGTGAAGTTCGCGCTTCCATTCGTGAGCGAGCTCAGCGATACGCCGTAGCCGAAGGGGTTCTGATCGGAGAGAAAGGTGATCGTGGTGTTCTGCGCGAGGACGGGAGAGCTACTCCCCCAGCGCAGAACGATCTCCCGGAACGTCAAGAGCGGAACGGCAGCGGTGAGCCCGCTGTTCGAATCGCTCGCGTTCCCAGTGACGTTCGCGGGATCCACGAACCACGTGGGTTGCGTAAGGCTTTCGCCTATTTGCCCCTCGCTCGCCAGAACCGCTCTAGCAAGAGCCTCTTCTGCCATCAGCCGAGTGATATTTTCGAAATCTCGCATGGGGTAACCCTCTGGATTCTTAGACGTTTACCGTCGGTGTGGTGTCCGGAACGGTTGGCGTGCTCGCCAGACTATCAGAAATGGGAGCCGTTGCGTTTTTTGAATAAACCCAGGCCATGAGGCCGACTACAGCGACCCCTCCGATGACGAGGAGCGTCTTGGTCGAGTCGTCGATCGTGATCCGGGATGAGTAGGTGAGGGCCTGTTTACTCATAGCCCACCTGATCTTCAGGCTCTTGCGAGTTCAGGGGTGCCTCGTTCTCGAGGACGGGTTGCCCTCCGATCGCTTGATTCAGCGCTTCTTGAGCGTTCGCGAGAACAACCGCGCCCGTCGAGGTCACCTTTTGGTAGATGAGGTACCCCACGACGCCGACGACGAGTGCGGTCAGACCGAGGAGAATCGCGTCCTGCTCGATGTCGACGGCGAAGGATTCGTTACGACGAGCGTATCGTCGACCAAGCCGTCTCTGACGGGCTCGACGTTTCTGAACGCAGATCGGGCACCTGTCGTAGGGGGTTAAGGCTCTAGTAGCCATGTTCCTCCCACCAACCCTACCGCGAATCCTGCGATCCCAAGCATCACCTCCGGCGCATCGACAGCGAGATGTTGCGCAGGGTATCCGGCGTCCGGATTGTACTCGTCGACGTGCGTGATCGCGTAGGTGTTGTCGCCGTAGACCAAGAGGTGACGAGAGAAGTAAGGCACGTTCTCTCGATATTGCGCGACGACGCCAGGGTAGGGGAAGGCGTAGCGCGCTCGCGAGAAGGTTCCGCCGTCAGGAGTGCGGATGGTATGCGGAAAACCGCCGCCTCCTCCGCCGAAGGAACCCCTTTGCGGCGCAATAGCGACGCGACCGAGGCCCAGGGGCGACCCCAGGGGCGACCCCAGGGGCGACCCCAGGGGCGACCCCAGAGGCGACCCCGTAGGCTTCTGCGGCCACGGCATCGTTTTCAGCGTCGTCGTACTCTTTTTCGCAGCGGTCGCCGCGAAGAGAGCCGCCAGACCTAGAAGCGCGCCGAGCATCAGAGGACCGCCGCCGCGCTCGCGAGAGCGGAAGTGTCTTCGAGCTCTGAGGTGTCGTCCGAAGTCGCTGGGGTCAAGGCTTCTGCGACGAGAACCACGCCGAGACCGATTAGCGCGATAGCCGCAATCCCTCCGATGATTAGCTCCCCGTCCGTGGGCTTCATGTCTGAGTCTCTTCCGGAAGGAGTCCCTCTTGCCTCTGGTAGACGTAAAGTCCGACGGCCGCTACGAGCACGACTCCGAGGCCGATGCGAAGCCAATCGTCCGAGTCGAGAGGATTCCGCGCGTGGTAGGGCAGTTTCCCGTGCGGGATCTTCTCCCAACGCTTCGCAATCCTTGGGTGGTACATGTGCATGTACCTCCGCTGTGCTTCGGATTTGAAGGGGTTACGCCGCATCGACCTAAGGAGCCTCGCGTTGCTGCGGTTAGGTCCCAGGAGGCGAGGCCGAAGGAGCACTCGCAGCCGATCCCGCAACTGGATATCCGTTGATCGTCGGATTGCCGTACGCATCCGTGCCGAGTACGGGCGCTGCGGGTTGGTTGTAGTGCTGGTAAATAAGGTACCCGCCGATGCCGACGACCGCGAGGGTGACGAGGCCTCCGACGATTAGCTCGGTGTCCGTAACCGGATTTTCGCGGGAATGGTGCCTTCGGACATGATGCCTACGACGTCGACGGGCCATAAGGGTCTCCTTGAGGAGGTCGTGCCCCTACATGGGGCGGATCTCGTCCGAGCCTACCCTAGATGGTGGGAATCCTCAACATTTCATGACGATCCGAGGTTTTCGCAGGTTTCCCACGCGGGAACTTAATCGAGAGCTATTTGCACCCGATCCCCCGGAACAACCCCATGACGCTCCGCCCATCCGCCGTTGACCTCGAGAACCGCGGAGGAAAGTCGGCCGACCTTGTGCACCTCGATGTCGTAGGGCTGAAGCGTGAGGATGCCGACGACGCGGTTGAAGTCGATGAAAAGGCAATCGAGCGGAATCCTCGTATTTCTCATGTAGAAACCGTGATCTCCACGCACGCCGAACCAGAAGAGCATCCCTTCGTCCTCGGGAAGGGAAGGGATTCCGGAGAGCCCTTTGGCCTGCTCTTCGGGCTTGTCAACGATTCGGACGCCCACGCTCACCACAGGTCCGTTGGTGGGAACGAAAATGACGTGACCGGGGGAGCTCATGGTTTCTTGAATGAAGATGCGGGGGAGCTCACTTCCGCCCTCGTCTCGAACGCTTCTGAGCCACCTTCCGAGCCGTCTTGACCCTCTCGAGGCCTCCAGAGAGTTTCCCCTCCACCCTTTCCAAGGCATCGTCGACAGCGTAGCCGACCATGTTCGTGACAACCTCGCCGACCTGATGAAGAAAGCCCTTGAAGGCATCCTGGGCCGCTTTTTCAACAGGAGGAGGAAGACGGGGCATCTTACTGGGCAACGTGAAGCCCTAGGTTGTTCGCGCGTTCTTCGAGCTTGAGCTTTTCGGTCGTGAAGATCGCCATGCGAGTCTGATCGGGGTTTTTGACAGCCGAGAGATTTACCCAGAGAGCGTCATCCGGCATCACCAAAACGTCAAGGACCCACGGATAGGTCACGAACCCCATGTGAGGGCGCGGAAGACCGCCGGGACCTTCAACGATCGTGAAAGGCATCTGAAGCTTCTGGAGGGACGTAAGCTTTCGCGTTGGGCCTTCCGGACCCTGAGAACGCTTCCCCACGAACCACTCCCCTCCCCAGAGAACCATCCACCATTCCTGGAGATCGACGGTCTTCGCCGCCTCGAGACGAAGCGCTTGCATTCGGTCGATCATGACGCCTTCGCCTGCTCTGCGTAACGCTCTTCTGTCACGGCTCCCAAAAGTGCCGCCTCGAAGGAAGCGAGCTGCATATGCACGAGAGGATTGTACGTCCTCGTACCCCCTTCGGCGATCTCCTTGAGGAGCTTCCAGTCCGCGTCTTCGAAACGCATCCACTCTCCTGGGGCCTTTTGGAATTCCGGAAGTACCTTCTGAAGCCGCGGAAGGTTTGTCTTCGGAGCGAGCCACTTCGGATCGTCGAGCCAGCAAAAGCAGGCGTACTGAAAGAAGCTCACGGACTCTCCGGGCTTCTTGGTGATGAGGTCTTGAAGGACGATGTTCTGGGGAACCTGGGCGTAACGCATCCGGACTTTCTACCATGTCGTAATACGGACGTCAAGCGCACTCATGGAGCGCTATGATGAGGGGTATCGCCCGTGATCTTGGCACCTACGAGAGCTCCGACACCTCCAGCGATCAAGAGAATCAAAACGCCTACGAAAATTTCGAGGCTTCGCTTCTTAAGACCTCGCCATGTCTTGAGCTCGCTTCGCTGCGCGAGCCGGCGGAAGGTTTCCTCTTCTCGACGGGCCAGCTCGATATCTTTAATGAGATGGAGACCGCTCGGGCTTTCTTTCCATCCCGTTCGAAATTCTCGAGATTCGAGGATCTCCACCCGATCATCGAGGGACCCGATTCGACCCAAGAGGTCCTGATGCCGACGGTCGTCCTTCTTCTCGTGATCGGCGAAGGCCTCGAGAAGACGGTCCGCTATCTGCCCGAAGGACTCTTTGTGCACGCGAAGGGATTCCCGATCGCGCTCGGCGAGTTCCTTCTGCCGTTTCGCTTCGGAGCGGCGTTGCTCCTCAAGAAATCTCTCAAGAAGCCCTTGGATGTCGCTGTCTCGCTCGCCCATGATGCTCCAAGGTAACGCAGCCGTCGTCATGTGGCCCCTCCCTCTACTTCGCCGTGATTCCGTTGCTCCCGTTCGCCTTGACGAAGAAGATTTGCGTTCCCGCGGAGACCGCGGACGTGTTCAAGAGCAACGTGGCGGTCCCCGACTGTACCGTGACGCTGTTTCCCGCGTAGGTCACGTTGCTGAGGTCCAAGAGCCAGATTCCAGAGACGTTCGGAAAGACGATGGTCACGGCTCCGGTGAGCGTGACCGTGCTCGCCACGAGGGTTGGGAATTGGTACTCCGGCTGCGTGAGCGTCGTAGTCCCCGTTGCGGCAAGCGCGAAGGTGTCCGGAACCCACTGCATACCGTTCGGACCGATCGTGAACTGGACCGGGCCTCCCGTGCCTCCCGTTCCGATCTCCACGGTGCCGTTCAGGCCTCCCGATCCTCCCGAGCCCGAGAAGAGCCCGAGGGTTCCTCCGTTCGTTCCGGCTGCGGTCGTCGACTGCGCCTGAACAAATAGCGTGGTCCCCGCGACGGTCGAAGTCGGAAACTGTCCGATGAAAGGCGTCGGAACGAAGGATGGAAAGCCAAAGGCGTTTCCAGCAAGAATGAGCCCTTGTCCGCTCGAGACGGCGCTTGCGTAGAGAGCCACTCCACCCGCGGGAAGGGTCGTAGGATTCGTTGTGGCGTCGTTCAGACCAAGGACGCCCGTACCTCCCCCAAAGGCCGGAGTCGTTCCGATCTGAAAACCGTTGGCCGTAGCGAGCGCGATCGTGACGCCGCTTCCGCCCACTTGAAGCTTGAGCTCTCCGCCGACGATCGCATTCAGAAGAGTGTTGGTGCCGTCGAAGGCGACCGCGTAGTGGTCCGTGACACCTTCACCCGTGAAGGTGTTGGCGTACCCGAGCGTAAGCGCGGTCCAATGAGTGGAGTTGCCGATTGCTCCGAGACAATAGCCGGTACCGTTCGCGTTATTGAGGTACCCAGTAATCGTCCCGTTCAGAGCTCCGGAACCGAACGTCGTTGCTCCGTTCTGCGCGGAGACGACCGTAAGCGCTTGACTCCCCGAACCCGGACCCGCGGTACCATCTCCTGTAAGCTGAGTGATACCGGCCGAAACGGCCGTGAAAGCCCACGCCGCTCCCGTCCAGTTCAGAAAACCTGTCGAAAGCGCAGGAAGGGCATGGGAAAGAATCCCCACGACCTCGGCAGCTTGGTTTCCGCTTCCGGGTCCCGCAGTCACGTCGCTCGAGAGCTGAGTGATTCCTCCAACAATGGGAGTAAATGCCCACTGCGTTCCCGTCCAATTAAGATAGCCGGGAACGAGAAAAGGAAGTGGTTCCGAAAGAATCCCTACGACCTCTGCGACCTGAGAGCCCACGCCAGGGCCCGCCGTCACATCTCCCGTGAGCTGCGTAATGCCCCCGCCTCCACCCGAAGACATCGGGCGAAACATCGCCTCCATGGCGAGGCGTTCGACGTCCGTGAAGCGATTCGAATTGGTGTGGTTCACGAGCTTTTCCTAGCGTTTGCGAGATACGCGATTCCTGCGATCCCAGCGATGATCGCTAGGCCTCCGACGACAAGAAGTCCCGTCGAGGACCCCGCCGTCCCCGCAGATGTTACGGTCGGTGATGTGACGGTCTGCGCTGTCACGGTTGGTGATGTCGCGGTAGGGACCGTTACGGTCGGCGTCGCCGGAGGGTAGACCGCGATCGGTTTAGGCGTCGGAGTGACCGGAGCCGGCGGGAGAACGGGAGGCGGCAACGTCTGCGTGGGCGGAAATGCCATCGGAGGTAATCCCGTACCTCGTACCAGACACGGACAAGCGCCGAGGCCGATATGTCCCGCGTGCGCAGGAAAGATGAATTCGTCTTTCATCTCACCGACCCGTATGCTTCTTGTGCGCGTAGTACGCGACCCCTACGAGCCCAGCGAGGACCGCGAAGCCTCCCACGATCAGGGGAAGATTGCTCGTTCCGCCGCCCGTGAGACTCGAGAAGACTCCCCCCGATGACCCCGAGGATCCGCCGCCTGAGGATCCTCCGCCCGAGTAGATCGGCGAGCCTCCCCCACCCGACGTGAGGGTGCTCTGACCTCCCGTGTCGAGGAGGCTTCCTCCGCTCGTGACGTCGCCAGCATCGCCCCCTTCGTCAGAGCCCGTGATGCCCGCCGCCGGACCAAGCGTGCCTTGACCGAAACCCATCAACCGCAAATCGAACACTTGCACGGATCACCTCTTGCTGAGCGCGTAGGCCAACCCAAACCCCGCAGCAACGGAAACCAATCCGATCGTCAAAGGAACTGCCCAAGCCGTGACGGCATCGGTGGCGACCTGCGTGGTAGACGAGCCGTTTTGCCCGAAACCGACGGGAAACGAAGACCATCCAGGGATAGGAATTCCCTGACACCCTTGGAGCTCGAGAGCCGAACAGGGGCAGGCTCCTCCACACGTGCCGCAGAAGCTACCTCCACAAGGACCCCCGCAGTTCCCACAAAACTTCTCTTCGACGCTGGGGCAGCCGCAGGACCCTCCCGTTTGAGCGCACTTGTCGCAGCATGCGCCTACGCCTACGGGGGGACGGTAAAGGGTGGTCATTGGGTAGCTCCTGGCGGCAAACCTGGAGTGCCCCCTCTTGGCGGAGTGCCTCCAGACGGGGGGAGACCCGGCGTGCCGCCCTTGGTGCCTGGCGGAGTCCCTCCGCCCGGAGGCGCGGTACCCGGAGGCGTACCGCCAGAAGGACCTCCTGGTGTGCCTCCTGGAGGCGCCCCGGGAGGGCCACCCGGCGGAGAAATCCAGCCCCCGTAACGAGTCACCGCTGATTCGCCGCAACTCGTCTCGTACCCGCTCTGGCGCATTTCGTTGTCCCCCGTCTGCGTCGTGTCGCGCGTGACCCGGTCTCCCGTTGCCGCCGAACGGTAGGTCTTCGGCATTCCTGACGGCGCCCAGTCCTCGATCTCGAAAATCAGAGACCCCGCGATGCGACCGTACTTCGGAGGCGTGTTTACGCCCTGGAAGTTTTGAAGAAACGAATCCTCAGGTGTGACCCCCTCGGTCGTAAGCAGGGTCGGCATCGCGGTAGGGTTGGGCCTCGTTGCCGGGTTCGTCTGCTGGACGCTCGCGTAGAAAGCGATGTCGCACGGACCTCGGATGTCGAGGTCCGTCTCCGACGGGTGACTCCACTTGGTGCATCGGAGGTCGAAGAATCTACCGAGCTCCGGAACGAGGACCACTCCAGGAAACCTTCCGCCCCGAGGAGGCGTGATGAGCGGCCCGTTGACGGTCGGAACGATGGTCTCGAAGAGCTGGGAAGGCGTGCTCCCCGTACGAAACGCGAGCCCGTCCGCCTGAAGCGCGTTCGTGAGGTAGTGGTTGTTCGGAGGAATGCGACGGATGCCCCAGAGGACGTTGCCGTCGACGAATTTCCACGTCGGCGTGACAACCGGACGCTCGACGGGAAAAAGAGAAGCTCCCGGACCCACGCCGACCGCTTCGTACGCGATGATCGTGAGATACTGACGGAAGCCGACGAGCCTCGCGCGCTCGTGCGCGCCGAAGGACTTCCTCGCGAGGAGGAAGAGCTGTCGAAGGTTCGGCGCGGTCGCGAGCGCATTCGTCCCGATCCAGAGACCGAGGTCGTACGCGCCCCCCTCGGGGGCGGAACCTACGAGCTGAAGGTTCGGGTTGAGCCCGACGGTGACAATCTCGACCCTTCGGCCGCGTTTTCGGGTGAGGCTCACGTGCGGGCCTCCCGGGCGATCGAGTGGAAGAGAGAGATTTTCAAGAGGGCCTCAAGCCCTCACGGGCACTCGAGCTGCTTCGTGGGGAGGCAGAACCCCATCTCCCGAAGCTTCTTCGCGGCGACGTCGACCGAGATTTCATCTACGGTGTGATCAAGAAACTGCCACCCATTAAAGGTCAGGGTGACATTATAGGGAGGGCCGTTCGGAGAGACGCTCGGGGGAGCTACGACAAGCTCCATGAACACCTGGATGCTCTGCTGTTTGTAGAGCGGCCACCCCGCAGACCACCGCGAGGACATCACATTCACGAAGTTTTCGAGCGGCGTGAAGTTCGGCGAGACGAGGTACCGAGGGCCTCCCTGCACGATGACTTGGACGTTCACGCCCGTACTGAACTTCAGGTAGTACAGGTACTGCGTCTGGAAGATGTCGCCGACGAAGCAATTCGGCAACTGGAGAGAGTACGAGAGATTGTCGATCCACGTTCGTTGCGCGATGGTCGTGTCTAGATCCGCTTCAATCGGCACCTGATCGAGCGCGAACGATGAAAATGTCCCGGCCGCGTTAAAGCTGATCGGAATCCGAGGCACGCCGAGCATGATTCCGTACGCGGCAATCGGATCGACGATCGCCATGTTTTGGAGGTCGGCGTAGGCCGGCTGGGGCATGTAGGTCGGCATCGTATTCTCCTAGACCCTGACGGGCCCCTCACAAAGTGAGGGGCCCCAAGGCAGATCAGCCTCCCGACGCGCCCGCGCTCTGCGCCGTACCGACCGCGCCCGACGGCACGAGCTGATTCATGATGTATTGCTTCCAGGGTCCCCAGACCTCGAAGCCCTTGATCAGGATGCCGAGCTGCATCGTTCCGCCCTTCAAGAGAACGCGATCGGTCAGCACTTGCTGCGCCACCGTGATCGGAACCGCGTCAAGGGTGAGCTCCAAGAACTCCGTCGCCGACGTCGACGTGAGACCGCTCGTGACGGGGCCCACGGGAACCGTTGCCACCGTCCCGCCTCGCGTATCCGACTGCGAGAGGTAGGTCTGCATCTCGGTCTGATGGAACTCGTCCTGAACGCGAAGGAGCATCCCGATCGGAATGCCCTTCTCGAGGAGAACGGGCTTGAAGAGCTTTCGGAACGGCTGAACCATTCCGGTCATGCCCTGCACTCGAAGCCCGCCCCACGTGACGTCGAGCTGATCGTATGCGCGCGTCGGGTGGAAGACACCGACGTTCGCGCCCGCGACGGTACGCGAGCCGAAACGGGTCGCGTTGACGGGAACGAATGCCCCGGGAGCTGCCTGGTTCGCGTAGACCGTGTTGACTCGATTGACGAGACGCTGGAAGGCTTCGCTCGAAGAGCCGGCCGCGACGGCTTCGGCATACGATCCGAAGTAGGCGACGTCCGCCGCCAGCTCGTTGATCAGCAGGTACCGCTGCTGCATGATCCACTGGAACTGGTACGCGTTCATCAGGTGCCAGAGGGCGTTCTGCGCACACACACCCCACTCGAGGAGTGCCGGAGTGATAGTCGTCGACCCAGCGACACCGCCCGTACCGATATCGGTTCCGAGAGCGCCGTTGATCACGTCGTTCTGCGTGAACGAGTCCGGCGACGGATTCACCGCACCGGCCGTGGGGGCCGGATTGATGTAGTTGCCGATCTGGGTTCCGTTCGTCGGCTCTGCGAAGCCGTGGATGCCGAAACCCACGACGAGCATGTCGACCTGAAGAATGCCATTGATGACGAAGGACGAGTCCACGTCCGTCACGCCAGGAACGGCCTTCGGATTCTGGAGAACGTCGATCTCGTCCCCGAAGGTGCCTTCGATCGCGGAGTCAACGACCGGGAGGTTGACGGTCCAAGTGACGTACTCGATCACAGGGACCTGCGTGAACCCGCAGGACAAGACCGACTGCACGACGTTGTTGGTAGGCTGCTGACCGAGACCGATCAAACGACCGGGAGCTGCGTCCCGGCTAAAACCACTCGACTTGCGCATGTTCTCTCTCCTGAAGGAGTCCCTACAAGGAGACCCCTGTTATGAAACACCTTTACTCGGGAAACATCCCGTACATTCCCCCGGGAAGGTTCCCGAGGCACGAATCGTCACGAATCGCGGCAATCGCCGTGTCGTACGTCTCGGCCATACCACCGGCCATCGACGTGCAAGGAGCGCAGTTCGCACCCACCGACACTCCGCCCGGCGTCGGAGTCCCCGGAACCGGAGACGCTACAAGATCTCCCGTATTCGTGACAATCCCCGGGATCGCCTGATTGGGAAGGGTGTTTTTGGTATTGATTGGAGGAATCCCTGCGGGAACTCCTCCCGGAGCTCGATTCGCAGGCGGCGAAATGTACGTAGAGGACACGGCTCCCACTCCGCGTCCGCCAACCGAACGAGGAATCATCGTTCCCGGACGACCGAGCCCGGACTTGCCGAGCATTCCCGGACGCCCAACACCGCGGCCTCGAGGAAGTCCGGACATGCCCGCCGCACCCGGAATCGCGGCTCCCGCCGCGGCGCCGGCCGCTGCGCCGGCACCAAGAGCGGTGCCCTGCGAAGCTTCGACCTCGGCGAGGTAGAGCTGCTGACCGAGCGCCGTGCTCCCGATGAGGGAAGCCATGGTCGCCGAGAAGAGCCGACCAAAGCCCTTGAATCCCGCGCCGAGACCGGCTCCCTGAAGAGCCGCACGTCCCCACGGAGAATCGACCGCGGCCGAACCCATGAGGGGAAGAGCCGTCAAGCCGAGGTACGTCAGGAGCTCTTGCCACCCAGGGAAAGCGAGGGTGGCGAGATCGTTCGGCAGAACAGCCGCCGTTCCGGTCGGAGTCGTTCCCGCGGGCGTCGTCGCCATGTATCGACCGGCGAAGTCCGCGAGCCCGTAACCGAAGCCGCCCGAGATCGCGAGAAGAGCGAGCTCTTCTCCCGAGAGTGGATTCGAGAGGGCGTAGGAATCCGCTGCCATATGCGAATGCGACGCACGGAAATGCGCGATTTGCTTCTTCGAGTACCGACGGCTCTTCCGACGGTGCTTCCGGTGCGGTCGCACGTGCCGACGCGCCTTCCGCTTCGGTTGGCTCAAGACCACCCGAATGTTTACCGGAGCGCCACGGCGCGTTCCACGTCGCCGCGCACGACCCCTCCCTGTCGCGACGATCGCGCGACGGCGACGCCGACGCGGAGCCGCAGCCTTCACATGACGACGCCGACGGCGTCGACGCGGAGGAGCCGCCGCATGGATGCGGCGCCTGCGACGTCGAATCCCCTTTCGAGCGGCCTTCGCGTGACGCCGAGGCTGTCCGTACCAAGGATTTTTCTTCCCGGACCGACGATGCTTGCGTCGCCTGCGCTTGGGCTCTGAGGCCGAGGAGCTCTTGACAAAATGTCCCTTCGCGTCCCTCTTGCGGGAGCGCGCAGCCTTGGAGCGACGTCGCGACTTGGCCATGCTGATCCTCTTTCGTGTGACGGTACCCCTCTGGGGTTTTTCTGTCAAAGGTCTCGTATGTTTACGAGACTTTCGTTGTTTGCGTATTACCACCGAGTGAGGCTTTTTACGCCGCTTGCCTTCTTTTGCGGGGATGGTTACCGGCGCACTTGTGGGCGTGCCTTCACCGGACCGAAACGTATTCATCCGCGCGGCGTAGGATACGTGCTTCATGGGTACCCCCGGTGCAACGATCATCACGGGTATACGTATCCGCGGTCGTCTACGAGACATCCCGACCCGAGAGAGAGTTTGTAAAGCCGCCCTGCCTTCGAGAGCATCGGTTGCCGGCTTTTAAAGGGATGGTGAAATCCGCCCGGAGCTCGCTTGCCACGACGTACGTAATAGATCGTGGAAACTTTGCCGACCTGACGCCATCCCGCGACGTTGAGCTTGGGGAGGATCGCGACGTACGCCTTATGATCGGGTCCGAAGTACCGACGCTGCGCCTTGTCTTTGTCGACGAGTCGCCCCGTCTTCTTGTACGGGCCGAAGTACACCGTGCACGAACCCGGTTCGTGAAATGTGCCGTACGAAGGAGGCAGACGGAGAAGACGTCCGTCGACCATCTCGAAGGCCACGCGGTTGGACTCGACTTGGATCGTCATCTTGGAGACTGTGCCCAGTATCCAGGTAAAACCTGGGTAAATCCAACCTCACTTAAACCAGCCCCAGAACGTAAAACACAATTCGCATTAGGAACTATAACTGAAAAACCATTTACGGTAGCCTCACAGGCTGGATACCAAGCCGTCCAACCTCCTGGTTGTGGTCGCCAAGTACCGCTAATCCAGGCGGCAACATTCAGGCCACGCGGCTTTAAGGTTCCGATTCCCCGAGTCCAATAGAAACCTCTTGGGTCCCAGTAGATGGTGTTGTTGGGTATCTGCGTGTTCGCTGAACCTGGCGCGGCTGTTCCAACTTTCGTTGTAACGGCTCCCAAACCTTCCGGCTCAGATCCGAACCCTACTAGATGCTGATCGAATACGCGCATGTTACTTCGCCGTACCCACCACTCCGGAAGGTACTAAACTATTTAGTAAATAACATTTATCAACACCTAAATATTGTGCCCAATACCCATCCAGTATCTGCACAAGACCTTGCCCTGGAGTAGCACCAGGTCCAAAACCAGTTGGCGTTGGGGTAGTTATCCTGGAAGGATTTCCGGGTATAACAACAAAAAATCCATTAACGCAATTTTGTTCGTATGGAGGATACCACGCCACGAACCCTCCCGGCTGTGGCCTCCACGTTCCTCCATTCTGTCCTCTTGGCGCTCCACTAACCTGCCCTCGAGACCAGTAGAACCCCCTCGGGTCCCAGTAGATCGTGTTGTTGGGAAGCTGAACTCCTCCGCTAGCGCCAGGCATCGTAGACCGGCTCGCTGCGGGTCCCGCACCCACCCCTCCCTGTACTCTCAGGTTGGCCGGTACCGCCCCAATGGGCGGCGTTACCTTCTGCGGTCCCTTCGTTTCGACGAGCGTCAGACCGACGCCCGTAGGCGCGTCGCCGACGCCCTGCGGTGCGCCGCTCGCACCCGTAGGGTCACCGACACCTTGCGGCGCGCCCGACAAACCCTGACCCGGAAAAGCCATTCCCTGACCTAAGGGGCTCGGCGGCGCCAGAAGTCCGCCGCTGTTGCTGGTAATGAAAGGAAAGATCGGCTCGGGACCGCAGCATTTGTTCGGCGTGGGTCTGACGGGCTGATCCGGAAAGAAGAGCCCGGTGTGCATCTCCGCCGGAGCGTACGCCGCGCCTTGCTCGGGCCCCTCGTCGATCGCTCCGAAAGGATGGTTGAACGGGAAAACGCCCATACCCGCCTCAGGACGCCTTCCGAGTCCCGTCGGCTCCGGAAACATTTGGTGAGGATGAGGCGCACTCTCCGCGGGAGCTTTTCCCACACCGACAAAGTCTCCGTGCGCGGGCTCTTTCCCGAGAGTGTGCGGCGCCGAGGAGCCGTCGTTGCTCACGTTTCCAGTGATCGGATCCATCCACCACTCCTTCGTCGCCGGGTAATACTTCCCGACGGGCATCGTATCAGAAAGAGGATCGACTCGCTGCCACCCCGTGTCTGGGTCGAGTACGGCGAGGATAACGTGCGTCGCCTGAGGCGTTCCGTAGGCCTGCGCGACGGCCATCGTCTCGATGCCGACCGAGAGGGTGGCAGAGCCGAGAGCGATGCATCGATCGTCGCAATTGGAGACGGTGACGTCGTCTTCCGGAAGGTAGACGTAATGGTCGCTCGTCGAGATGTCATAGCAGGGGGCCTCCACTACCCCGTGCTCTACCGACTTTACTCGGAGCTTTTTCTCGACGCGCCCCCCTTCTTTAGGGACCCGAACGAACAGGCGGAAGATCGGATTTTCTCCGAGGCCCCCGTGCTCCGTGATGTACGTCGAGCCGCAACCGACACCGAACATTCGGTGAAGAACCCGAGTCTGGAGAAAAAGTTGCTTCGATGTCGTCGTGAACGTTCTTCCCGGGCCGTTCGTATTCTGACCGCTGTCCGCCATAATTCCCCGAAGAAGAGCTCCCGCAGCTCCCTCTTCGAGGTTGATGGAAAGCGCATGCTTGTTCGGAGCTCGGTGTCCCATTTGCTGCATACGAAGGGTCCACTCTTTGTCTTGCACGGAAATGTATTTCCGGTTCCAACGAGTAGAGATCCTCCATTTTTCGCAGAGCTCTTGAATACGCCTCTTGTTCTCTTCTTTCGGACATCCATCTTGACCCGAAATCTCGAAGCTTGTGTTGTGACGAGTCCAACCGTCCGAAACAAAAAGTCCCTCGATCCAGGCCCTGTCGGGGTCCATCCCCTCTGTTCCAAAAGCGATTCGCTTCGGTTGGATGAGGCGATCCTTCTCCCGAAGTTCCGAAACACGGACGCGCTCCATTCGAAGATCTTCGTCAGGACAGGCACAGTCCGGAGTCTCCGGCTTTCGATTTGCGTGACGGTCGCATCGCAACACGAACACGTGATGGTCCGGCGTGAGAAGCGCCGCCGATCCGTTGTTCATCTTGACGGCCGAAACGTTGAGAATGCCCTTGTACCAATGCGCCGTAACGGTGGTCCAAGCGTCACGACCCCAGATACGATCTCCGACACGGATGTTCTCGATGGGAACGAACTCCATGTCATCCCGAAGGACAAGTGTTCCCTTCGGAAAACAATCTCCTACCGGCATACACAGGCTCTTGTCGAAACACAGGAGCACGCTTGGCTTCGCCATGAGCTCGGTATTCACCGGGTCCTGCATCGCCACCGTCTTCCGACGAATCTCGTCAAGAAGAGCTTGCGTCTGGCCCGTCACGGTCGCGGGCTTGCCAGCCGCGAGGAGTACCTTCCCTGCCCACGCGCGCATCCGCGGATCGTTCCGTCCCTCGCGAATGTACGCAGCCATCTTCTCGAGCGAGTAGGACGTCCCCGCCGTCCCCGACGGATGTCGGTCCTTCTTGACCATCCCCCCGAGCGCAGCGTTCGCCGAAGCGACCGACGGCGCGAACCCTGGCGAGCCGAGGCCGACGTGCTTACCCGGGCCTCTACCGACGCCGCTTGCCACGGCGCCTTCTCTTTCTCGGAAGAGGATTCGGTTCGGATGCCCCCGCGGAGGACGAACCAGCAGGAGAAGGGCGTTGTCCCATCACGAAGTACGCGAGCCCTCCGACGACTGCGAGAGCGAGAAGCCCTCCGACGACCCAGATCCACGTGGGCGTTGCTGCGGGCGCTTGGTACGCGGGAAGAACAGGCGAGGTCGGGAGCGTGAGAGGAGCGGTTGGGGGAACGACAGGAACGATGGTCGTGACGCCGGGAGGGGATGTCGTCGTTTCGATCGGAGGAATGACCGGAGGAACAGCCGGCGTGATGGTCGCAGGAGGTTCAATCGGTGGGGTTACCGGCGGAGAATAGATCTGCGCCGGAAACGAAACAGGAGGAGTGAAAGATGTGTTCGACATCTCAGTCCCAAATCAGGTACGCAATGCCGCCGACCACTCCCGCCAGAAGCAAGAAGAGCGCGACCTCTTCTCCCGTCGTCAAAGCCGCGGTTCCCGAGAGCCACACGTAGTATGACGGGTGCGCGTACACCCACCGTCCCGTTGATCCCGCAAGCGCCGGAGGAGGCGTCACGGCCGCGACCGTTCCGGGAAGAGGGGGATTCCAGCTCGCGCCCCCCGCCGTGTCCGTCGCATTCGACGCGGCATGGCTGGAAGAGTTGATCCACCACGTGTTTCCCGACGGGTCCAGGATCGGCTGAATGTTTCCCGGGCCCGGATAGAAGTCGAATTGCAACCCGGTCGTGTTCACCCACCGACCGATGCCCGTCGTGCTCCCAGGCGGAGGTTGCGAAGGAATGTCTCCCGGATTCGCCGCAAGGTAGATCCACGCATACTGACTCCACGTGTACTGCCCCTGGTCCGTCGACGTGACGGGTGCGGCAAGCGTGGGAGCTGGCGCGGAGGTCGAAGCGATGACGGACGTCGGAGTCTGAGGTTGCTCGATCGTGGTCGTAGCCAGGAATTGGTACGCGAGTTCAATCGACTCGCTCACCCCTCCGCGATATCGCATCAGCGCAACTCCGCCCATTCCAGGCGAAACGCAGTTCGTGGTCGCCGTGGGCATGTACCAAAAATGCAGGAAGTTGTTGATGGGTCCGAACCCGCTACTTCCCGCGCCCCCGTTCCACAAACCCCGCATCGCCGTGAGGATACCTTGGACGTCGAGACCTGTTCCCGTTCCACACGTGTCGATGGGGTAGATCTGCTGGTAGTTTGCGGAAGGGTTAGTGTTAAGGGGCGCGATCGAATCGGGTGACATTCCCGAAGGCGGAGTGAGACCCACTCCTACGGGGACAGCTCCCACGCCCACGGGCTCTTGCGGTGCCACGGGTGCGGGTACAGGCATTTCCGTCGCCATTCCGAAACCCATCGGATTCGGGGTCGGACCGGAAATCATTCCGTTCGAGCCAATGTCCTTGATGTCGAAAGCCGCTTCCATGGTCTTCTCCATTCGCGTCACTCACTCGCGTAATGTCCCGCCTACTCACTCGCGTAGTACACGATTCCGCCCAAAACGAGCACACCGATGATCCCCGCGATAATATAAGTTGTCGTGCTGGGCGCCGCAGAAACGAGGTTCGCGCTCCCGGGAACAACCTGAGCCTCGTACACGGTGGCAGACTGAGGCTGCAAACTACTACCTATATTTTCGAAAATCGAAGAGAGAGAACCCCCTTGCTGTCCAAAACCCGCAGGAGCTCTCTTCCAACCGTTTTGCCACACGTAGTTCATGCCACGAGCCTCCCAGCCCCTCTTCCTACTCGAGATACAGCCGCCTTTGTTCGAGACCACTCCGCTTGCATGACGACCCGAGGAGACTGTCGAGTGTAGACAGAATACCCAAGGGTTCCAACGAGAAGCGTAGCGAGTGCACCGAGAGCCACGGCCCCTACCATACCCCAGGTCCCTAGACTTAGGCCAGCGGCCTCGTTTTCGGCGTTCGCAAGGTTGATGTACCACGCCAAAAGCTGCTGGAAACCAACGTGATTGACGTCGCCTCCTACGAGACTTCCCGTGCCCTGCCCCGGAGCTTTCGATCCGGAATTCGCCAGGATCGCTTGCTGCATCAAGAGCTCGGAAACGATCGCCTGCGTGCTCGCCCCCGCGGCGAGCATCATCAGGACAGTCGCCATCGCGTTAATCAGGTCGACATTATAGTAGACGGTCGCGAAGCCTGAACTAAACACCCCCGAGGAGAACGTCGAACCGTACAGATCGGTAGACCAGAACAGGGGGTCGGGAGCTCTGGCAATCGCTCTTTGTATGATGACGTTCTTCGAAAGCCCTCCTACGGCATTCGCATTCTGAAGCCACGTTTGAAGGAGCTGATTAGGTGTTCCTCCCGCTCCACCGGATCCGAAAAAGAGATCCTGATCGCAATCGACAATTTGTTGCGATTGATACCAAAGAAACCATACCGGCGTGCAGAGTGCTTGCTGCACACTTAGTATTTCCGAAGCCGGCAGAGGGTTCGTGAAATACCCAGGCAACTGCGAAAGATACCCGGCGTTTCCAAACCCGGTAAGATTCGCTATCAGCGATGTCTTCGCCGCGGAAAAGACGACATCAAACAAATCCGCATTTTGAGAAGAACTTGGCGGAAAAGCAAAGGCGCAAAAGTCCGCCATGTGCCAGCCCACAGGATTGCCGGAATAGATTCCGGTATTCATCCCTGCGAGCTTCGCGACTCTTTGCGTGATCGTGTTCGTCGCCTCGGACTGTCCGTACGTGCCGATAACGGAGTCCGCCGGAGCGAAGAGGCTCGAAATCCCTTCTACCGCTCCGAGAACCGCTCCGAAGGCCGCTCCCGCGGGCCCAGCCATCGCGAGCCCCGTGAGAGCTCCTCCCATCGAATCCGTAAGAACGGTTCCTACCGTTCCTGGAAGCGCGAGCGCTATTCCAGCGTCAAGGAGACCCGACACATCCCCCGTCGCCGCGGCATTCTGTACCTGCGAGATGAGGTTCTGCCCGGCCGCGATCTGCCCGTTGAGATCGTTCGGGTCCGGGAGGGAGAACACCCCGGTACCCTACCACCCGAGGATATACGTACGCTACCCCCACAAGGTTCCGGGGTTTTCGGGCATCTTGCGAGCTGGACGCGCCACGGGTTGCGGCGGCGGAGCCGGTTGAGGTACCGGCTGCGGCGGCGGAGGAGCGGTAGCCGGCTGAGGCGGAGGCGCTTGCGGTTGCAACCCCGGAACCTGAGCCACAGCATGAGCGAGACGGATTCGATCCTGCACCGTTCGCTGCGTGATCTCCGCCTGCTTCGCCATGACCTTTCCGTATGTGTCGAGGACCTTTTGCCCACCGTCGACGATCTTCGGAAGTGCCCCTAGGAGGGTAGCGGGCCAGTTCGTGGTTCCGTTCGGCCCCGGGATCATCGAGATGCCGCCGCCGATGGGAATCGGCGTGATCTGAGGGGTGGCGGGGGCCGCTGGCCCGGCGGGCTCGGGAAGAAGATCCTCCGCCCCTTCGATCATCGTCCGGAGGTCCTGCATCGTTCGCCAGAGGCCTCCGAAGGACTTTGCCATCGAGGCCATTTGCGCGGCGGGATCCGATGCAGGCGCCGCTACAGGAGCGCTCTGCGGAACGTACACGGTCTGCGGCGCGGCCGCGGCATGAGAAACGGGCTGAGGTGGCTCCGGCACGCATCCGCCCGGAACGCGCGTGTATCCCTTCGGCGTTTCGGGCCAACCTTCGGGCAAGGGAATGAACCCCGGAGGCATCTGAGGCTTCTTGAGCGACTCGACGATATCCTTAAGGACACCCATCATCATCTGGGTCTGCACTTGCTGCTGAGAGATGATCGCTTGAATGAGCTCCGTCTGACCGTTGTACTCCGATGTCCTTTGCTGCGGCGGCATATTGACGACGACGGGACTCTGTTGTCCTAACGGTCCGGGCGCCGGTTGGGGCGGAGCATACGTTTGAGGAGCCGGATACGGTGCCGTCTTGTCCGGCATCCCGATATGTCCACTTCCTCTCCAGGCTCCGGACGCACCAATAAATTTCACCTGATAGGTCGCAGGGGGAGACGCGCCATGGTACCGCTCCACGAGCTCGTAGAGCATTCCCGTATTTCGAATAGAAGCCGCCGGCACAGGAGGGAATTGCATCACCGGCTCAGGAATGACGCGAGCCACGTGAATGCGCATCGCAGGCCACTCCCCTGCGAATGTCGAACGAATCGAATCGAGTTGTTCGAGGGGATCCGTCGTGTTCCACGGGACGTTTCTCTTCCCCGAGAGTTTCCCCATCTTGATTCGATCGGTACGCGTATTGTGCGCCGCGCTCTCGAGATCGACGGCACCGATTTGCTGGACCTGTTCTTCCGAAATCTCTCCCTCGGTTCGAGGGGTCCCGTCGGGATTCTGCGGAACGGCTTCCGGGTAGACGACGTCCGTGACGTCAGAGGCCGTACCGTCGAGGACGCCTTGCGGGTCCATGATGTCTCGGTTCTTTTTCGGACGTCCCATAGCTACCCCATTCGATTCTTACGCGCCGCCAGGATAGCGGCATTTTGTGCTTTCACGCACACGTCGCAAATGTGTTCCATCTTCGGAGCGCCAAGCACTGGTACTGAAATCAATGTCAAAGGATTTTCAGGTAGACGTTCTCTTTGAGGACCTTCGACAGGGACGTTGAGCTCGGTAGAAACTTTGCACCAGTCGCATACATACTTTGCAGTAATCATGCAATCACCACCGGATGTTCGGTTACGACCGCTCCGAGCGTCCCGGCGAGCGTCTGAAGATACAGCCCTCGAAACGGAGCGGCCTGATCCGTCCCTGGAGGGAACCGGGTTTGAAAATGTACCCCGGTGATGTTAAAGACGATCGTACGGGAGGCGACGCTCCCCGCGAGCGTCGTCACGTCACTCGACAAGGCGGCTCCCGTGATCTCCTCGATCGGAAGGTAGTTGATCAACACGCCGGAGAGCGCTGATTCGATTTGCGTGGGTGTGATCGGCCCTTGGGCCGTCACGGAGTACTCGAGGGTGGCTGTCGAGCTCATGTCGTCGCTCCCGTTCCAGTAGAGGTGCCTTCAGGCTCATCATCCTCTTCCTCCTCATCCTCCTCACGAAGAAGCTCCACCCACACGTCGTTTCTCGCGAGGGTGATCACCCGCTCGACCGTTCGCGCATAGAGCGTGACGATCACGGAAGTGTTTTGCTTCGTGTAGTCGTTGTCCCCCTCCGACTTCGCGTACACATCGATGTCGCCGTTCTCCCGAACGACCATCCGAATGATGCGAAAAGGATCGGGTGTCGCTCCGGGCGCGACAGGAACAAGCTGGCCGAACTGCCACGTTCCCGAGAGGGAAAAGACCGCGAAGACGAGGGGTTCGGGCGCGTCGGCCGGTGTTGCAACTTGAGAAGGCGGAGCCGCAACGGCTCCATTGGTAGGAACGGTAGCGGGAATGGTGGCGGGTTGGGTCATGGTGCTTTCCTTAACAGGCCGTGGTCGGCGAAAGAGTAATACTTCCCCATCCCCACGATCACGTGATCCATGAGGTGGAGTTTCACCCCCATCGCCGCAGAGGCAAGAGCTTCCGTTAATTCGATGTCCGATTCCGAAGGCTTGACTTGCCCCGATGGATGGTTGTGCACGACGATGAACGAAATCGCTCCGTCGACAATCGCCACGCGTAGGGTATCCGGGATCGAAACCGACGCCCGGTCTCGAGAACCCCGAGCAATCTCCGAGATCGCGCGCACCTGAAGCTGCGGATCGACGAGGATCGCGAGAAAGACCTCCTGATCCTCCTTCTCGAGATGAGGTCCCACGAGGTCGTAGACCTTCTTGGCATCGGAGAGCGGTCCGATCTGGCGGGCCTTCTCGAGACACGCTCCGAAGCGCTTCGGGTCTCGGGAGATGCGCACCCACGGTAGGCACGCGGGCCCCCGCTTCTCGAAACGGTCAACGAGGTTCTTCGGGAGATCGGCGACGACCGATTCTCCGAGGGTGTACTCCGGCGAGTTCCCCTCCTTGGAGTAACGATCGAACCGCACGTGAGCCGGGGTACCTCCGGCGGCATCTTCGCCGACACACTCTTCGCCACAACAAAAGACGCCGTCCTCCGCAACTCCGAAAAGCGGCTCGCCGACGGCCATCTCCCCCGCTCGGCGTCCTTGTAAGGCTCTAGGATGTTGGCAGGCGCATTCAACTGGTCCTTCGAGCTCGACGAAGCGAACCTGTCGCCCGTGCTTCGTGTCCGCAACCACGAGGTCTACTTCGTCCGCGAGGCCCTGACGGATGTACGCCGCGGCTTGGTCGAAGGCGATCGGGATGAGGACTCCCTTCCCGGCCATCTCCGTGAGAAGCCACGCGCGCGACTTCCCATTCAAGATCGTGAAGACGATCTGGAGACGAAGGGGATACCCGGGGGTGTTTTCGGCGAGGTTCATGCGGCGAGTCTATCAGGCATCCGTCGCCGTCATGTCCTCGATCAGCTTCTCCACGGCGACCTCCTGCACGTCTGCCCGCATCTTCCCGCGGACCTCCGGCCTTTGGTCATGAATCGACAACTTCCCGAGGATGTGAGGCTCCCGCACGAAAGACCCCATCGGCGTGTCGAAGCACCGATCGACGGCGAGGAGGTCTCCGACCTCGTACCCCTCGACTCCGGGGCCGACAGCCCGGATGCGGAAACAGACGTGCTTCGTCTTGCTCCCGGGGATGACAAGGAGGCCCGAGTAGGGGTCGTAATCCTCCTTGGTGCAGAGGACGACCCCGGCGTGGGCCTTCCATTTCTCGGATTCGTCGCGAACTTTGTACGTGTCTCGGTCATGGCTCATGGTCCCGTCTCCTTAATCATCCCGCCTTGGGATGTCATCCTCGCATTCACGAATCTTTCCAAACCCAGTAATGGGCAGCATTTGGGTCGGTTTGAACACTCTCAGGCACTCGCTGTGGCGCTCCAAGCGCCGCTGCCATCTTTCCAAGGTACGCCCAGTCAGCCTCTGTCGAAGCTCGACCGATTGGGTAGAGTCTTGCCGACAGCATCCATTCTCCCCTGAGAGTCCTCTTCGCCTCTTCCGAAATAACGGCAGTCTTTAGTTTATCCATGACCGCGTCTGTTACATCTTGTCCCTCGTACTGCACTTGAAGATTCGCATCCGCCATCGCATCCGCAGCCACTGTAGGATCTACAGCACCGTACGAAAGGCAAAAACTCCAACCTTTGACCACACGGCGGACAACTTCTCCTGTCTTGACCAGGGCCTCGGTTCGAAATTCGTCTGCGAAAGACGTCATCTCTTTTTCAACGTTGCGTTAAGCTTCACTTCGACCATCTCCCGCGCGCACTCTCCGCAGACGATGTAGCTCACGTGAAAGATTCCCTGTCTTCTCTCGATCGGCCACCACAGTAAACCTTTCTGACAACTGATCGAAATTTCGTGTGTGGCCTCTCGCTCACCGCACGTAGAGCACAAGACGATTTCTTTTTCGTAGGGCCCGCTTTCTGATTCCTTTTTACTCATCGAGATCCTCTTCGGATTCGTTCTCTTCCGGGTCGTACTCGTCCTCGTACTCGTTTTGGTACTCGTCCTCGTCGTGAGTCTCGTCCCATCGAGGGTTGCCAGGGCCGAATAGCCTCGGACAAACGGGGAGACCAAGGAGCCTACGCAGATCTTCTTTTAGCTTCAAATATTCTTTTTCGGATTGTTGCACTTTTACGTTCTCCTAACCGGCGGCTTGAGTGGCCTATCCTTCACGAGCAAGTCGACCTCTCTACCACGTGGTATCGGTCCGCGCGTCAGCCGAATGACCTCAGGAGCGTCATCGACCTCGCCCGACGAGGGTTCGATTCCATGACGCTCAGCGACGTCATTCACCCAAGCGCGCTGGCGAGCCGTGAGGTGGTCCCACCGGCCCGATTCGAGGTTGACGAGCATGCTCGAGAAGGCTTCGGGAAAGTCATCCTCTTGTGCGAGCTCACGAAGAACGCGGAGATCTTCTTGTCTCATGTTTCGCCTCGCGCCATCCGGTTGGCGAGCTCCGTGAGCACCCGCGCCGCGTAGTCGGGCAGAGAGTCCGCGGACGCGTCCTGGCGCTCAGCCTCCGCGCGAATCGTGGCGATGTCCTTGGCGAGCTGGATTCGGCGTTCGCAGTATACGGGTGGGTAGAGTCCTTCGACGCACGCTCGCCCTACTCCCCGATCGCAGCGAGGGCATACTACCGTCTCGGCCGGCTCACCCACGACTCCTCCTCCGCGCGAGGAGAGCCTGCACGATCGTGGGCTTGACCCACGAACTACACACACCTGAATAACAAGACCTGACCGCGCCACACTCCGAACAGATCTGATCGTATTGATAGCCCTTGCTTCCACAGTTCGGGGCGCGCAGGAATAAGACCTCTGCCTCGTAACTCATGTGTAGTTCGATGCTCATCGGCACACCTCAAAATTATCCCGGTAGCGTATTGACTCGCGCTCGCTAGCAAATTCGCGTACGCCTTCACCCGCCGCAAGAGACCCGCGGCTAGCCGAGCCGCCGGGCCGGCTCCCCTCTCGACTCTGCGTCACTCGAGCCGAGAAGACATTCGTGACCTTAGAATCCAAAAGGCTCTACCTCCTGGGTGGGTGAGCTTTCCGGAACCAGGTACCCCTTCACATCCCCGTCTTGAGCAATAAGAGCTCTCACGACGTCTCGCTTGGTTGTCGACCAAGAAGCCACCTCGAGAAGAGACACCTCCACATGCTTGCATACGTCGTTGCAAAGCAGGTCGATGCGTTCACCGGGAACGCCAACATTTACTTGAAGCAAATTCTCGAGCGGATTCTTGTGGCCAGACTGACATTCCCAAACCTTACCGTCCCACGTGACGGGACGGCCGCATCGACACCAACGTGGAGGCTCAACGGTTCGCCTACGCTCGTCGTCGATGATGGGCGGCTTGTGATTCTTCATCGTCTCGGCTTGCGCAGCGTCCGCCTTCGCTCGGAGCTCAGCTTCGCGCTCAGGCGTCATAGCTGCCTTACGAGGGCGTCCAGGACCGCGTCTAGGCTTTTGCTCACGAAGACCGTTGAGTTTCGTCTCATCCTCTTGAGCTTTCTTCTCCAGCTCCTCGATCGAAACCGTACAGAACTCTCCAAAGCCGGTGTGGAGATATGCGGTCTCGGGAGTAAGCTTCTGACCCTTCTCGCATGTCGCGCACCCACGTTCAGATTTCTCCTCGAGAAGATTCAGCGCTTCTTTTAACATGACTCGTACACGTTCGCAGACGGGACACTCGTTACTCATGGCTGACCTTTCACTCGGAAAAACTCTGGAGGATTATTTTGGAGAAACCCTTCCACCAAACATTCTTCTCCCAACTCGTTCGTCCACGAAATCGTGCTCTTGACCTTTCCTAGCTCCTCGATCTCTTCGAGAAGACTTTTTCGATCTTGTTCACGAAGATAGATCGCGCGAAGACGTTGCGCGTTCTCGCGCAAGTCTTGCGGAATCTCGTCTCCCTTGAGGACAAGATGCAAGCACTCCGGCCACCGTCCGGTAACAGCGAAGTACCTTGACGAATGCTGTTTGAGGAAAGGTCCTAGCTCTGCCATCAGAATTCCCACCCTGGTTGGATGTTCGTGGGCCACTTCTCCACAAGCTTCTCGAAGACGCGGAGTGCCGTGCTCGCACGAGCACGCATCGCGATCACGTTCTCGAGTCGCCGCGGATCTTCATCGATGAACCGCGCAAGCATGTTGAGTTCAAACTTCCCTTGTCCGCCGCAAAAAACGCACGTGATGGGCCAGTCGCACTTGACGGGATTGGCGTACCAACCAAGCCCTCTACACGGTTCGCACGAGAAGATGTCGAGGATCATGCGGTCCTCTTTGAGATCCGTACACGTTCTCGTTCGATGTACCAAACCGCCTTACGCAAGTCTTCGTCAGTCGAATCCTTCTTCCCGGCTCGCCAGAGGTACTTCACAGCGTTACCTAGATTAAAACTCATGTGCTCGACCACATCGATACATTCCACACCCGACGGGTGTTGGTTGTAGTGCGTCGGATGGTTGACTTTCTCTATCTTCTTCAAGAACTCACCCATTTAGCGAAGTCGTCATCCGTATCGTACGTCGTCTCTTGACCCGCAGACTCCTCTGCCGTCCATCGAGCACGATTCTCCTCCCTCACCTTATTTCGAAACTTCCAGGTCGAATCGCTCTCCATCATCTTCTTTGCCCCTTGAGACCAATCCCAAGGCGGCCACATCCCAAACTTCTCTTTGAACTTTGCCGCAGCGAATCCCGGCTTGAACCCGCGAGCGCGAGCGACCTCCACCTGCATGTCGAAGTACGAACGTCTCTCTACGGTTTGAGTACGAGCAAGCGCTGCGAGCGCCTTGTCACGTTCGCTCATATCTCGCTCTACGAGCTCCACGCTCGGATCGATCTTGACGATACGTGGAGGAGGCGCTGGAGGAGCGAAGCCGCATTCTTCGCAAGGGTAGGAGTCGATGAACGCTCCACACTGGATACACTTCGCGGGCCTCTTTTTCTTGCTTTTCGCTCCTTCGTCGAGCGACCACACGCGGTCTTCGTGAGGCCAGCCATGTCGAGGGATGTTCTCCCCCTGGTCAATGATGATCGGATCGACGCTTTCTCCGTTCTCCACCCACGGTCGGAGACCGCGACCGGCCATTTGCATAAGGAGTGTAAGAGACTTCGTAGGACGAGCGATAATAAGGCACTTGACGCTCGGTTGATCCCAGCCTTCGGTATAAATGCCCACATTGGTAACGGCATCTATTTCTCGCGTATCTAGCTTACGCGAGATGTCCGCACGTTCGTTCTCTGGTGTGTTTGCGTCGACATGAGCAATTCGAATCCCCGCTTGGAGAAATTGGTCTCGAATGGCCAAAGAGTGATTTACCGTCGAGGCGAATATAACGGTTCGACGTCCTCCCGCACGCTTCTGATACTGCTCAAGCGTATCGCCGAGAACATGCATGTCCATCATGATCTCTTCGATTTCACCGATATTGTAGTCACCCGCTACCGTACGAACGCCTCCAAGGTTGATGGGAGCTCTGGATGAGAAGCAACGTGGCTGCACGATAAATTTGTCTCGAATGAGCTCCTCGTAGGTCGCAAAAACCTCGATCGCCTCAAAAACATCTCCGAGCGGCTTTCCGTCTGCTCTACACGGGGTAGCGGTAAGACCGATAATCGCCGCGTCTGGATACAAGGAAATGAGCTTTTTGTACGAGTCCGCGGCTGCCCGATGCGCTTCGTCAACGAAAACGATGTCTGCGGGAGGGGCGCTACGACGGGCGAGACTTTGAATGGTCGCGACCTGAACAGGCATGAGCCGGTTGGTGCGAGCGTCATCGGCCATAATGACGCCAACTTCGTGTACTCCGTACTTCGCTAACTGCCGAACGGTTTGGTCAATGAGCTCTTTTCGGTGAACGACGAAGAGAATCTTGGCATTGAAATTGCGACGCGCAGAGTGAATAATACTTGAAGCTACGACGGTCTTTCCGCCCCCCGTCGGACCGCAAAGGATCACTCTCTTGCGCCCGGCAAGAATGTGAGCTCGGGCGGTACGGACGCCGAGGTCTTGGTAGGGGCGGAGGATGGGAGACGTCACGATCGCACGCTGTCTCCTACACCCCATCCTGGACCACGGATGGACGAGATAAAGTCACGCCAGGGTAGGAACTTGCCTGTTAAGCGGTTCCAGAACCCCCAAGACTTGCTCGTTTTTGGACCAGCGAAGAAGAGCGACCAACAGTCCTTCTCGAGTAGATCGACTCGATGGAAGTCGTTTGCGTCAATGGTATTCCAAGAACCTGGCAACACCTCACGCCGAACAACCTGACTTTCCTTACGCCGTTCTTCCGAATAACCACCGACAAGCACGAGCGAGCGCGACCAGATCCACGGGTGGTTGTGGAGCGCGCCGTCGGAATCGGAGCGATGAAACTTATGCAGATAGATGGAGACGCCGTCGTCGGGCCAGATTGCGTCTCTCTTTGGCGCGCCGTCGTCTGCAAAAGGCTCGCTTCCGTCGGACATCGTCGGTCGTCCGCACAGGTAGTAGCGAGAGAGGTAGGGACTCTTACCTTCACGATCGTAGATGACGCGCGGAGGCGGAAGAAGACGGGCGATACTTTCGATATCTTCTCGGTTCATCCCACCCACTTCCTCCCCTCAACCTCCATCGTGTCCGCACACTCAAGCGCTTCCGTGATTTGGCAGTCGGACGGATCGTTCTTCCCGAGACGAATTCTCTCGGCACACCACGCGCGAATGGCGAACGGTGCCGCCGCGTCTCGCCCAAGAAGAACGAACGTCATCTCTTCCGGATGGGCGTGCGACATGCATGAGTGATGCTGAGAAAGCTCGTCCTTCTTTCGCATCAGAACTTCGCCACCGCGCTCGGTTTGTCTGCCTCCGCCGGAGTGGCCGGTTTCGCGTTTGCTCCGAAATCGAAGGTTGTCCCAGTATCTTGCACCGGCTTCTTGGCGAGAATAAGACCGCGGATCAGAGCTTGGGCCTCTTGCTTCGCCGCAGCGTTCATCGGCTTATGAATTGTTCCTGAACGACCAGGATCGTTCACCCAGGATACTTTCGCGCGAGTCTTCTCTTCCCCACTTTCGTTCTCCCAGGTCTCGTGCTCAATCACGATCGAGACCTCATTCCTCGAAATAGTCTCGTCGTTCTGACTGTCGTAGCCACAGGATCCAAGACTCTCCGCTGTTCGCTCCCTGGTTTCCGGCGTAATCCAACCCGTCCATTTTACCTCTCGTCCTTTGAATGGTGTGTCACCACCGATAACAAATACGACCTCCACACCAGGAGTTCCCTTCTTGCTCGAATTAATGAAATCGATGCTCTTCGCGCGGGCGGTGTACGATCCTTCGGAAATGAGTTGCATATCTAGGCTCCCGTAGTGGATTGACTGTTGGAGTTGAGTTTTTTGGTGAGATTCTCCTCAATCAGGAGAAGTGTACGGAGATCCTTTGCGGCCTTCGTTACGAGTTCTTGAGCACGAGCGAACATGGGCGTTCCTTCCGCCAGCTTCAGGATGCGAAGCTCGATCGCTTCAGCAGATCCTCGTGAGGGCTCTGTCGGCGGCTTGTCGAGTAGGCCTCGACCGATTTCTGCGGCGCGTTCTGGCTCAATTCCAGCGGCTTTGAGAATCTCGCCTATCGGCGCGCCCGTGGTCGCCGCCTTTTGTTCGACGGTTTCAGGCGTAAACGGCGCTTGCGGCGGAGCGTTTTGCTTGAGCTCCTCCGCCTTGAGCTCGAGTCCCGCCACCGTCGCACGAAGCTGGAAGACATCATCCTGCGCCTTCTCGACATAATTTCGAGCCTTCGTTTGAACGTCCGCCGGCATCGTCGCTGCGAGCGCAGCGATACGAGCCTTGAGAACGTTTACCTCCCCACGATGCTTCGTGATCGAGGTCTCGAGCGCCTTCCAGGATAGCGGAAGCTTCCCGAGGATACCGTAGCGGTTCTTCGCCTCGTACCCGGTTCCGCGTGTCGTGAAGAGTAGTCGATCTCCCGTCACGATGACGCGCTCGTCGTCTTTCGTCTTCGCGACAGCAGCGTCGAAAGTCGTAAACCCTACGACGTCAGCCCATCGGGCGGTTTGCGACCAGGCCTTCTTTCCAAGGCTTGTCGTAAACTGATCGAAAGACCCGAGCTGAGGATCGAGCGCCGTCCTCACTACGGCATGAGCGAGCATACAGACGAGCATTCCCGCTTGTCGACACGCGTCGAGCTCTGCGAGAAGAAGCTTCCACTCAGCTCCGACCGCGACGTACCCGCTTCCGTAGTCATCGTTCATCTTCTGGAACGATTTACTGGCCTGCTGGGCAACGTAGTCCATCGTCATCTCTTCGAGCGGATCGACCGTATCGATTACGAGAGACTGGTAACCGGAGGTGTCCTTCGCGATGGCTCGCACGAGGCCGAGCATGTCCGGCCAAGTCTTCGGTGTCTCACGAATGCGGTCGACTCTGATGTCGTCGATCCCTTTGTCGAGGTCGATAAAAATCGGGTTGGGGAGGGTGGAGCCGAATGTCGATTTTCCGACTCCGGGCGGACCGTACACGACGAGGCGAGGAGAGAGAGGTTTCTGCGCGCCCGCTTTCACAACTTGATCGGACCAGCTCATTCAAAATCCCAGCTTTCTTGCTCACGCGCACGTGAGTCTTCTTTTCTCATAAAGAGAAAGTCGTCGTCGATACTCGCGCCCTCGGCGCATACTGCCCAGAACTGGCAGGGGCGACCCCATTTGAAGCACGAGTCCACGTTACGCGGCGGAAGACCCCCCAAAGCCCGCATGGCTCTCATAAGGTAGACGGTCTTTCGCACGTCCTCCTTGTGTTCTTCGGCTTCGTGCTCGAGACGAACCACGGTTGCCCGCTGGAAGTATCTTTCAGGTTCCTCCGCGATATCGGAAAGAATGCGGTTCTCGAAGTCTTGCTCCGTTTCATTCTTGCGCGGCTTCTGCGCTGGCTTCCTGAGTACGTCGTAGAGCACTTCCGTATGACCCCATCCTCGGAACTTGCTCGCTTCAAGATAGAAGCTGACCTGTGGATCCGTCAGTGAAACTTTCCTCCAGTAAGAGGAGCCAAGCGAGATATCTTCGCTCGTCGTCTTATGCTCAATAATGCATTTCTTCCCGGTATCAAGGCGAATGCCCACCCCATCAAATTCGCCAACGATCGTGACATCTCCAAGCGGAACCGAGAAAAATACGTCGGTCCTCTCGCACTGGAACATCCGATCTCGTCCAGACTTTGGATCGGTCCAGTACGCTTCGTACGCACGGACAAGAGCTCGAATATCTGGTTGTTCCGGAAGCTTTCGATCAACGCCGAGATGGTACGAACCAAGGTACCCGTGCGCACTTTTTCCTTTCGTGAGGGTTTTTGCGTCTGGCGCCCGCTTCATGCGACGAAGGACGTAACTGTAGTGATGTTCCCGTTCGCAGCGACGCCAGGCGGCAAGCTCTGAGTGAGAGTGCTTCTCGGGAGAGATCATGGAGAAAACATCCGTATCGTACGAACAGAAAAGTTAAAGTTCGCATTTTGAGATCCTGGAATCACACGCTTAAACCGATATCCCTCACGTTTCGCAGCTTCAATGAAGGCGCCGTTACTGACATATAAGCGCCCTCCCCAGTGCTCAACAAGATGCTTTAAGTAGTAGCTGCCAAAGGCAGTTTGAATCCGTTTCGTCGGTGCGGCGAATAGACGAAGCCACGTACGACAAGTAGCGATCTCATTTTCACTGGGTGGTTCTCCCAAATCGTCAGCGTTGCACGATCGGGGACCTTGCTTCGACGGCCAAAGACCACAGGCCGTAATCTTCGTCCAGTCTTGCTTCATTCCCTCATCCCCAGGCGCACAAGTTTCGCTCCCGCGTCCACACACATCTTGCCGACGTACGAAGCCGAATCTTTGCAGTCCCAGAGAAACGGCATCTTCCCAAGGATGGCCTTCACACCAGGCGCGAAGTGAATCCCTTCACTCGCAAGCCACTTCTTGTCCTTCACGGCCGGACTCTCCGGGTACGAAAAACTTTCAATGTACACGTCTCCAACCACGACGACCCACGACGCCATGCAACATTCCCTATCGGGTCTTCGCACGCCTCCGAATGTCCGCGGTTAGCGTCGAGGTAGATGCCGGACCCTATCGCACGCATTCGAACTCGTCAAGAGGTACGTATTACAAAAATCTGATCTTGACTCCTCTCCACGAGAAATGGCAGTGGTCATAGCTTCTTCCGCTCGAGTCGACTCACGGGTTCATGCAAACCCCACCCGCGCGGGCTCGTGAGCCGACTCGAGGGGAAGAGAAAGACGGGTGGGACCGTGCTGGAATACGAACGAACGCGTGGGGAGATGATCGCGTGACCATCTCGGCGGAGATCCCCCAGGGTCCCCACATCCCAGAACTCTCTGGAAATTTACCCCTTCTCGAGCAAGCGCTTCAGCTCTCTCGCGCAGGACTGAAGCTCGTCCTCGTTCACGCACCTGTGGTGCGCGAAGGGGTCACGACATGCACGTGTGAGATTCCGTCATGCGTGCAACAGAAGAGCGTTGGCAAGCACCCCATCGCCCGAGCGTGGCAAGCTGGGTTGATCGGCGAAGAGCAAGTGAGGAACGCTCTCGCGCGTCGACGATTTATTCCAAACATCGGAATTGTTCTCGGAGAGCAACCCTCGGGCGCCTACCTCGTCAGCATCGACATCGACGAGGAGGGAAGGTTCAAAGAGCTCGAGACCGAGCTTGGAGAGCTTCCTCCGACAGCGACGTGCGTGAGCGCGCGTGGCGAGAAGCGGTTCTACAGCATCCCGATCGACGTCGACCGGGAACGAATCAAGAACGTGACCGGCGTCGGCGGAAAGTCGGGCGTTGACCTCAAAGTGAAGGGGGGACAGGTCGTCGTTCCACCCAGCGTTCACGCCTCCGGGGTACCCTACAGGTGGACTCAGACGGGCGCGATAGCGGAGCTCCCCGCATCCTGGATTCTCGCCGTACTCAAGAAGCCGGACGTTCCGTCGTTCGTTCAAGGGTACACGCCCGCGACGATGCGAGAGGACAAGCGTCTCCGCGGGCGCACGGAGAAGTACCTCGAAAAAGCTTGCCTTAGCGAGGCTTCGATTCTCTCGAAGACGAAAAAAGGTCAAAGAAACTCGAGCTTTTACCGATCTCTATGCGCACTCCTTCCTCTGGCTCACGGGTGCTCCCTTCCCCGAGGGCACGACTACGTGGTCCGCGAGCTCTCGCGCGCTGCCCAGGCGACAGGTCTTGGCGAGAAAGAGATCCAAGCGACCGTCGCCTCAGCGGAGAAGTGGGTGAAGGAGTCCGGGGCGGTCCGAGTGATGCCCTACTTGGTGTCTTCGCCGAAGTCAGAAAGAAGCCCGTCCAAGCCGTCCGAACCCGTCCCCACCCGTCCCGGGACTTCCGAGACGGGTTCCATAGAAGAGAGCTGGGACTTCGGCGACGAACCAGGCACGAGCGCGGATGCGCGCGCGGCGTTTCTTGAAGCTCTTGGTGAGCTGCGAGAAAATCTTCAGCACGAGCCCAGTATCAAACTCCTCGTCCACAAGGGGCAAAACGCACCATGCGCCGAGAACGTCGCTCGCACCCTCGAACAAGACCCCCACTGGCATGGAGGACCCAAGTTCGACAGGTTCAGGCAAACGCTCACGTGGCCACGCGTTCCTGAGTGCTTGAAGAGCACACATCGAAACTCGTGGAACGACGTCGTAGACAGCGACGCGCTGGGACTTCAGGGGTGGCTTCTCTCGCAACCGACCGACGTCCGCGTGGCTGTCGGTTCGGACATCGCATGGGCAGGAATTCTACTCGCCGCGCACCGCAACCACTTCGATTCGCTCGTCTCCAAAGTCGAAGCTTTCCCCGAATGGGATCTCTTTCCTCGACTCGATACATGGCTCACCCATGTCTACGGCGCCGAGCCGACCGAAACCAACCGACGTATCGGTCGCGCGTGGCTCATCGGATCGATGGCGAGGGTCTTTCAGCCCGGGTGCATGGTCGACGTTGTTCCTATCCTTGAGACCCAGCGTCAGCGTGTAGGAAAGAATCGAAGCCTCGACGCTCTCTACTTTGGCGCGCCGTACATCCAGCTTCCCTCGATCGTGAAGGTCGGCGAGAACGCCGAGCTCGATCGTACCGCCGGATCATGCTGGTGCATCCACGACGACGAGAGCAAGCTTTTCTCGTCCACACGCGACTCGATGATGGCGTGGATCACCCGTCAGGTCGACACGTACCGGGTCGCGTGGGGTCGAACCCAGCTCGTCGTTCCTCGGCGTGCAGTCCTTGTGTGCTCGACCAACCGAACAGACTATCTCGTCGGAACCGAGAACCGTCGCTTCGCCCCTGTCCGTTGCTCCGACGCCGGCATCGACGTCGAGTGGGTCTTCCGGGAGCGCGAACAGCTCTGGGCGGAAGTCCTCGTCGCCTACCGCACCAAGGAGCCCTGGTACTTCGTCCAGACGGACGCTGCCTGGGAGGGTCTGGAGGAGGCTCAGGAGGCCCGTAGAGAGGAAGACGGAATGGCGTCCGCTGTCCGAATGTACCTCGCTCAGGCCGTCCGACCTAGCGAACCTCAGGCGTCGGATATTCTGTCTGCGTGCGGCGTTGAGCCCGCAAAACAGGATCCGCAAATGGTAAGGCGACTAGGTAGGATAATGGCGTCCTTAGGCTACAAACACATTGTTGCGCGTGTTGCAGGTAGCAAAATGGGCCGAGTTTATAGGCAAAAAACTTGATACCATTGGTTAAAAGCAATTGTTGCACATGTTGCACGTACCCCCCTAAGTTCTATACGCGCTCGCGCTTGCGGGCGGGCGCCTCGCGTACGCGCGCGCGCTCATACGCGCGCGCTCTTGTTCTTCTTTTTCAATTCATTATAAAACTAAGCCACGTGCAACAGCGCAACAAACTCGATATCATTAAGTAAAATCGCGCAACTTACGCGCAACAATCGCGCAACACTACGTGCAACAAATGGCTACTACGGAGGGAAAAGTGAACCAAAAAACTGGAAATCACACGGTAAACGGGCGAGAACGCGATCCGCGAGAGGGTTACTGGCACGGGTCCGCGACATCCCGTGGACAGGAAAGGTTTCGCGGGCTCCCTCTGAAAGAGCTTCTCGACTACGCCGCCGCAGTGAAGGCTCACGAGAGGGTTCGTCAGCCCTCGAAGGCAGAAGCTCAAGACGGCCGCTGGCAGGTTGGACAGGAACAAGAGACGGTAGCTCTCAAAGCGCTCCGTGCCGCCGTGCTGAAGATGCCGTGACGTCGGCGCGGGTTCGTGATACGTACGAGGCGTGCCCGCGCCCCTCAAAGACAACCGTCTCGTCGACATGCACCCGATCGTCGTCAAGTTCCGACGGACCGATCTGCAACGCGTCCGTGCCGCGGCCGCGCACGCCGACGAGATCGTGACGCTCTGGATCCGCGAGACGATCCTCCTCCGGCTCTCGCGGGTGAAGGCCAACCTTCCGGTGAGTCGGCTCTCGTACGAACCCCTCCTCGGTCGCGACGAGCCGATCTCGATTCGCTTTCGACCCTTGCAGTGGCGAAGGATCGAAGCCGCCGCGAGACGGGAAAAGACCGAATCGCTACGCGAGACCTCGACGTGGATTCGCGCGGTCGTGCTCGCGCGGACGAAGGAAGTGCTTCGAGCCGAGGCGTCGTGAAGTCGTCTGGCGAGCTACGCGTTTTAACGAACGGTGTCGTCTGGTCCGTTTGGCGGCGACACCATGCGTTTCCGGATCTTGAAGCGGCAGGGCTTGTGCCGCTGGAGATGGAGCCGTTGGCTGTCTGCACTACGGAAACAGCAGCCATCGCTGCGCTTCGCCTTCTTGACGGTGAGGCGTCCTGAGGCCGTGACCCTCGCCTACGCGATCCTCATCTGTCGACGATGCAAGCGCCGCCGCGTCGTGTATCCTCACCGATCGCTCATGACCGCTACGGCAATTCAGGAGTGGCTCTTGAGCCAGCAAGGGTGCATTTGCGGACATCGGAAGCACACCGTGGAGATCTTCTTCAAGAAGCCTAAGGTCGCGCAGGCATGACCGAAGCCCAACGCCAGCCGATTGCATCGAGCGCCACATGAGCGAAGCTCAACGTCAACGGACCGTCGAGCTCATCGAGCGTCTTCGGAAAGATCCGAACGTCTCGCCCGTGCTCTGGGAGCTCCTCGAGATCCTGGTGCAGCGACTTGAGCGCGCGGAGCAAAGGCGGTACGTGAGCTCGGGGAGCTTTTCGGCGACGAAGGTCGGGCGTATCTTGGAAGAGGGTCGAAATCTGGCGGGTGCCGATTCGGAGGATGACGATGAGAAGTGATCTCTGGAGAGCGGTAGTTTTGATCTGGGGTGGTGGGATTCTTTTTGGCGTGGGTGCTACCGGGGCCTGCACGAAGGCCGAAGAGACCGGCATCCTGAAAATCGTCACGCAGACCGGAGCGTGCGTCGCGCCGATCGTCGTCCAGGGGATCCTCGCGGGCGAGCCCGCCGGGCAGATCGCCGATTCGGCGCTTGCGTGCGCGGGGGCGGACATCGAAAGCGTCATCGCGTTCGTCGAGTCGCTCATGAGCTCCGATGCGGGGGTTGGCGACTCCGGACTCGCGCTCTCTCCCGTGGCGGAAGAGCGTCTTGGCGCCCTCCACGCCGAGCTCCTGAACCGACGCGCCGACCGCGCAACGCACGGGGTCGCCCCGCGCCGCTAAGGGGTCTGGCAACGATTCTCAGGACCTGATAGGGGTAGGACATGGTGAAACCGTCTAGGGGCCGATACGTGCGAGCAAACGCCCTTACGACGTTTACTAACGAGCAGGCGACTTACCTCGCCGTGGGCGGTACCGGTCTTCTCGTCCTCTTCGGGTGGATGATGTATCAGGCCGGGAAAATGTCGCAACAGATCGAGGATTTGCAGGCTGGGCCCGTGGGAGGATAACCGATGTCATCCGAGAAATTCTCCAGAATTCAAGAGCTTGGAGCAACGAGGAAGATGGCCGAAGAAGCGCTTGCGAGGCTGTTTCTTGTGAACGGGAGCTTGGGGGCTCTCCAGTCTTCGATCGTCTTCCAGCCGGGAGGAACTCCGGGCGGAAATGTCTACGCGACGGCGGCCGGGGTAGCTACTGCGCTCGCGGGGGTCAACGGTGCAGCGATCGTATACGTCGACAACACCTTCGCGCCATGTGTGATTCCGCCCGGAGTCATTTGGAATTTCGAGGGGTACGGGCAGATTTGGGGCATTCAGGGAGTCCCTCCGACGCTTACGATCAACGACACGGCCCAGATACAAGGCCTCGCCGCCGCAGAGAATGTGGTCCTCGTTGCGGAGAGTCAGACCGTTCCTTCGTTCAGTTTCAATTACTCAAAAATTCCGTATCTTTGGCTGAAACGCACGGCGACGCTCAAGACGGATGCGACAGCGACCATCGCTCCGATTCAGATCCCCGCCTTTCCGGGGACATTCGGGCTCGGGCTCGCGGAGGGGTCGACATTCGTAAACGCGACGCCCGCCGTTCCTTTGGTGACCGTCGGAACCGGGGGACGGATGATTTTCTTCGTGTTTCAGTCTCTATCGATTGCAGGAACGTCTACGGCCGTGTCGGGAGGTGCAGGCACCCTCGAGTGGGTCGGAGACGCGACGGCGTTCCCTCCGCCGACGTTCCCGGACTTCACCGGAACGTTCCTCGTCGTTGCTCCTCTCGAGTCGGCGCCGGGCGTGCGCTACGCGCCGGGGAATTCGGCGAACTGGGTCGCGCCGGCCCCGACGACGGTACAGGTGGCTCTCGATCGCATCGCGAACAATACGGGGAATGTTCACCCCATCCCCTAACGTCTAAGTAGCAAGAAGAGCCCCAGAGCTCCCACTCCCGCGAGGATGGGACCGTAGACTAGGTCTCCTTCCTCGGCTGTGATCGTCAGGCCGAGGGCGACAGCGGTCGCGCTGCCGACGAGGGCGACGGACTCCTCGTTGACTCCCTCACCTTTGGACCACTCGTAGGCTCCCGCGACCGCAGCGGCACCGAGCGCGGGGAGGATGATCGCGGGAGAACTCATCCCGTAACGCCGGGAGCTATACGGACGGCGCGGCGACCGGAATCGGCGAGATTGCGGGCGCGGTTACGCTCGAAGGTGTCGCGATGCTCGGCGCGACGGCTTGCGCGGCGGACGCGCCGCACGCGGCGATCGTGCTCGACGCCCAGACGCCTCCCGCGAAGCTCGCGAGGAGCCCGACGCCGGCCGCGATGGCAAAGTCTTCTCGGTACTGGTCCGAGAAGATAGCGCCAACGACGCCCACCAGCGTGGCGAGACCCCCTCCGCCGATCAAGACGGCCTGGGGGATACTCTGCGCGATCATCGACGTGCAGGAGGGGAGCTGTACGGGCGTGGCCTGGACGACAGACTGCCCTACGCCACGAACTTTTAGGTACCTTCGCATTTCTCGTCGTCCTTTCAGGAGTTGTCACCCGTCACGATGTTCGCGGGACCGAGATCCCCGGACCCTCCGGGAAACGTAGCGACTCCCCCGCCTCCCGAGTAGGCCGCGCCGCCTCCGGAGGTCCCGGCGTACCCTGAGGCCGTTCCGGTACTCGAAGGACCCCCCGAGGGGGACGCACCTCCGCCTGAGGATCCGCCTCCGCCTCCCGAGGTCGCTGCGCTCGCCGTTCCTCCTGAGAGGAGGTAGACGGCAACACCTACAGCGGCGAAGGCTGCGGCTCCCAAGCCGACTTTTTCAGCGGTCGTCATCTTCTTGGCCATGAAGTCATCCTATCACAGGTTGTCCCACAAATTTTGAAGGCCTTGGGCGAGGTTCGTGATCGGACTCGCTTGTTGCTGCGCTGATTGGATCTGTTGCTGAATGGCGGTTCCCGTTTGCTGAACCTGCTCGAGTTGACCTTGCACTCCGCTCGCGGCCTCGGTGGCTTGCTCTGCGGCGCTTCCAGCGGCCTCGGAGGCATTCTCTGCAGCTTCTTGCGCTTGGTCCGCTGCCTCGTTGACGTAATAGATTGCGATCCCGAGCGCGAGGACGACCGCCGCGGCTCCGCCGACGATGACGTACTCCTCTGTCGTGAGGGGATTTTTGTGATGGTAGAGTCGGTGTCGGCGCCACTGTCCGATCATCGCGAGCTCGGCGGATTCCTTGAAGCGGAAGAGAGCGCTTCGTCGTCCCGAGGGACGAACGTACCGATAGCCCTTCCCGGCCCGGCCACCCGTCCCTCGGCCACCCGTCCCTTTTTCCACGTACCAGCCGTCGTGTCGCGCCCTCCGGACGGCTTCCTTATGGTTGATGGGGTGTCGCATCAAGTCCCCGGCACGAATGGAGGAACCCCCGTGTCATCGATCACTCCCGGCGTCGGAGGGAGCGTTGCAGGCTGAGGCGGGTAACCACCTTGGGAGGACGAGGAAGCCTTGCTCAGAAAGAAGAACGCCGTCCCAAGGAGCGCGACAGCGACGACGCCTCCCATGACGAGCTCCGGAGCGGTGAGCTTATCCATTTAGAATCCTGCCGTTCCGCCCATATCTACGGTCTGCGCTGGCGCTGAGCTGCTTGCGGAGGAAGCGGACGGCAAGGTCTGGTTGCTTCCCGCGGGACCGAGCGTCGTGCTCTGCGGTTGGCTCGTCGCGGTGCTCGTGCCCTGCGACTGCGTGTAGAGCCAGTACCCGAGGCCTGCGAGAATCGCGAGGCCACCGACGATGACGACAGTTTTTTCGGTGGAGGAGGGGTGTGCGGGATTTGGTTTCGTTCGACGACCCAAGGTGCCTCCGACGCGCAATAGAGAAAAATTGGCTCGATACCAGGAAGTCTCGCCGTTAGGAAAAGCTACGCGAACTTTGGGTCCAGCCTGATGGGGTCCCCCTTGGGGCCCTTGAACTTCGACAATGTAGCCTCTCGCGCCCGCATGAGCCCCTTCAACGACGCGGACTTTTTGACCCACTCGCCAGCGGTAAGATTGTTGCCACCTTCGCCATTCAGATTTGGATGCCACGAAAGCGAGCCTACCTCTTGACTTCTTTCGAATCAAGCATCGTGGCCCTACGCGGGAAGACTGGCCTCAAGGCCTCGGCCCGTCGTAGGGTCGCGCCCCATGACTACCGCCTATCTATTGCGTTTCGCCGTAGCGCTTTGCGCCATTTTTTGGCGCGTTCGCCCAACTCCAGGAGGACATCGGGAGGCCGAGATGCGTTCGATCGCGCGAGAGATCCTCGATACAGATTGTTCTCCCCTCGAGTGCGTGACTCTCATGGGAATTCCTGCACTCGAGTCAGGATGGGAACGAACTGCGGTAGGAAAGGCTGGAGAACGCGGCGCGTGGCAGATCATGCCGCCCGCAGCCTCGTACGGAGCTCGAGAGGCTCTGAGACGCATGCGAGAGCAAGGGATGCTTGGCTACGTTGGATGTGTTCGGCACACCGAGGCCTGTGATCAGCTTATCCTCAACCGGACGCTCTTGCCCGCGATCTACCTATCGGCTTTTCCTGTCGAGGACAATCACGGGGCTGAGATCGCCTCCACTCCCTAAGGCTAACGAAGAGAGGGTGTCGTGGGAGGTTCGGAGGGTGGAGCCGCGGTCACCCCTCGTCGGCTCGTGCGACTCGACGGGTGCGCCTTTCGCTTTTTTGCGCTTTCGTGGATGTTTCCGATGGCCGTGACCTGTTGCGCTCCGTTTTCATCGACGGTTCGCGTGATCTGGTAGTCCGCTCCGTTGTCGGGAGCGGTCGTCATCGGAGCCGTAGCGTTGCCCTGAAACGAAAACGGAGACGTTCCACCTGGGTCGAAGAAGGCAGGGAGGAGGTAGTCGGAGATGCTCACGCCGGCTCCAGGCTGACCTGCGGGAATGTCGGGGGTGTAGCAGAACCCTTCAACCGCGTCGCAGAGCTCGAGGGCGTACTCCGTACCGTTGCCGTTGTCGCTCCAACGGTTGGCTCCGGGATCTCCGGCTGTCTCGAAGATTTCGTGAGAGACGACGACCGAGAGCGCAAAGGCTCCCGACGTTAAGGAGGGGAGACCATCGCGGAAGACCTGGACGGAGCCGTCGTCATGAAATCCGGCGGCTCCCTGTACGGTGGAGTCGGCTTGGATCTGCACGGCAACCTCGTCCGCACCGATGGTCGGGTCACCTGCGCGGCATCGAAACGACCCTCCCCAGTGTCCTTGGAAGGAGTGCGTGAGCACGTGGTCGACGGCCGCAGCGATTTGCGTGAGGACGTCGGGCGTGACGTCCGCTCCGGCGTTTTGGTTGACGAGGACGAAGGTGTGGAAGGTTTTCATGAAGACTCCTGAGTGGTTTTCTTTTTCATCCCCAGCGTCCCCGGTGTCGCGAGGAGGGAGCTCCCGATGAGGACCTTAACCGCGTCGGAGATGGCCTGCTGGAGACTCTTCGAGCTCCCGAGGTCCCCGAAGAAGACGCCCGCGAAGGCGAGGACGATCGGCACGTAGGGAACGAGGGCCTTCGGGACCTTCGCGTCGATGGCGTCGATCTTCGTCCGTGCGAAGGCGACGAGCGCGGCGACGACGAGGCAAACAGCGGCAACGTAAAGGTGAGCCGCGATGTCAGACCAGAGGAGGGTGAGGTTCAGCATGCCCTACGGTATCATGTCGCCTCGATGGAAGACGAGCGCACCAAGACCCGACGCGAATCGCAAGAGCTCCTCGACGCTCTTCGCGGCGACCCGTCGGTGAGCCCGCGAGCGTGGGAGCTCTTCGAGAACATCCTCGCGCGGCTTCTTCGCTTGGAGACAGGGTCCTTCGGTCCTGAGGAGACCCCGACGAAACCAGCGAGGCGGCTTACCGAGGCGCCCGGCAGGGAGGACCCTTCCGAGCGTGCGGATCCGGATCGGGAACCCACGTAGGCTCAGAGATCTTCTTTCGAAGCATTCTCTCGACGCTCGCCCTAGTCTTTGCGAGCCCGCGGGCGATGCCGAGTGCCTGAGCCTCTTTGGGAGGAACGACCTGCTCTTTGAAGGACAGGGCCGGGAAGAACCCTCCCCCGGGCTTAGGGCAGCGCAAGGTCTTGGCTAGGTGCTGGTCAAGGTGTTTTCCGCAGTGTCGGCAGAATTCGATCATGTTGGCAGCGATGGTGAAGGAATTGCTCGGGGTGGTATGTAAGGCTTGAAATGGGTCGTCGTATGGGCCAGGTAAGGCTGGATCCGGTGCTGGCGAGGCAAGTCGATAAGGATCGGAATGGATTGGATTGTCGAAACGGTTTGTCGTGAAAAGGTCAGGTAAGTCGAACAGGGTGGCGTGGCTGGGACTGTCGTAATGGGATGGGTCGGGTCGGAACGTCGAGGTCGGGTCGGAACGTCGAGACGGACCGGACCGTCTTACCGGGTCGCTTGCCAAGCAAAGTACCCTACGAATCCTAGGGCGAGACCTCCGACGATCATCGTCGGAGTCGTAGGAAAGCAGCCTCCCGCGAGGCAAATCTGTTGCTCGAGGTACGAGAAGAGGTCGGGGTTGTTCGTTTCGGCATTCTCGATCACCTGTTGCAGGTCCCCTTTCGTGATGGTCCCGGAACCCGTGACGTCGAGCGAAGCGTTTGCGGAGTAGTACGCGTCGCCTTGCTGCGAGATGACGTACGAGCTCGGAGAGTTTGGAACGAATGTCGCCGGTAAGAAATTCAACCAGTAGAGGTCCGCGGCCGAGATCGAAGAGATACTGTACTTGTCGAGCCACTGTTGCCAATACGCGAAGACGTAGGGCAGTTGCTCGGAAACGGTTAGTTGTGTGTATTGATCGACGGTGTAGTCGCTCGAGAAGATGCTGTAAGACGCTTGGCAAATCTGATTAAGCCCGACGCAGCCGATCGAATTCTTCGCTCCCGGGTTAAATCCTGATTCGTTAATCAGAAGCCCGGCGACGTCGAGCGGGTAGGCTCCTATGGCTTCGCACCCGGCGACGAAGACGGAGGCCCACCCTGTGTCGAAATACGAAGGAACCGAAGATTGTCCGAAGCCCGCGAGACGACCTGCTCGCGAGAGCGGGATGTAACCGTACCGGGTAAGAGCGTAGGCAGGAAAAGGCTTGGCTCGAAGCGATCTTGACCCGGCATGTCGCATAGACCTGGCTTGGAGGGGCACGGTACGTCGCATGGGAGCGAGCAGGGACGGAACGGCACGTCGCATGGGTCGGGAGAGTATCACGAAGCGAGGATGTGAAGCGGATCGGCATGTCATACGGGAGGGCGGGCTTGTCGGCTGGGCTGGGTCGGGCATGGCATGTCGTTAAGGAAAGGCTCGGCTTGGCATGTCGCGACGGGAGTGACGCGTTGGTGAAGCGGCTCGTCGAAATGGGGTGACGCGATACAGCTCGTCGAAGAGAGAATCGGTCGGGAACGTCGAAAAGGAAAGGCAGGAGGAGACGCGACCCGGAACGATAGGTCGAGCCGGTTTGAGATGATGCGGGATGGTGCGTCGACTAGGAGCGGTCAGACCTGGCATGTCGAGCCGGTTTGAGATGATGCGGGATGGTGCGTCGAAAAGAGTCGGCGTGGGATGGTGCGTCGAAAAGAGTCGGCGTGGGATGGTGCGTCGAGAAGAGCACGACGTGGGATGGTGCGTCGAGAAGAGCGCGACGTGGCAGGGAACGGAGCGTCGAGAAGAGCGCGACGTGGCAGGGAACGGAATGTCGCGAAGGGCAGGTCGAGTGTCTTGGAAGGAGCCGGATCGGCGAGTCGAAATGGCGAGGCTAGAGGCGATGAAGTGTGGAGCGTCGCTAAGGGCAGGTGCGATGAGGTCAGGTCCGTCGATTAGGACGGCAAGACGGGGTTGGGTAGGGCATGTCGCGAAGCGCAGGTTAGGTCTGGTCAGGGCTGGGGTGTCGAAAAAGATGCGGGATGGCGAGTCGACTAGGAGGGGTCAGACACGGCTCGTCGGGATGGCGGGGCCAGGACCGTCACGAAGAAGCGGGGCGAGGACTACAGGGCTTGAAACTCCAAGACGTCGAACTTTCCCTGTCCTTGCGACCTGTCGGCGCCGAGGCCATTCTCTTGCGAGAAGGTCAGCATCTTGACCATGTCCTCTTCGCCCACGTGCCTCTTCTCCTGGCCCGAGGTCGTGAGAACCCACACGACGAAGGAGATCGTCGGCTTTTCGAGGTAGTCCACCCTCTTGAGAGCCGTTCGCGGCCCTTGCGGAGTTTGCACGTGAATCGGTCCTTCGGAGAAGGCCGTGGGCTCCTTCGATCCCAGGTAGATTCTGTCGGCCGGGCGAGACTTCTCTGTGCTCTTGACTTCGAAGGCGTGCTGGAAAATCTGCTTCGAGCCGCGCTTCTGCGTCGTGACGAGGAGCATGGTTGCAGCCTCTTTGAACATGGCCTTGATCTGTCGAGCCCAGAGAAAGAGTCCGGCGTTGTCGCCCGGGAAGCCAATCCACGACTTCTCTTCGGTCGGTGTCAGCAAGGCCTCTCGCGCCTCTTTCTCCTGTTTCGTGGTCGTCTCGTCGTCGTGCTCGGTCGTCGCGGCAATCCAACCCCGAAGGAGTTCGGGATTCTTGGGCGTGCCGCCGCAGACCCTGTCACGGAAACGCAATTTGACGGCGTACTTGTCGTAGAGTTTCGAGGCGTCGAATCGATTTTCGGTCTTACTCATGATGATCTCCTGGTAGAAGCCCGGTTTTTGGTGGGCTGGTCAGGTAGGGTATGGGTCGTCGTGATGGTTCGGTAGGGACTGGGTCGGTAGGGAGTGGAATGTCGTTTGGGGGTGAGCATGGTTGCACGGACGTGGAGAGTCGTCTGGGAGCGAACCGGCCCGGCGTGGCATGTCGCGAAGTAACGTCAAAGCGATTTGCGTAGTCGTTCGATCTCCTTTCTCTGTTCGTTTACGATCCCCGTAAGTTCTTCCACGATCTTCTCGAGGTCTCGCACTCGACGGTCTCCGGCTGCTTCCCCACGCAGGCGTCGCACCGTCCGTACCGACTCGAGCGATGTCTCGCGCAAGGCGGCGTAACCCTCTTCGATCAACGGTAAGAGAATCGCTATAGGACCTTCGTGCAAAGCGCCGCAGCCGGGGCAGGCGTACTCCCGCCTGAGCTGAGGAATAGCCTCGTCGGCGAGGGAGATGCGAAAGGCTCGGACCTCGGCGCGGGTGGAGGGAGTGCCTAGGGAGATCCATTCGGTCATACGTCGACCGGGTCGTAAGTCGCCGCAAAGACGTCTGGCTTACACGGGTACTTCTCGCCTTTGACGCCGGTGATGATCCAGTCTTGGTCAGAAACCCTCAAGTATCCTTCTAGTGTACGAACGGCATAATAAGGCTCCTCACGTCCAGAGGGATTAGGATCATGAAGCACAACCCCTCCTATTTCTCTCATGCTTGAATTCCATTGAAATGCTTCGATAACAATTGGTTTTTTTCTAAACTTCGCCATTTTCAACTTCCTCGTGTGTCAACCGGATAAGCGTTGTCGAAGCTATCCCATTGAGAACAATGTCCTCCAGTATTGGTTGTCTCTTGATGCATGTCGGATCTGGTATTTGTACACTTGGATGGATTCCATCGATACAGTAGTGTCCTTTTCCCGATGATTCCCGGTAGATCTTCACCATCCCAAAACCGACAGGTTCTACACTTCCCCCACCAATCTTCGTGCAGACGTCTAGATTCATCGGAACCTAATTTGATGGAGGATTTCATTCTCGCCTCCGAAATACCCGACCCAAGCGCTCCGACTTCGCCCTTCGAGCTGCGGACTGTTGGCGTGCGGCGAGGTCGCCCAGGATGAATCCGAGGACGAAGCATACGGTGTAGCCAGCGACGTCGAGGAGGGTCACCTTTGTGCTCCTTTGGTTTGTCCGCGGCCCCACGTGACGGTTTGTCCGCGGCCCCACGTGACGGTGATTTCTGCTTCGTGTCTTCCCGGATGGTTTACCGGTAGCACGCATTGAATATGCATTCGGCTCATAGAACGGCATCGGCGCTTTTTGGGTTGCTTCTGCTCTCGGCGCCTAGCGACGCTACAGTAATAGGGACTACAAGCTGGGCATCCGTTTGGATTCCACGGTTCGTGCTTCACCACGGCTCCGGACTCTCCGGATCGAAGCCGGCTTTGCGGCAGATATCGACGGTCTGCAGCCCAACTCTAGCTAGCGCGTAGAAGTCTGCAGGGTGAAGGGCGCCCCACGTCTCTGTCGCGATTACCTTCAAGGCGCTCGAGAGCGTGCGCCGTTCTTCGAGGAGTTCCGTGCAACGCCGCTGCGTGGCCGTAAGGTTGTCGAGGACGGTCTTGAGCTCTCGGGAGAGGATGCGGTTCTTGTCCTCTTCTCGGGAAAGCCTGTCGTGCTCGCTCATGCTTTCCACACGACTTTCCCGGTATGATATTCCGTGAATTTCTTGCCCTTGTTCTCGATAAGGTTTTCGTAGATGGCGCGGAGCCTACCTTCGTTGTTTTGTTCGTAACCGTAAAATTGATGCTCAAACGCCCCTTCCATGGAACGCAAAAGGGGGATCGGAAATACAGACATAGTCTGATTCGACATGGCGTTCTCGTTATCCCAAAAAGCTATATACGTGTCTGACGCAGGCACGTTATTGAGTCGAATGGTCGCGGCAACCATTCCGGCGCCGATGGCGCATACTCGGCAAGCCGGTATACGTGGAAGTTTCAGGTATTCGCTCAAATCTTTGAACTTGGAGAGTCGATCATCATCGTAGAGGTCTACGTAATAACCTTTAATGGGAGAGATGCGCTTCAAGTCGAGGAGACCTAAGACGTCTTGAGCGACCATGACGATCTTCTTGGCCGGACTGGCATTCTTGAACGTTTTGTTGCTGCGCTCGATGCGCGCGACGAGTTTCTGAAATTTGTTCATCTCCTCACCTGTAACGATCTCAAGGTCTTAATCTGCTCTTCCCAGTCATGCCGTGCCCTGGCGAGGCGGTTCTTAAGATCCTGGCTCTCGTCTACCCAGCGGTACAGCGTCGACTTTCCGATTCGGAGGATGCGCGCTGTCTGTAAGGCGTCGCAGCCGCTTTCCCGGTAAGCCCGAACGATGGTTCGTTTCGCCTCCTCGGGCGACTCGTACCAGAGCGCGGCGAGGGTCTTATTTTTGGTGGCTGGCATGCTTGCCTAGTTCGGAAAGGAACACCATCAGGTCTTGTATTTCTTCGAGAGACATTTTCAGAACACCGGTCAGCGATTCGCTGCCCTTCCAGTCCTGTCGCCACACCCGAATTTCGTCTTTGTAAAGCTTCGTCTCGAAGAATTCGGATTGAAACTGCGTGGCGACGGTTCTCACGTTTTACTCCGCAATCTCGCGGCCCAGGTCTCGAGGATGTCCGCCGCGGCGAAGAGGAGGGGTTTGAGGTCGTTCCGGTAAGATTCTCCAGCCGATTGGGTGCGCGGCGGATTCTGGTTTACGTACAATTTTGGAGGAGATTGATTCGTCGCAGCGAAACAGGGTTCGTGAGCCTTCTTGCCGTCGCTTCGGATAACCACCAATCCTCCAGGCTCGATGGGAGTGTTGCAGAGTACGCATACGGTAGTTTCGAGGGTTTTTCCGTACATTTTCCAGTCCGCGTTTTTGGCGGTTTCATCTACTTGTTCAGATCCGGCGGACGGGACTGGTTTTTCTTCGAACGCTCCATATTCCGGCTTTTCTTCGCTCGTCCACACGGCCCACATGTCTCCGGCGTGGTCAATAACCGAAGCGTAGGTCTCTTTGACCTCGTAGAATCCACGGATGTACGTGTCCATTTCCTCCGGTCGGATTCCCTCCGGCCGCTTCAGGTACCGCCACGCCCTCTTCCTCGTCTGCTGTTTGATCGCACCCATGACTCCGACGGTCTTCTCGACCGGGTAGTCCACTTTCTCTGACGGGTCCGTGGGCTCCTCCGGGAAGAGCTCACCCTCCGGAACTCCGTCAGGAGGCGGCCCATCGAGGAAACGTCCCGCATGGGGCCCGAAGGGGAAGGACTCGAGTTTCTCTGTCGCCTCGCGGGTCTTGCGTACGCCTTCGCCGACGGGCTCACCATTAAAGCGTACGAGTTCTTTTTCTTGGATGGTGGTCATGTTTTCTCCTCCTCGGCGCACCGGCGAATGTCTTCGAGCGCCCTCTCCTGACTCGCGAAGAAGTGCGGAGACCGTCCCGTGGACGCCCGGTAGATCATCCGGGCGGCGGCCTTCACGCCAAACCGAGCCTCGAGTTCGTAGCCGGAGGGGCCAGCAAGATCGATCGCATGGCCCCCGCGGCAATGGGTCGTTCCGCAACCCTTCATCCCCGACGCGTTGTGCCAGTTCCCCATATCGAGGAGGCGACCGCCGTCGATGCGCTCGAGCATCTTGCCGTCGAGACCTTCCACGACCGGGACGTCGGGGTGAGTCTCGCGGTAGCGGCGCGCGCTCTCGAGGCGCGTCTCTTTGCCGACGAGGCGCTTGTAGGGCTCGGGCGGGTCCTTTTCCTCGACGCCAGACGGAACATTTCTCGCGTCTGCGAGGTTCGCGCCTGCGAGGTACGCGCCTGCGAGGTCCGCGCCTGCGAGGTACGCGCCTGCGAGGTCCGCGCGTGCGAGGTCCGCGCGTGCGAGGTTCGCGTCTGCGAGGTACGCGCCTGCGAGGTACGCGCCTGCGAGGTACGCGCCTGCGAGGTCCGCGCCTGCGAGGTCCGCGCCTGCGAGGTCCGCGCGTGCGAGGTACGCGCGTGCGTCAACCGCCTTGGCGACCGCGCCCCTCACGTCGTCCGCCTCGCCAGACCAGAGAACGGCGCCCGTGCTGCGATGCTTGATCATGTCATCCTCCCTCGGATTTCCTGCAAGATCGCGATAACGTCATCGAGGTCTTCCTTACTCCACGCAAGACAGACGGTCGGGTCGTCGTCCTCGGGGTCGTCGGGACCATTAATGGCCAAGACCTCGAAGTGCGGCGGCTCGGTCGCCACGGCGTGGAGCTCGAAGAGCACTTCTTCGTTGTCGGACTCCCAAGAGTCGATTAGCTCGGAGGCTGCTTCTGTAGCCTCGTCCTCCTGATCATTTTCAGGTTCTTCGGTGAGTCGTGCTGCGCTATCGGGGGGCTTGGTCATGGTGTTCCTTCCGCTCGGTATACGAGCATCAAACTGATCGTATGCAGTCTCGCCGACTCCTTCTCGTCGCGCTCGCGGGCGGCATCGCGAGCGAAGACGCGGGCGAGGTCACGAAAAAGGTGTTTGGAGGGGCCCGTTCGAGGTAGTCCACAGGGATAATCTCGCGTCTGAAGCGCGAGCTTCACCGGCGAAGGCGGCTTGTGAGGCCACCCTGGGATGAGATTCGGGTCGAAGATACGCCCGCCGCGATGGGGCTTGTCGAAGATCATCGCAACATATTTCCGACCTTGCGCGAAGCCTCCAGCAGGTCGTTCGGCGCTTCGGGGTCGCGGTAATGCTTCGTCCCTTTCGGCCAGCGGACGGGATGATGGTCCCAGCCGAGGAAGATGCCTTGGAAGTCCCATTTTGCGAAGGTGCCGGGTTTTACGAAGAAGAACATGTTTCTAGTGCAGCCTTTATTTGCGCGATTAGTATTTCTGCGTACTTACGTTCAAGAATGAGAAGCTTTCCCTGACCTACATATCGACCTTCGAAGAAGGATGCGTTCAGGAACAGGCTAACTTGTTCGTGGTTGCCGGCGGCTTGAATGCTACCGATGTATCGCCCGTCTTCTATCGTAGGAAGGCACATGCCAAGTTTGGGAATCATCATGGCGTCTCACACGTCACGAGCGGCGCACCGTCGATCATCTCGCATCCTCCGTAAATCTGTCCCGAGGCGCAGAGGTCCGACGGAATCGTGACGCTCGCGACGAGGCACGTGCACGTGTACGTCGACGTGCACGTACACATGTCGGGTGTCGTTGCGACCATGCTCGTACCCTCGGTCGACTCGTAGACGCAATACGTGGTCGGGGTCGTCGAGCCGATGCCACCGGGGCACACTACGGTAGCCACAGGAAAAGATGGGCAACCCGTGTCGGTGAAAGCGTCGGGGGGAACCACACGATCCGGAAGGACCATAACGTCCTCAGGGGGTGTGTGGGCATCTTCCGGCCGTGGACCGTCAGGAGCCGCATCCGGCCGTGGGTCGATGTGGTCCATATCGTGGGTGTTATGCGCGTCCGGGAGTTCGGTGCGGCGCGCGGCGTCCGGAGAGGAGTCGCCGTCGGAAAACGCGCCACCGCACGCGGCGCAGGCGAGAAGGAAGAGGTATTTTATCATTTCTTGAGATCCTCGATCGCCTTGTTGAGCATGTTGCCGAACATCGCCTTGCCGAACTCCATGCCCGGCCAGGGGCGGTGCCAGTCCTTGATGTGCTGCGCTTTGATCGCCTGGAGCGCCTCGATGATGGGGGCGTTCACCGCCTCCCTCCGGGCCTTTGCTTGGGCGATCCAGTAGCACTCCGCGCACGAGTCGCCGAGCGTCGGAAGATGCTTGGGGTTCACGGTGCAGTGGTAGGGCGGATGGTCGTTCACTTTCCGGCAGTCCGGGCAGAGCTTCTCCTCGGTGGGAGCGTCGCACCAGAGGCACTCGCTCATAACTCCCACCACGCTTTCGTTTGCTTGGCCCATTCCGCGAGAAGATCTTTCGCGGCTTCTACTTCCTGAGCTTCTGCTTTCGCTACAGCCTGTAGGACGGCGCGAGCATCGCTGGGAGGCATCGCGTTGATACTGTCCAACCACTCATCCTCGACCCCGTAGCCACACGTCGCGCCGCAGGCGCAGAGATGGGTCCCGGTCTGGAGGCACGAGGGGTACTCGTAGCATTGGTGGATGTGGTGGGTCACCATGATCCCTCCAAACTTTGGAGCCACGCTTCTGCCGCATCGCCCGCGGCACGCTTCGCTGCGTACCAGGCTCGACTAAGAGCCTTGCTGTCGGGATTGTCCGGATCGACTTGATACGAGGATCGGAGGGCTTCGAGAAGTTCTAGGGCTTCGAGAAGCTCTTGTCGCCTTAGCGTTTGCTGACCGGGACTCATGGGAGAGCTCCTTTCGTAGTACCGCCACCTAGCGCGGAACCGACGTGGATGTTCCGTCCCGCTCTCTGCCCTTCGGAGTAGGCGTCGTAGCGACTCGGGCCCGCGTAGTGACCTCCGCCGCGTCGACGTTTCTCGCGTTCAGCGACGTCGGGGTAGAGACGGTGAAGCTCCGCTTTCGCGTCGTCCTTTCGCCGATCGTAGATCGCGAGCGCGGCCGAGACTTCGGGTTTGATCGCAGATACGACCTTGACTTGCGCCCGCTGGGCTTCTTTGCTCTCGGTCAACTTCGACATCACCCCGTTAACCGCGCCGCGCTTGAAGGAATCGAGGAAGGCCTTTCCTTGACCTTTGTTGAGTTGCGCTAGACGTTCGATCTCGACCGTGAGCCAGCCGAGCATGTAGCGAACGCTCGCGACGTCGGATGGACGACCGACGACCTTGTAGACGTAACCGCCCTGGCCCAAAGACCACGTTAGGAATCCGGCGCACGAGTAGTGCCGCACGAGCCCTGAGGTTAGAATCTTCCGCCACGTAGGGAGGCGATGCCACGACGTAAGAGGAGATGTATCCTCAGCGGGTTTTTCAGCCGGTTCGGTTCCATCGGCTTCGAATTGAGCTTGCTGTAGGCCATGCTCCTGGATCAGTCGATCGGCCGCAGCGGCTGCCGCGGCGGCTTCATGAATGTTGCTCGATCGAGAGAGCCGGAGGAGCTTCTGCACCTTATCGATGATATTGGTCATGGCGCCCTCCCAGCCAATTCCAGCATGATGGATAATTTTGCTTGAAGCGCTCCGATGGTTCGATCAGCAGAGTAGCCTCTGCTGTTTGCAGAGCTTACGCGGTACGGGAATTTTGAGGATGGAGCAACAATCGTTTCTTCGCCAATACGATTCAGGATCAGCAATATCTCGTCTTTGGTGAGCATGGCGTGTCTCCCTGCAAAAAGAGAAGAGTTCAGGCAGGACTAGCCTTTCGCGTTCTTTGATCCCACGTGCTTGCGCTTCCGGTAGCTACTCGGTTGCTTGGGCCCGCTTGAGCCTGAACCCTCCTCAGTCGACGCGCGAGCGGCAGGGGACGAGCGCTCGTGCGTCGACGGAGAGGGGTGCCAGCGCGACGAGACTTCATGTCTGCTCAAAGAATCGATTTAGGTGACACGCGTCAGCCATAAAAGGATCCGTCATGCGTTGTTTCCCGCGACCGATACAACCCGGTGGGTAAAGTCGAAGGCGTCTACCGTAGATCACGTAGACGTTTTCGCTTGGATAGGCGGTAAGACGCGGGCGAAAAGGTACAGCGGTTATGTCGAGCGGCGCGCGGTAGTACAGGGTCTGTCCTGCTCTCGCCGCTCGGATAACATCGGACCACGAAGCGAAGGCTCTCATGCCGACCCCTCGCGGCGCTCTTTTTCGAGCTCATCTCTCCACAGTTCTAGTCCCTTCTCGAGAGTAACTTTTCGCAGACGTTCGCCGTCCCACCACGCTATGACGTCACCCTTCTGAATGTGCGTGGAGAACGTCGAAGGTCGAAAGTTACCTGGCGTGTAGACCGGACGAACGATGATTGTGTGTAGTTCCGACAGAACGAAGAGAAAAGGCCCCTTCCACTCTTCGCAGAATCGTCTGTCTACGACAAGCAAGTCACTTTGGAAGCTCGTGAGTAGGTTTGGGTGTGCATCAGCAAGTCGGCAGAGGGCACACCATGCTTCTGCCTTAGGCATGTTCTCTCCAGCAACTATGGCTTGGTATGTTTCGACACACGAGCAAACGCGTTTTTCGTCAAGGTGATGATTGCAGGACATGGTTCTCACGCTGACCTCCTTGCTAGCGCTTCTCGCCCTTTCTCGGTGATCCGGTACTCCGGGATCCACCGAACATGTCTTCGTGGCCGATCCACGGTCACATTGAATCCTCCACAACGCTCGATGAAGCCCTTGGTTTCGAGGTTTGCGGCTGTTTTGGCGGCTGCCCAAGAAGCCTTACGTGCAAAGACCTTGAGATCTCTTGTTTGGGCCGTTGTCAGTGTGCTCACGCTGACCTCGCTTCCGCATGCGCTTCCTGATCCGTCTTCCCCTCCGCTCGCAGCCGCGCGTAGTCGCGTTGCCACCGAATCCAGTCGAGTAGCTCTTTCTGGACCTTGATCGGGAGCCCGAGCAGGAACGTCGTGTCGTTCACCTCAGGGGACCATAGGTTCTGAGCGAGATGATGGAGCGCGTGGTCCTCGGCGTCTTCGCGCTCGCCGCGAACGGTTTGAAAAAGACCTACGCTGCTAGAGCCCGCGGCCCCACCGAACCAATAGCCCCATCCGTCGAGCATTGGGGCAACAATGACCACATGGCCTTTCCAGCGGAGGACGCGAGGCCCGCGGTCAAGCCGCACAAGAGCCGCTAGGACCTCTTCGCTGCACTTCGTAGCGGCGAGCGAAGGCGTGGGGCCTTCGATTGCGATGGGTCCTATGGTCGCGACGTGGCCCTTGACGCGTCCGCGGGGGTCCTTGTGCTTGGTGAGTGTGGGTTTCATGCGCCGTCCTCCCGTTCGGGTTGGTGTGCTTGGCCTTCCGTATGGGCCCATCGTGGACGGTAGGTCGCTTCGACCCGGTAGAAGCACTGACTCTCATGGTCAGCTTGCCACGTGTCGATGCAAACGAAGCACGAGGCCCATTCGGCGAAGAGGGCTCGCGCGGCGTGCATGGCGTCTTCGGCCGTCTTGTGGACCTCCTCAAGGGTCGGCTTGCGGCTTGCGTGAACCTCCCACACTTCGAAACGGCCGGGCGAAGATTCGGGGCGGAGGAGAATGGGGTTTTTCATGCTGGCACCCACGATCGGAATTCGTGCCGTGCCTTCTCCCCCTTCGGACCCTTCCACGCGGAAGGTTCGAAGCCTCCGTTACGAAGCCAGCGGGCGAGGTCACGCCATGCTTTGGAGGCTTCGTCGTTATCGCCGTCAGCCACGGCGAAGGCCCATCGTTCGAGACATGCGTCCGGATCCATCGTCTCCCTGCCTTTCCCCTCCCTAGTCGCGGCTCGCTTCGTGTCGAGCCGCGACTAGG
>Ga0187783_10000110_pt1 | contig 60184 bp, 60 predicted proteins | sample 1015_SJ02_MP02_2_FD_132471 | JGI IMG/M metagenome (GOLD analysis project Ga0187783, IMG submission 132471) | Tropical peat soil microbial communities from peatlands in Department of Meta, Colombia - 1015_SJ02_MP02_20_MG | ecosystem: Environmental > Terrestrial > Soil > Wetlands > Peat | place... | reverse complement strand
GGGTACGGTCCAGGTCACGGCAGCCCCTGCCGGTTGCGGTCAGAAGGGCTACGTGGACGGATACACAATCATTGCCTGGCCTGTCAACGTCGGCACCACCGGTCAGCGTTCTTTCTGCTCGGATGGCACTGGCGTCATTCAGTACCTTTCGACGGGCGTTCAGCCGGCTCCTGCCGCGCCTCTCTGCGCTGGTATGACCGGCCCGCTCAGCCAGTAAGCTCTTTCCGATTCAACGCAAAGGGGAGGCCTGCCGCCTCCCCTTTTGCATTTCTATGTGGATGGTTTCCGCCTGGCCAACTTCCTAGCCGCCACCGAATTTCTCACCCGACAAGTTTGGTGCAGACATTATTCGTAACGAAGGGCGATCAGAGGGTCGATCCGAGCCGCTCGGCGCGCAGGAATGAAGCAGGCCGCGGCGCCCACGATCAGGACAACGAGCGAAACCGTCAACACAGTTAGTGGGTCGGTGGATGCGACGCCAAAAAGCTCTTTTGCAAGCACGCGCAGGATCGCGAAACTTGCACCGAGACCGATAGCGATTCCGGTGGCGACCAGCCCAAGCCCTTGTCCCACTATCATGCGGAAGATTTTCGCGCGCTGCGCACCTAGCGCCATGCGGATGCCGATGTCATGCGTCTGCAGTGAAACGGTGTACCCCATGATGCTGAAGACTCCGATCGCGGCAAGAATGAGTCCGATCACTGCAAATGAGCCTAACGATTCAAGGCCGAACTGCGGCTCGGCGAACGTGGATTGCTGAATAACATTCGTGAGCGTGTCCTCGTCGGTCACCGCAACGGCGTGATCCACTGACCACACTTGTTCGCGAATGTCTTTCAGCAGCGAAAGCGGGTCAACCGCAGTCCGCACAATCACGCGCCGCTCTTCGTATGCGGTAATCGTGTACGGGATAAAAGCGGCAGGTTGGATCGGGTTTCGGAAGCCTATGTTTCGCATGTCGGAAACCACGCCAATCACCTCAAAATAGGCGTCATGCGGAGCCTCAGTGATTTGATCGAAGGCGTTGAACTTGATTTTCTGGCCAAGCGGATCGCTTGGGCTAAGGTACTTCTGCGCAAAAGTCTGGTTCACCACCGCTACGAGGCGCCCCGAGTCGACGTCGCTGGCTGACAATAGCCGGCCCCGCAAGAGACGCAATCCTAGCGTCTTGAAATAATCCTCGCTGCATACGTCAAAGAGGCTTGGCCAATTTTCCGAGTGAACCTTGCCGGGAATGGTGATGTCGTCGCTGCTGTCGGAGTCGTAAGGCGGAAAACCCATCGTTGCCGCTGCAGAAACTACTCCTGGCAGTGTCTCTATTCTCTGGAGTGCTTGACCGAAGAAAGCTTTCTTCTCTGCGACAGCCCTGTAGTGTCCCATCGGAAACCCCAGCTCCATCGTCAAGATATTGGTCGGATCGAAGCCGAGCGTCACGTGCGTGAGCGCATACAGCGACCGCACCATCAGCCCCGTGCCGGCCAGCAGTATGATCGAAAGAGCCACTTCCACCACTACAAGGGCCGCGCGAAGCTTGCCATGCCGGAAGCTCGAATCGGCTCCCTTCGCAGTGCCGGCAAGTCCTATATTCAAGTCGCGTCGCACGGAATGAAGTGCCGGGGCCAGCCCGCAGACGATCGTCGTAGCCAATGTCACCCCGACGGCAAAAAGCAGCACAACGCGGTTGAGCTCGATTTCCGCTTCACCTGGAAGAATGTGGGGAATTACGCTGGCAGTGACGCGAATCCCCGCGTATGCAAACATGCAACCTAGTGCTCCACCGACCAGAGCCAGGGCCAGGCTTTCCACGAGTAATTGCCGGACGAGGCGCCAGCGGGACGCCCCCAGCGATGCGCGTATCGAAATTTCCTTTTCGCGTACTGTGGCGCGGGCCAATAAAAGATTCGCAACGTTGCTGCAGGCGATTAGGAGCAGCATTGCCACGGCAGCGAGAAGCAGATACAGCGTGACCTTTGAGTCTCCCACCACGTCGCTTGCTAGTGAATCAACGTGAACGCTGAATCGTTTCGGATAGCGTCGGGGGTATACCGTGGCAAGGCGGCGCGCGATAACGTCAATATCGGCAGCGACTGCCGCAAACGTGACACCACGTTTTAGCCGCTCTTCGGCCACCAGGTAGCGCGGGCGGTTGTACTCGTTCACTCCATCGGGTGTATCGCGCGAAAGGCTCAGAGGAAAATAGATGGCGGACCCGAAGTAGCGAAACCTATTTGGCATAATGCCCACCAGCGTTCGCGATCTTCCATTCAACGTGACCTGTGTCCCCAGGACTCTTGGATCGCCTCCGAATCGCTCTTTCCAGCATCGGTAACTCAGTATGAAAACTGGCGGCGCCCCCGGTTCGCCATCATCGTCGGTGAGCCAGCGACCGAGCAGCGGTTGGACGCCAAGAAACGGAAACGTGTTCGTCGTCACGTAGGATCCATCGAGTTGCTCCGTGCCCGTGCGTGTGGAGTAGAGGACCGACGTGTATGCTGTGCCGACCATGTCTGAAAACACATGGTTCTGTTCGCGGTAGTCGAGAAATTCAGGGAATGCAAAGGCGCCGCGGCCGCGCACTCCCCCTTCGTCATCGTCATGGATCTGGAAAATGGTGATTCCGCTCGCGTTTTTGTATGGAAAAGGATTGAGAAGGCCATCATAAATGACGCTGAAGACGACCGTGGATGAGCCAATGCCGAGCGCCAAAGCAAAAATGGCCAGAATCGCGAAACGTCGGTCCTTGAAGAGGATACGAACGCCATATCGAAAATCCTGCCAGAAGCTCTCGATCCATTCCGTTCCGCGCATGTCTCGACATTCTTCCTTGGTTTGCTCCACGCGTCCGAAGTCGCGCATTGCGGCCTCGTGCGCTTCTTGCGGAGTCATTCCTGCCGCGACGTACTCGCGCGTCTTCGCCTCGACATGAAACCGTACTTCCTCGTCCAGCTCACTATCGAGTGAACCATGCCGCAGCAGTGAACCTATCTTCCTAATCAGTGACATAACTCCTCTCGGAATCACACTCAGTTCAAAACCGTTCTCCACGCAAGTCACTCGTGGCGCAGCGCGACCATCGGATCGATGCGAGTAGCCCGTCGAGCTGGCAAATAGCACGCGAGAAACGCGACTGAACCGAGCAGGAGAGACATGGCTCCGAACGTCAAAGGGTCGATAGCCCGCACTCCAAACAGCAAGCTGCCCAAGTACCGCGTGACGTCGGCGGCTATGGCAAGCCCGATTACGATGCCAGCCAAAGTGAGCGCAAGCCCTTGTCGAGCGCTCAGCCATATCATTTCATCGCTCTGCGCACCGAGGGCCATTCGGACACCGATTTCGTGTGTTCGCCGAATTACTCCGTACGACACGATTCCGTAAAGCCCGATGCATGCCAGCAGCAGCCCAAGCAGCCCAAAAAGAATCGAGAGAGCCGCGACCAATCGTTCCTGAAAAATGTTCCGGTCAATTTGCTCGGTCTGAGTCATCATGTGCAGAACGACAAAATCATGGTTCACGCTCCCAACAGTGTTGTAAACCATTGAAATCAAAGCCTTGGGATCACCCTCTGTGCGTAGCTCGAAAACCGGGAACGGTAATGTGTCGGGTACGAAGATCATTGGGCGCATGTCGTCACGAAGGCTGTCGTATTTTGTGTCCCCTACCTCGCCGATGACCTGCCATTGAACGGGGTTGCCTGCCTCAGTGAGTGTGCGACCGAGCGGGCCTCCATCGCCAAGATTCTTTCGGGAGAAAGTTCGGTTGACGATGACGGGCTTTGGTTTCACGGAGGACACGAAGTCGCCCTTAATGAAAGTCCTACCGGCCATCAACGGGATTCGCATCGTTTCAAAGTACGCGGGGCCAACAGCCAAAGTGTCCACGTCGAACGGAGGTTCTCCGGGGAGGTTCACTCTGGTCGTGGCCCTGCCGCCAGCCAATAACGCATCTCCCGAGTAGCTTGCAGAAACCACACCCGGCAAGTCCGAGAGGCGGTTCTGCAGTTCTTGATTCAGCTGGTTGACGCGCGGATCTTCCAACGGGACGCCGCCCGCCCTCATGTCGAGCTCAAAAAGAAGAAGGCCATCCGGTTTGAATCCGAGATCCGTTCTTTCGAGGTTCACGAGCGTGCGGCCCAGTAATGCTGCCCCTACAAGAACCAAGATTGAAATCGCCACTTGCGCGACGACGAGGGCTCGGCCCAGGCGCGATGACTGCTTAGGGTCGGCACTTGTCTGGCCGCGGCCGAGAGCCGGAACAACATCCACGCGAGAATTGCGAAGAGCGGGGGCTAATCCGAAAACAATGCCGACGGCCATTGAAACAGCGATCGTGAAAATCAGAACATGCCCATCAATCGCGGCATTAATCTCAAGCGGGAAATACCAGTTGCTCGATAGAAAAGCGACCAAAGATTTCGCTGCCACCCGCGCGAGAAGGATTCCCAGCGCGCCTCCTGCGGCAGACAGCAGAATGCCTTCAGTGAGCAGTTGGCGGATGATCCTCCAACGTCCCGCCCCAAGCGTCCGCCGCACGGCCATCTCTTTCTCTCTTGCAGAAGCTCGCGCGAGCATCAACCCGGCAACGTTGGCGCAAGTGAGCAGGAGGATCAGGCCCACGATCGTCATCAAGACGAAGAGCGGTTTTCCAAAGACCATGCGGAGCGTGCCGAGTCCGGTGGCAACGCTCGGAAGCAGCAATCTGGGCGTATCGCTCGCGTTGAAGAGAGGAGCAGGGCCGGCGGTAGTGTTGGGAATCAACCTGGCATTGATCTCTGCCTCAGCGCGGCGCTGCGTCACACCCGGCCGGAGCCGCGCCATTACATCGAGCCATAAAGAAGCGCCATCTGTTCGCTTCGGCAGCGGCCTAATCGTGTCCGCGTACACAAGCGGCAACCAAAAGTCGATCGGGGTTCCGGCGTCGAGTTCCGGGAAACCGTGGCCAGTGATGCCTACGATCCTGTAGGGTTGGCGGTTGATCAGGGCTGTTTTTCCAAGCGCGGTTGGGTCGGAATTCAATTCCGTCCGCCAATAGTGATCACTCAAGACGATCACGGGTGTTGCGCCGGGCACGTCATCAGATGGGTTGAGAGGGCGCCCTAAGGCGGTCATCGAACCAAGGGTAGAGAAGAAGTCGCCGGAGACGAACATTCCGCGTCGCTGGGTCGGCCGGTCAGTTACTTTGATGGTTTTGTTCGCGACAGCGAACGCGAAGGCTCCCGAGAACACGTCGCGTGCTGCGCGTACCTGCTCAAACATGGGGTATGAAACGGAACACCCGCTCACCAATGAAGGCGAATCCTGGAAGTCTGGCGGACAGGCGGCAAACCGAACATAAGCATGCACAGTCGGTTGCTTGCGTGCGGTCCACTCCAAAAGAACTAATTGCTGTGGATCATGCACAGGCAACAATCGGAGAGCCACGGCATTGATGATGCTGAAAATCGCGGTGTTGGCTCCGATGCCGAGAGCGAGGGTGAGGACGGCGACAATGGTAAAGCCAGGAGATTTGCGCAGCATGCGAATCCCGTAGCGAAGGTCCTGCCAGAAATTTCCGATCCATTGCGTTCCGCGGGTGTCGCGGCATTCGTCCTTCGTTTGCTCCACGCGTCCAAAATCGCGCATTGCGGTGTCACGCGCTTCTTGAGGAGTCATTCCTGCCTCGACGTACTCGCGCGACTTTGTCTCGATGTGGAATCGCACTTCCTCATCGAGTTCGGTATCCAGTGAGCCCCGCCGCCATAGCGCCCGCAGCTTCTTCATCACGCCCATGTCATCCTCCCTGGCGCGGGACTCATGCGAACCGCAGCACCTTAGCCACGGCCCCCGTTACGCGGCTCCATTCTTCCTGTTCGCGTTCGAGTTGCCGCCGTCCCGCGGCTGTCAGCTTGTAATACTTGGCGCGTCGGCCGTTCTCGCTTGGCTTCCATTCGGACGTAATCCAATCAGCTTGTTCCATCCGGTGAAGAGCGGGATAGAGAGACCCTTCCTGCACGCGCAACGCGTCCTCAGAAATCTGCTGAATTCGTTGCACGAGTGCATACCCGTGCGAAGGTCCTCTCTGGAGGATTTTTAGAACAAGAAGGTCGAGCGCACCCTGCAACTGATCTTTGCCCATGTTTGCATCCCCCTTGTCACATAGATGTCTAGGGGAACAAATGCTCCCAAGCTGGGTCGCTTGTCAAACCCTTTTCACTGCCGCTTCCTTCAGTCTGATTTACGGATTGGGATTCGAGGCAAACAGGAACTGCTGTCGGGTGATGCGCATGGAGCTGTCCAGATCGACTCGCACGAAAATATTATCGGGGATTGCATCTGCGAAGGAAAACTGCAAATCGTGCAGTTCAAACCGCCAACCGTCTTCCTGCTGTCCGACGTACGCCAAAGGAAATCGAGCATATCGCAGATATAGTTGTGTGACCTCCGCCTGCTGCCCCGCGCGTAGCGCCGCGGTATCATCGGGCTTGTAGTGGGTCACGCTCCGATCCGGATCAAACTTCTCCTGATGTCCCACTGTGAAGTTGATCTCCTCGACCGTGTTGTCCGTCACGACCACACCCCGCCAGTCGAATGGCAGCGACGAAGATGAAAGCGGAAATACATCTCCCGAAAGCGCTACTTGCCGCCGATACTCGTGCGACATCACCAGCTCGACAGCTTCTTTGTGCAACGCAGCTCTCGCGCCGATATACACAACTATTGCTGCCAACGCCAAACCGGCGCCCATACGCCCCCTCACTCGCTTCTTCCGGTCGCCAATCTCTTCGCTCACCAGCCCCAGTAGCAGGGGCAGGAGCAGTCCGGCTAAGAGCGCAATCAGAATCCACAGATCCAGGTTCGTTAGCAGATTCCAGGCGTAGAGATGCACATCAAAAGGCCAAAAGAGCTGCACTCCCGTGCCGCTCGCCATATCGAGCGCCATGTGTCCTGCCGCGCCGATTCCAGACGCAATGAACGCAGCCAAGAAGCCGAGAGGCTTAGCCTTTTCGGCGTCGAATTCGCTTCCTCTCCGCCTTCGGTCGAGCGCACAGAAGACTCCCGCCGTCGCCCCGGCAATCACTACGCCACCTGCGATCGAATGCAGCAGGCCGCGATGAAATCTCAGGAAATCCTCAGGTCCGCCGAAGTAGCTCAGGTAATCCAAGTCTGCCGCGGCACCCGCCGTCACCATCATGGCGGTTCCAAACCGCGGCAATTTCCTCTGCCCCGCGCGCCCTAGCGCCAACGATGCCAGCGCGTGCGTTACCGGCTCCATGTCTTACTGTTTTGGCGCCGGCACGACAATCGACAGCGCCTCTGGCACAATCCGAAACTTCAGCGGCAAAGGTCCGATAGGCTCGCCGTCCACCTGCGCGTAGACCATCCTCTCGTCCGCAGGCTCACAGATAACCTCCGTGTCTTTCCAGTAGTCGATGCCTTCGAATCCGCGTAGCTTGCCCATCCACAGCGCAGGCAGACAGGCCAGGTACTTGAGCCGGCTCGTCGACGAGTTCGTCAGCATCTCGAATGAATCCTCGAACAAACTCGCCTGCGTTGTAATTTTGAACGGCCCCCCATAGTTCGCCGTTCTCCCGATCACGATAATCGTCGCCCGGCGCTCTTGCCCGCCAGACCGCACCCGCATCTCCGGAAAATCGTACCGAAAGAGCTGTTTCAATCCCTCCATCCAATACGCCACGATCCCCGCATTCTTCTTCAGTATCTCGTCCACTCCGTTGACGATCGCACCATCCGGCCCCGCTCCCCCAACGCAGAGAAAATACCGCCCGCTACCGCCCCCGGACCCGTTCCCGTTCTCGCTCAATGCGCTGGCCAACCCCAACGCAATCCGTCGCACAACTCCGCCCGGAATCAGTCTTGCCGCGTGCGGGATGTCCCACGGGACTCCCAATTCTTTCGCTAAAATATTGGCCGTCCCAGCAGGCAGCAGTGCCATGGGCACCTGACTGCCCGCCAAGCCGTTGATCACCTCGTTCACTGTCCCGTCGCCGCCGCACGCAATCACCAAGTCTTTCCGTTGCTCAACTCCGAGACGCGCCATGCTCCGTGCGGCTCCCGGCGACGTCGTTGCGGCAATCTCCGTCGCCGTCCCCGCATCTTTTAGTATGCGGACCGCCTTCTCGATTTCCTCAAACCGCCGATTACGCCGCCGGCCGCTCGTCGGGTTATAAATCAGCAGCGCGTTTTTCACCCCTTCAGGCATGGTTCTCCCGCATTCCGAAATAATCACGCATTGTATAATAGCCGCTTGGTTTGAACGACTTCATACCTCTATTTGAGGTTCCATGCCCAAGAATCGCAACGCCGCCGCCGAGCTCGAACGCCTCCGCAACGAAATTCGTCGTCACGAGTATCTGTATTTCGTTCAGGACGATCCAGAAATCTCCGATGCCGCTTTCGACCGACTCGTCGCCCAGCTCCGCCATCTCGAGTCCGAACGCCTTGACCTGATCACGCCTGATTCCCCCACGCAGCGCGTCGGCGGCCAGGCTCGCGAAGGCCTGCAAGCCGTCCAGCACAAAACGCCGATGATTTCGCTCGACAACACCTATTCTTTCGAGCAACTCGGTGAGTTTGACCGCCGCGTCCGCGAGCTGACCGGTCGTTCCCAAATCGACTATGTCGCCGAACACAAGTTCGACGGCCTCAGCCTCTCGCTTCAATATGAGAAGGGAAAACTGATCCGCGGCGTCACTCGTGGCGACGGCACCACCGGTGAAGACGTTACGCCCAACGTCAAGACCATTCGCTCTATTCCTCTTAGCATCGATCCTGCGCTGCTCAAACAGGCGGAGCTCCCCGGCGATTTCGAAGTTCGCGGCGAAATCATCATGTCACGCAAAGCCTTCAAAGCGATGAACGAGCAGCAGGAAGAGCAGGGCGGCAAAATATTCGCCAACCCTCGAAACGCCGCCGCGGGCTCCGTCCGCGTCCTTGACCCCAAAATCACTGCCTCGCGTCGCCTCGATTTCTTCGCCTACTACCTCCTGGTCAACGGCCGCGTCCCTAAGAAACGCCTCTCCGAAGCCTTTGAGGCTCTCTCCACCATACATTTCAAGGCCAGCGAAGACTGGAAACTCTGCCGCTCCCTTGCCGAAGTCCAGCGCTACATCGACAGCTGGGACTCCAGGCGCGAAAAGCTTGCCTATGAAATCGATGGCATCGTCATTAAGGTCGACGAAATCAGCCTTCAGAACGAGCTCGGCTTCACCTCCAAAGCTCCGCGTTGGGCCATCGCTTACAAATATCCGGCGCATCAGGAGACCACCGTCGTGCGCGACATTCTCTTCAGTGTCGGTCGCACTGGCGTCATCACTCCCTTCGCGGTTTTCGAACCGGTGCAAATTGGAGGCGTCACTGTTGTCAAATCCACCCTCCACAACATGGACGAAGTCGAGCGACTGAATATCCACGCAGGCGACACCGTCCTCGTCGAGCGCGCCGGCGAAGTAATTCCCCACGTCCTCAAAGTCGTCAAGCATGGCGCAGACGAAAAGTCCGTCAGGATGCCCACGCACTGTCCCGTCTGCGGCACGCGTGTTCATCGCGCCGAAGGTGAGGTCGCTTACCGTTGTGTCAACGTTTCGTGTCCCGTCCGCCGCCGCGAGTCACTCCTGCATTTTGCCAGCCGTCACGCCATGAATATCGACGGCCTCGGCGAAAAAATTGTCGACCAGCTCCTCGAAAAAGATCTCGTCAAAGACGCCGCAGACCTCTACCACCTTGATCTCGAAACGCTCGCCAATCTCGAGCGCATGGGCGAAAAGTCCGCCAAAAATCTTCTTCGCGAAATTGCTGCCAGCAAGAAAAGTAGCCTGTCCCGCCTTGTTTACGCAATCGGCATTCCCTTCGTCGGCGAACGCACCGCGCAGCTTCTCGCCGCACATTTTGGCGACATGCAAAAAGTCGCTGATGCCAGCGCTGAAGAATTAATGGAAGTAGGCGAGGTGGGACCCAAAATCGCCGAAGGCGTCCGCGAATTCTTTTCCGAGGCCGCGAACCGCAAACTCGTCGACCGCCTCAAACAAGCCGGCGTCAATATGAAAGATGAGCGCCGCGCCCCCGTCAGCGCCAAATTCGCCGGCAAGACTTTTGTCTTCACCGGGACGCTCGCCAACCGCTCGCGCGAGGAGGCCGAAGCCCTCGTCGCCTCGCACGGCGGCAAAGCAGGCGGCTCGGTCAGTAAGAAAACCAGCTACGTCGTCGTCGGCGCCGACCCCGGGTCAAAATTCGACAAAGCCAAGACTCTCGGCGTTCCTATCCTCGACGAGCCCCAATTCGAAAAACTCCTCTCCGCCTCTTGAAGTCGGCAATGTCCAGGCATCTCCACGTTCAGACTTGCGCTCGCATCGCATAAGATTCCAAATACCCACACCGCGGGCACCGCCGCGTTCGCACCGGTATGACTTCCTCTTTCTTCATCTTGAGTCCTGTCCAAAAACTCCGCTCGGGTTCTCCCGGATACCAGATTTGCTGCTTGTAACCATATTCCCCGAGGTCCGGCACAAAACCGTCCTCCATTTCCGTACGGCATCTGACGCACTCAAGCTGTTTGTTCATTCCAGCCTCCACAGCGCCTTTTTCACCGCCTTAATTCTAACGAACGATTATGAAATCGCGGTTAAGCCGCAGGAGGATCCCCCCGTCTACTTGGCGCTTCGCCTTGCCTTCGCCTAGCTCTCCTTTCATCCCATTTCCCAAGGAGCGGTCACGCCCATGCCACCGCGTTCTCGTCGTTCAAGTCCACGGGCCTCCCGAGCCACACCGGCCCTCAGCGATCCTCGATCCTCCGGCCTTATCTCTATGTCCTCGACGTCCCCATCCTCGACGAACTCGAATTCAAGAAGCTCCTTTCCGCGTGGTTTTCTTGCTCGGATCACCGAGACGCATGGCCCTAGTCAACGTCTATCTCTTAGCAGACCCCTTCTCTACAAAGTGAAAGCCTCTAGAATGCGGGGGACATGAAAGGCGCCCATGAAACGATTCGCTCTCGGAGCTATCTTGCAACTCCCCTGTATGATTCTGCTGAACGTGCCGGCCTTCGGTCAGGCTCTGGCGGACAACCAGATAGCAAGTCGCATTCATGCGTATCTCGAACCATTTAGGGAAACGGGTAACCTGATTGGGACAGTGCTCGTTGCTCACGATGGCCGAGTTCTGTTCCGAGAAAGTTATGGAATGGCGAACTATGAGCTGCGCGTCTCGAACTCGAATGAAACTCGGTATCATATCGCTTCCATCTCAAAGGCGTTCACAGCTGCGGCGATTCTGCAACTACAGGAGCAAGGGCGCCTCAGCCTTTCCGATCACGTCTCCCGCTATGTCTCCGACTTTCCTGAAGGCGATCGGATCACGCTGGATAATTTGCTGACCCATACCTCAGGTATTCGCGATATCAACGGCCTGAAAGACTATGACACTTTCGCGCGCAGCCCTCATACCATCGAGCAACTAGTCGCCAAGTTCGCCGGTTTGCCCTTGGAATTCGAACCCGGCTCGGACCAGCGCTACAGTAATTCCAATTACAACTTGCTGGCACTCGTTTTGGAGAAGATCACCGGCGAGAGTTATGAAGATTATCTGCGGGAGCACATCTTTGAACCGGCAGGAATGCGAAATTCAGGGTCGGACGGCGACGCTTCACGCCTAATCCCATCGGCCGCTTCCGGCTATGTCCCGGCTGGCCTCACCGGCTTCGAGAACGCTCCTTACATAGACTGGTCGAACAAGACGGGGAACGGTTCCTTGTACTCGACCGTCGACGACCTCTATTGCTTCGATCGCGAGCTCAATAAAGATACCCTGTTGAAGAGCACTACCCGCCAAAAGTATTTTGTCGAGGGCCCTGGCAACCGCTATGGGTGGTACATGTCCGAGCGCCTTGGGCACCGCCTCATGGCGGCGAAAGGCCGCAGTCCCGGTTTCACAGCCGAACTGGATCGTTTTCCGGATGACGACGTTACGATCATTCTCCTTACCAACAGCTATGGCACTGATCCGCAGGATCCGATTGCTGCGGGTGTTGCGGCGCTCGTCTTTGGCCAGAAAGGTCTAACGCCTCCGCCTCTTCGCGCCGTCACCATCTCACAGGCACTCTTGGAATCGTATGCGGGCCAATATCAGTACGGACCAGATTATTTCGATCCTAATGTGAAATTCACTCTGACCGCAAAACCTGGGTTCTTGCTCCTAGAGGTGGACGATTCGCGTGCGCCTCTTGTCCCTCTTTCACAGACCGATTTCCTTGAGCGAAAGTTTTTTGGGCACGTTGTAATGTCGAAAGACGCTCAGGGCAAGGTGACAGGCTTGACATGCAGGTACGGCGAAAAGACCTTCGTCGCCCGGCGCTTGTAGAGCAGCTAGGCTTGACTATTCGCTTTTTATTCGCCTATAATCCTCCTGCTCTCATCCCAGTTCCAAGGAGCGATCCCCAACCAATGCCACTCCACTCTCATCGCTCTGCTTCCACCTCTTCCCGAACAGCCGCCGTAACCCCGCATTTCGACCCATCCCGGGTGTTCCTCGCCCTTGTTCTCACGCCCGCTTTGATTTTCTTCATGTCTCGCAAGGCTATCGACCATGCCCCTAGCGCGAGCAGTGCGCCTCAGCTTTCGGAACAATGGTCCACGTCGAATCGTTTTTTCGCCCAGCACGATCACGCCGTGGCTGTGCCAGCTCCGCTTCTCAGCGATTCTGGCGCGGCCAGTCTCATCTACGGCCGCGCCATGTTCCTTGCGGGCCGCTACGACAGCCGTCCTTACTGGAATCATCCAACGCTCGAAATCGGCGCGCCCGCCACTCGCTACACTGCCGATCTCGCCATTGAACACCTCATTCCCTGCGAAAGTATGGGTCGCCCTGTCAATCGCCCAGACACCAATGGCAAAATGTCCTACGGGATACTGCAGTTTCAGGACTGGGACGAATGGCAGAAAGTCTCTGGCATCACCGGCGACCCCGACAACACTGCTGACGCCATCCGCATGGCCGAATGGGCCATCCAAAACGGCATGATCAACCATTGGACCTGTGCTTCGATTCTCAAAATCACGCGAGGGTAGGACAGTGTACTCAGCCGAAGGCCTGCTGGAGGATCTGCTCGACTCCTGGGATCGCAACAATGCGATTCTGGTCAACTTGCTTCGCCTGTCGTCCGATGGCGGATTAGATGCTAGGGCTACGGAGGGGAGCCCGTCCGTCGGCCAGATGTTCATGCACATCCATTATGTTCGTCTGGTTCTCCTCACTGAGGATGCGCCCGAGTTTGCCGGAGAAATTCCGAAAGTCGAGTGGAGCGAGGAGCGCGAACCCGGTCGAATGGCCGAAATGTTGAACGAAAGCGCGAGGGCGGTGCGCGAAGCCGTCAAGAGCAGGGTCGCGGCAGGCCGCGCCATGGACCTTCACTACGACCACCCGATTCTGCTGCTCCAGCACATGGTGTGGCACGAGGGCTTCCATCACGGTCAGATCAAGTTGGCCTTGAAGATCGCCGGCCGTCCAATTCCCAATAAGATAGCCGGGCCAGTGACGTGGCGCATTTGGATGAACAAGAAGTGACCGGTCAACAGTAACAATACAAGCGGCTAAGAGGTGGTACTATCCACTGCGGTTGGCTGAGTCCATGGCATGAAATTCACCCGAAAATCCACACTGTGGACCCCCGTTTTTACTCATCGCCGCGGCCGCTCCCACTGTCCGCGCCCAGGATGCTGACCTCGATCAGGCAGCCTCGAAAATCGCGCAAGCTCTCGAAACCGCAAAGCTGAAGAAAGTCGTCGTGTTCGATCTCGTTGGCCCGGCCAAAATCTCACCGAGCTCGGGACAAATGTCGCGGATAATTTCTCAGTTGCCCTCGCTACGGTCGCCCCTCAACTGCAAGTAGAAGATCGCGCGGCCATCGCGCGCGAAGCCAAACAATGGGACTACGGCCCCGAGGACTCGCTCGAATCCGGCTCGATGCTCGCGCTTGCTCAGTACCTCCATCTCGACGCGGCCGTATTCGGTTCAATCGACCGGCAAAACGGTCAGTTTGAAATTTCCCTTCGGGTTACGCCAGCCACGAAAGCGGGCTCCGTTGCGGGCGAGTCCAGCGCAATCGCCAAAGAAGATGTGATGCTCGCCGCGTCCGACGAAACCAGCAAGCTTGCGGAAACCTTTCTCGCGCGCGAAACCGACAGCACGACATTCGATAAGACCTATCCAGGCTCAGGCCGCGGCGGGCATTCGTTTCCGCGCTGCGTGTACTGCCCGTCGGCCGAATATTCCGAATCCGCTCGAAAAGAGAAGTTCCAGGGAACCGTCACCTTGGAAGCCGTGGTAGATGAGAATGGCCGGGCGTCGGACGTGAGGGTTCTGAGGCGCATGCCCGGCGGGCTCACCGACAAAGCCATCGAGTCTGTCCAGCAGTGGCGCTTTCAGCCTGCAACCGATTCGGCCGGTAATCCCGTCGCCGTACGCCAGGTCATCGAAGTCACCTTTCACCTATATTGACCATGCGCACGATTCCAAGAATCTCGCGGAACCCTCCCATCGTGGCGTGCACTGTCCTCAGTCGCGGGGGTGGGGGCTCATCCCCGGAGTTCATCTTCGCTCCCAAGGGGACAGGGCATCCTGCGCGTCAACCGAAATGCTCCCCCGGTCCGAGCCTCGCCCCGCTGGCGAACTCGCGCGCACTAATCCGCTTCCTCCCCTCCACCTGCACAAGCTCAATCCCCAGCGCCGTGCCATCTCCACAGGCGACGACCAGATCTCCCCGCCGCGCGTCCGCTGCTGGTACCAAACTTCCCGGCGGCACAGCAACTCGGACCTCTCGTGCCGGTTTGCCCCAAATTTGGCAATTCTTTCCGCGAAACGTACTGAACGCCCCCGGCCACGGCTGAAGCCCGCGGATGCGGTTGTAGATCGCTTGCGCGGGCAGCGACCAGTCAATACGCCCGTCCTGTTTCCTGAGTATGGGCGCGTGCGTCGCCAGCGAATCGTCCTGCAGCTCCGCCCTGATTTCGCCACGGCTCAACCTGCGCAGCGTTTCCGCCACGAGCGGCGCGCCCGCTTCTGCTAGTCGCGCGGCCAGTTGCGGTGCAGCTTCATTCGGCCCGATCTCAGTCTCGCACTTCATCAAAATCGGCCCCGTATCGAGCCCTGCTTCCACCTGCATCGTCGTCACGCCCGTGCGCCTCTCCCCGTTGACGATCGCCCAGTTGATCGGAGCCGCGCCTCGATATTTCGGTAGCAGCGACGCGTGCAGATTGATCCAGCCCAGCACCGGAACCGCTAGCAGGCTCTTCGGGATGATCTGCCCGTACGCGATGATCACCACCGCGACCGGCGCGACCTGCCTGAAAAATTCCGCCACCGGCTCCGCTTTTATTTTTTCAGGCTGATAGACGGCGATGCCCGCATCCACCGCCGCATCTTTCACCGGCGACGCCGACACTTCCTGGCCGCGCCCGCGCGGACGGTCGGGCTGCGTGAGTACCGCTTCGATTTTGAAGTCGGGCTCCGCTAGTAACAACCGAAAGGAGGGCAATGCAAAAGCGGGCGTACCACAAAAAATGATGCGCAGTGCCACCGTTCGCGCCTACCACTCGCCCGTCTTTTTCAGCTTGCGGATTTTGCGCTTGATCATGTCGCGTTTGAGGATGCTCAGGTGCGCGATAAAGAGCGTCCCGTTGAGGTGGTCGATTTCGTGGCAGAAGGCGCGCGCCAGCAGACCTTCGCCGCGCATTTCGAATGTCGCGCCGGTGGCGTCTTGCGCGCGCACCGTCACGTAGGTCGGCCGGCCCACGTAACCGCGAAAACCGGGAATCGAAAGGCAGCCTTCTTCTTCGCGCTGCTCGCCTTCCGAGTGAATGATTTCAGGATTCGCGCAGACGATTTTCGCTTCCGCATTTTTCCCGTTGCTGACGTCGATGACGGCAAGCCGCAGGCTCAGCCCTATCTGCGGCGCCGCTAAGCCAACGCCCTGCGCCGCATACATTGATTCGAACATATCCGTGACAAGCGCCTGCAACTCCTCGTCGAATTTCTCCACAGGTTTTGTCGGCTTCTCCAGGACCGCGTCGCTGAATTTAACGATGGGATGAATCATCTCTTTCCGTCTTGCGCCTCAATCAATTAAAAACCGTCCAACTGGCGCTGGTAGCCGTCGAAATTCCGCCGCGTTTCTTCCAGCGAATCGCCGCCAAACTTTTCCAGAAACGCGCCTGCCAGCTCAAACGCCACCATCGCCTCACCCACCACGCCCGCTGCTGGCACCACACAAACATCCGACCGCTCGTAGGCTGCCTTCACCGTTTCCTTCGTCTTCAAGTCGGCCGTTTCCAGCGGTCGGCGCAACGTCGAAATCGGCTTTAGGTATCCGCGGACCACTATGTTTTCGCCATTCGTGATGCCGCCTTCGATGCCTCCAGCGCGATTCGACAATCGTTCGAATCGCTTCCGTTTCACGTTATAGCGAATTTCGTCCTGCACTTCCGAACCATAACTCCCCGCATTCACCACGCCGCCACCGATTTCGACGCCTTTCACCGCCTGTATTGACATCACGGCCTGCGCTAGACGCCCATCCAGTTTTTCGTCCCACTGCGCGTGGCTTCCCAGCCCCTGCGGGATCCCGCGCGCCACAACTTCGAAAATTCCGCCCACCGAATCGCCCGCTCGAAGCACCTGATCCACTTCTGCCTTCATTTTTGCTTCCACTTGGGCGTCGACGCAGCGCAATGGCGATTCCAAATTCTCGCAAACACCTTTGATTTCATCCCAGGAAGCTTCGCGCTCCAGCCGCACGTGCCCAACCGCAATCGTGTGGCTCAGCACGGTCGCATCGAACTGCCGCAGCAGCAATTTCGCAAACGCGCTGGCGGCCACACGCGCCGCCGTCTCACGCGCCGACGCTCGCTCCAGCACGTACCGCGCATCATGAAAATTGAATTTCTGCGCCCCCGCAAGATCGGCGTGCCCCGGGCGCGGAGCCGTCAGCGCCCGCTGTAAATCGTCCGCGCCGTCGGCATCCTCCACCGGCAGCGCCTTTTCCCAGTTGGCCCAATCGCGATTCTCAATCCGCACAGCGACTGGTGCCCCAATCGTCTTGCCATGACGCACGCCTGCCAGAATGTCGGCGTGATCTTTTTCGATCCGCTGGCGCCCGCCACGCCCGTACCCCAACTGGCGCCTGTGCAATTCGCGATCGATGAACTCCACTTCAATGGGAACGCCGGCGGGCAGCCCCGAAATCCACGCAATCAGAGCTTGTCCGTGAGATTCCCCGGCTGTGACGAATCGCAGCATTCCTCGGTAGTTGTCCAAGACACCAGAAACAAGCGAAGGATTTTACCGGAGGAGTGACCAACCGTAAAGCAATGAGCGTGTTTACGATTCAGTTTCTAGCTCCTCGCCGCGCCTTCGTACGACTCGCCTTAGTCGTTGCTTGACGCCATGCTCGCCCGAAAGTTACGCTTGCCATGCCTCGCTTTCGATGGCTCGCCTGCGCGGGGGGTGCAGGCAACGCTCATGCCCGAAAACTCTGAGACGACGTCCGTTCCATCTGTAATTGGCGACGTGCTGAAGCGCCGGGTTTTCGCCCTTCAGGATTACACCCTCCTTTCCGTTAACGCGATCAAAGACATTTTCACGCCGCCTCAGTATTGGGCGGACACCCTCGAACAAATGGACCTGATTGGCGTCGGCTCGCTCCCCATCGTTGCCATCGCCGCATTTTTTATCGGCGGTGTTCTCGTCATAAACACCGCTTCGCAATTCGAGCGCTTCGGCATGACCGCGCTTACGGGGGACGCCGTGTCTCTCGCCCTCGTGCGTGAACTTGGCCCAAGCATCACGGCCCTCCTCGTCGCTGGCCGCAACGCCTCCGGAATCGCCTCGGAACTGGGCTCCATGGTCGTCACCGAGCAGATCGACGCCATGCGCGCGCTCGGAACGGACCCCATTCGTAAACTCGTGGCGCCGCGTGTACTGGCCACATTTTTCGTGCTGCCGCTGCTCGTCGCGGTCGCCGATTTTGTCGGCCTCATTGGCGGATTTTCGGTCTCTTATCTCACGCTTCATGTCAATGGCGTCCAGTTCTGGACGCGCGCCATAGATGCACTCGCGCTCGGAGACGTCGTTATGGGCGCCATCGCCAAGCCCCTGGTCTTCGGCCTCATCATTGCCACTGTAGGCTGCTATGCAGGTCTGCGAGTCCGCGGTGGCACCCAGGGAGTCGGCCGCGCGACCACAAATGCTGTCGTCATTTCACAAATGGCCGTAATCGTGTCCGATTTGTTCATCACGCGCGTATTTTTGACCCTCTTCAATCTTTAGGTCTTTCGCCCAATCGCCCCGTTTTGCCCACCTCCAACACGCACCGCAACCGAATTCCATCTATAATCATGGCATGCGTCCCGTCCGTCCGCGCGCCGGTGCCCGCGATGACTGACATCATTCCTGGCGAGCCACTCGTTTCCTTCAAAGACGTTTACATCCAGTTCGACGAAGGCGAAATTCTCCGTGGCATCTCCTTCCACGTCCTGCCCAATGAAACCAAAGTTCTTCTTGGCGTCAACGGCTCCGGCAAAACCGTTCTGATGAAGCTGGCCGCGGGCCTGCTCCGTCCCACAAAGGGCCAGGTCATCGTCATGGGGCGCAATCTCGGCGAAATGTCTGAAGATGAATTGCTTTCTTTTCGTCGCAATCTCGGCTTTGTTTTTCAGGAAGGCGCGCTTTTCGACTCCCTCAGCGTTGTCGATAACGTGGCCTTTCGGTTGAGTGAGGAAAAAGTTCCCGAAAATGAAATCGAGAGTCGCGTCCGCCAGGCTCTCCGCTTCGTCGAACTCGAATCCGCGATCGGCAAATATCCCTCCGAGCTTTCCGGCGGTATGCAGCGCCGCGTTTCCATCGCTCGCGCCTTGGTTGATAATCCGCTCCTCGTTTTCTACGATTCACCCACGGCTGGCCTCGATCCGGTCACCTCGCAAACCATTATCAACCTGATTATGCGCGGTCGCGACTTGCAGGGGGTCACTTCACTCATCGCTACGCACCGCGTGCAGGACGCTTTCGGATTGGCAAATTTTCGCTTCGACAAAGAGCGCGGTCACGTTGTCCCGTCCAGCGGGAACGGAGCAACTCCCGGGAAGACGCCAACAAACGTCTTGGTCCTGCGCGACGGCAAAATTTATTTTCAGGGAACGGCAGACGCTGTGCTCCATTCGACGGACGCCTACCTGAAAGAGTTTTTGGCTTCGGCTGAATAAAAACACACTGCCAATTTCGCGGCATCTAGAAAAAAGCTGAGGAGGAACTGGCGATGGCGCAACGCAAGCTGACGTGGACGGAACTTCGTGTGGGTTTGTTTGTGTTGGTGGGTCTAATCGTTCTGGCGCTCGGAGTTTTCTACGTCACCGGTGGCGGCACTTGGGTGGCGAAAGTCAGATACAGGGCCTACCTTCCCGAGGTCGGCCAGCTTCAGGACGGCGCGCCCGTGACTCTCGATGGCTTGCCTATCGGCAACGTGGAGTCCATGGGCCTCACGCCTCACCCGCCCGACAAAGCGCATAACATCACTCTCGTGATCCGGATCAATAAAAAGTACGCAGACCAAATTCGTACCGACTCCACCGCCAGCCTGGAGACCGAAGGCCTGCTCGGCAATCGCTACGTCGATATCACGCGCGGCGTCACAGGTTCCATCATCCCGAAGGACGGCGTCATCCCCAGCGGCATCACCCCAGAAATGAGCGACGTCGTCCAGCGTGGCTATGACGTCGTGCAGAATCTCGGCGTGCTGGAGACTCAGATCAGCGACATCGTCACCAGTGTGAAGAAAGGCGAAGGCACGCTCGGCAAGGTTTTGTACGATCCCTCTCTGTACAACCATTTCAACAGCAGCGCTGCGAAGATCGACGCCATGCTGGGCTCAATCCAGCAGGGGCAGGGAACCGTCGGCAAGGTGATCTCTTCCGATGAGCTCTACAACAAGGTCAACACCGCCGTGGACAACATCGACGACGTTCTTGGCGCGGTCCGCGACCAGAAGGGCACCATGGGCAAGCTCGTCTACGATCCCGCCATCGCCGAAAACGTGAAGGGAATCAGCGAAAAAGGCAACCAGCTCTTGAGCGATGTTCAAGCCGGCAAGGGCTCGCTCGGAAAATTTGTCACCGACGATGCCGTCTACAACAATTTGCGCGACGCCTCGGCGAACGTCCGCGACGTCAGCGGCAAGCTCAATTCCACCGAGGGCTCCCTCGGCAAAATGTTCAACGATCCCAAGCTATACGACAACTTGACCGGCCTCACTGGCGACATGCGCGCGCTGATCAGCGACTTCCGCCAAAACCCGAAAAAATTCCTCCACATCAAGCTCGGAATATTTTAGGGATTCGCTGGGCTGGTGAACCAAGAATAGGAGACGCCCGCTTTTTATCTTGCCAATACTCTGATTACCTTGATCGCCCAGACGCGTCAAAAGCCAGGGGTGCCGCCATGCTGCTGAGAATTTCTCTCCTTGTTTGCTTTGCCCTCGTTCCTTCGGCATCGATCGCCGAGCAAGCCCCGGAACTGAGCGTGTCGCAGTGGCTCCAAGCTCCGGACGGATTCACCGGTCGGTCCAAGGATTTACGCGGCAAGGTCGTGGTGTTGGACTTCTGGGCTACTTGGTGCGAGCCCTGCGTAAGGGCCATTCCACACATGAACCAACTCGCGGAGGACTTTCGCGACAAAGGAGTCTTGTTTCTCGCGGTTACGGACGATGATGAAGACCGCTTGAAGCCATTTCTCGCCGAGCGCCCAGTGAATGCGATTATTGGAATCGACCCGGAACGCAAGAACTGGAGTACGTTTTCAGTTCCATCGATTCCGCATACTCTGCTGATCGGCAAGGATGGCCACATAATCGGCGCGACGATCCCAGAGAGCATTACGCCTGATGTCTTGCGGGATACGCTGGAAGACAAAAGTCCTGTCTTGCCACCGCATGAAGGCATTCCGAGCGATCTTGAGTGGGACGATCACATTCAGTGGGAAGACGGCGCACGGCCAACCGCGTACGCCATCATAAAACCGATCAAGACATCGACGAACGGCGCTTGGCCGCGCCCCGGGCATTTCACTGCGGACGGCATTCCATTGGTGATGTTGGTGCAGAACGCTTATGAAACGGATCTTTTTCACATGGACTGGCAAATGCCCAAAGACGACCAGACTTATCGTGTCGCATTTCGGGTGCCTGAAGGACGCGAACAACAGTTGTTCCCTTACATGCGAGACACGCTCGCGCAATTCTTCGGCGTAGAGGCTCGCTGGACCGAGCAGCAGCGCGACGTTTTTCTGCTCCGGCGAATTGAGGGTCGGTCGGCGTTGCCCGAATCTCACGCCGAAAAAGAACTTGCGCAGATGTTGCGAGGGAAAATCACGCTGCGGCGCGAGCCGATCTCTAAGTTGTGTGACATGCTCGCTAACTCCTTCCATGCAATCGTGGTGGACGAAACCGGCCTAACCGGACAGTATGATTTCGAGATTCCCTACCAGCCAGGGCAGCCGGAAGTGACCGCCGACGCCCTGAAGAACATTGGCCTTGAAGCGGTGAAGGCACAGCGGAACGTCCGCATTCTTGTTGTTACGAAGGCGCAAACGGCGCAGCCCCTGAAAGCGCCGAACTAGCGCTAACAGCGATTACCCTTGCCGAGGCAGGTTCCGCCTTGCGACTTGCTAGCTTTACTGCGTCGCACGGCGAAACCTGAACCCGACCTCGACAAGCCCGACAACATCACGACTCACCGAACGGCCATAGGAAACCGCCGATCCGAAATCTGTGGGCGCGGTCTCAGACCGCCCTACCTGTTCACAGCGACTCGAGTTCAATTTCGATCTCGTGCTCGCTGCGTGAACCGTTGCCTGAGACGAAACCGGCAACGCGCTTTCCCGCAACTGAATTCACAATCAACGCGATGCGTTCCATCGCATTCAAGTCCTGGCGGTTCTTGTCGACGTAGTCCGTGCACTCTCGCACCGGGAAAGGCACTGCGTGCATGGGATAGTTCATTCGACAAAAGACAGCCTCTTCGCTGACGCGGTACCCCTTCTGGATGTGTGCGTGCGTACAGCTCCCGCACAAAGACGACCCGTGCAACGGCGTACCGTTCTTTACGTTGATGCTCATGGCGTCCTCCTTTGAGAGCTGATTCGGAAAGTAACAAACGTCTGCTGGCCCATTACGTCACGTGGTCCGACCACGGCGTTTGCTTGGAACGTTTGCAGAAAACCGAACGGGGCAAACAGCGCCACGTGATTCGCGAATGTTGTTGAGCTATAAAGGCTTGCGAGTGATTTACTGCGCGGGACCGAAGCCCATTTGGCCGCAATCCCGTGACAGCGTCACCGCCGCCAGCCTTCGCAACGAATTGTGTTCGTCATTAAAGGTCATGCCAAATGTTCTCCAGCGTCCGGGATGGTACGCCACGAAATTGATTAATGCAAGGGTAAATATGCTGAGTGGCGAAAAATTCTTCGTGAACGGCGGGAGAGAACGACTGAACGGCGAATTTGTGTCTCGCGTCTACGAGGACACCGAAGGAGAATCCGTTCAGCTCCGAACAGGGTAGAATTCGTGCCGATTCGCGGGTATGGGAGCTATTGTGGCGGGTGGGAACCAAGGGGTTACGGTCACAGTCAGTGGGCATGCAAGGAACTCGGAGAACTTCTACGTCCAGATACCAACGCATCTGGGCTATATCGACGAATCGTCCACTCCAAGCAACGGTCACAGTGCGATTACCTCGGGAACGAGCATTAGTATCGTCAATGTTAGCGGGACTGTGGTAGCGACGGGAGTGTGCGGAGGCTATCAGTGGGTCACCTACGGATTAGCGGATCAGGCGGGCAACCAAATAAAGAACGGGACTGTAACGTTCAACGAATCGTTCAGCAATATCTCGCCTTCTCCTGATCCCTTCGGCAACCCCACCGTGGGGCCCGCTTCCAGTCCGAATCTTGCCACTCAAGTGCTGGGCGACACTTATGCAATTTGGAATAGCAGTCCCCCGGCCTGTCCTCCCGCCAGCAAGAGCGATTCGTATACTCAACAGTGGACCGCCACCGTGGGAAGCGTCTTATACAACCTGACAACCGTGATCTCCATCGCGCGATCGACTAACAGTCAGGGCCTGCCGTCGTTCACGTCATCAATCACCACGCCATGAGCGTTGGAAGGAGGCGGCATGAGGGGTCTGAGTGGTTTGTTCGTTTGGGTTCTAGTGCTAGCGTTCGGACGGACGCCGGTATACCAATCGGAATCCGGGGCGGTTGACGACCCACAACTGGCTAAGATTCAGATCGGTCGCGACATACGCGTGGAGAATCAGCCAGTCCTCTGGATTTTGCAAGACGTGTTGCGTGGCACGGGGGTTCCCGGAGGCTTCGCCGAAATAGCGGGCTGTTCCGATTTGCCTAAGGGGAGCCTTAACTTGAAGCAGGGGACAACTGTCCTCGAGGCTATGGACGCACTCGTCGCTGCCAACCCGAGCTACCAATGGCAATTGAAAGACGGTGTCGTTGATCTAATACCGTGGGCTGGTGTGCCCCTGTTGGATCTCACGATCGCGCGATTTCAGATGGACGCAACGGACGATGAAATTCCGATCGTGTTTCAAAATCTGCTGAGGCAACCGGAAGTGCGGGTGCGCGAAACCCAACTTGGGCTGAAGCCCGCCCTTCGCCAAGGTGGCCCTGGAGTTGTCGATGAGCAGCCCGTTCCGAGACGTCCCGCGTCCATCCACATACACCTGCTGAATCTCTCCCTTCGGGGTGCCTTCAACAAGATTGTGCGAACATCTTCGAATGTGATCTGGATGTATCGCGAAATCGACTGCAACGGAAATAGGACTTACACAGTTGAAGTGACATCAGACCATTAAGAGATTATGGGCCCGAGTGTCTGAGTCGCACGAGACAGGATGAGTCTGATTCCCCGGCGGGTGGCGCACCCTTTCTCTCTCTTTCAGCACGTGTATCATAAGGTTACTCAAGCACTCGCACAACGCCGACAATTCAGCCGAGCCGTAAACTGGTGCACCCCTTCGCGTTGTTCGAAGGGTGCGGATTTTTTGCTTTTCTCCTCCCTCACACTGTTATCGAAACTGGTCCATCGTCATGCGGCTCACGACTCATTGTAGCGGTGAACGTCGGACGTCCTTTGTGGTTTAGGATTGCCTCCGCCATGATCGACCGCGCAGAATCACCGGTGCACAAAAACAACACGTTGTAATGATGCTTCATTTTTTCAAGCTGGAGTGCAGGAAAGCGCAGTAGGCCGTTTTAAAGCGGCTCGACGGCTCGCACAAACGCGCTCGTGGTGATTGAAGGGGCCAACTCTCGGATTGTCGGCAAGTCGCACGCAATTCCGCCAAGTTTCGCCGATCCCCGTGCCGAAGTGTGTAAATTTCGCTGATAGGGTGGGAATGGCGAGTAAAATCAGCGGCTCGTCAACCACCGGAGACCGGGTAGCGGTCAGATCAACCGAGCGAAACATGGGGCGAAAGTGTTCGACATCACTAAAGAGAGTGCACTGATTCGAGCAGAAGAAAAGGAAACCGGCCGCGTTGAGGCCTTCAGCGACGGCGTTTTCGCCGTGGCCATCACGCTACTGGCTCTCGACCTTCAGATTCCGAAAATTGGCGCGGAAGCCACTGCGGGAAAGTTAGCTGCGGCGCTGGCGCGCCAGTGGCCGGCCTATCTCAGTTTTGTCACAAGCTTTTTCACTGTCCTGATCATGTGGGTGAATCATCACGGGCTATTCAAGATGATTCAGAAGACCACTTCGCGCCTCCTCTTCATTAACGGTTTCTTGCTGATGATGACGACCGCAGTCCCGTTTTCCACGGCGCTCGTCACCCAGTATTTGCGAACTCCAGCAGCAAAAGTCGCTTGCGCCACTTATGCGGCCACGTTCGTGCTAATCAGCATCAGTTTTAATGCGCTGTGGAGATTGGTTACGGGCGATCGGGCATTGATGAGGGCCAGTGTCTCGGAGCTAACCATCGAGCGCGTTGGGCGAAAATGGCGTGTCGGCCCTTTGGCGTACGTAATCGCTATGCTGCTGGCGTTTGTGAGTCCCTACATCACGATCCTGTTCTGCACAGGTCTTTGGATTTATTGGTCCTTGGTGACGAAGGAGTTTTGACCTGGAGCATGCGCGAGGGGGCGAGCTCTCCAATTTGGGAGCGTTTGCTGGCGACCCCGACATCGGCATCCCGACCCGGAACCCACGTAGTACTCCCGTGAGCTTTCGCCACAGGCGAAGAAAAAGTTAATCGCAACAACTCCAAATCCAAAATCCCGCGCAAGCTTAATGCAATCAGCAACATGCCGAATTCTAAGAGCAACAGAAAGCGCCTTTCGTTTTCGCCGGATCTTCGCCATCAACTGCAGTTCTGGGCCTTCGTTAGCAGTTTCTAGGAGTCTGACTGGGAGAGTTCAACCGCTAGCTCCCGGATGCGCCGGAGATCGAGTTTCCCGGTCCCCAGGTGCGGAAGCTCCTCGACGTGAAAAAACTGATTCGCGCGCGGAACCCACAGATTTGGAAGCCCTGATTTGCCTAGGCTCTCGGCAGTCGCTTTCAGCTCGTCCGGCGTCAAAGTGTGCAGGACCACTAAACGCTCACCCTTCTTTCCGTCCGGCACGCCCGTCACGACGAATTTCTGCTCTGTCGCTCCGGCCAGCTCGTGAAGTTTTTCCTCCACCTTTATATGTGGAACCATTTCTCCGCCAATTTTGCTAAATCGGCTCAGCCGGTCCGTGATGGTCAAGAACCCGTCTTCATCTTCCGTGGCGATGTCACCCGTCACGTACCAACCATCACGCAAGACTTCCGCAGTCTTCTCCGCCTCACCGAGGTAGCCCTGCATCACATTTGGCCCGCGCACAAGCAAAAGCCCCGCCGTCCCGGTGGGTGCAGGCTCGCCTGTCTCCGGATCAACGATTTGTACGCTGATTCCTGGAAGCGGATGGCCGATGTGTCCGCGTTTTCCGCCGACCTGCCGAAAGCCGGGTGCGCGAAAATCCTGCGAATTTACAGCGACAACAGGCGAGCACTCCGTGGCGCCATACCCTTCGAGCGGCCGAATGCCGAAACGATCCTCGAAAGCCAGGGCCACACGTTCCCGAAGTTTTTCCGCTCCCACGACCACGTATTGCAGGCTGCCAAAATCTTCCGGCGAGCAACGGCGCATGTAAGCCTGCAAAAAAGTTGGCGTCGCAAGCAAAAAGGTGACGCGATAATCGCGGACCAGCTCGCTCACGGCGGTGAGATCCAGCGGACTCGGATGATAGGCCACTCCGATGCGGAGCACGGCCGGCAACCAAAGCGTCACCGTAAAGCCAAAGGAATGAAAGAAGGGAAGCACGCCGAGCAGGCAATCGTTTTTGTCGAGCATGAACGTCTGAGCCATCTGCTCGATATTCGACGCCACGTTGTAATGTGTCAGCATCACGCCTTTCGGCTCGCCGGTGCTGCCGCTCGAAAAAATGACGGTAGCCAGGTCGTCGATTCCGGTCTTTTTGCCGCCGCTCAGAAGGCGCTCCAGCCAGAACCCCGGAACGAACCACAGCAGCAACGCGGCAAACTTTTCACCGAGGTTCGGTGAAGCCGCAGCTTCTTCGAGAAAAATGGTTTTCCCCGGCACTTGTAGCGGAATTTTTTCGAGCAACAACTTCGTGGTGATGACAGTTTTCAGGTTGCATTGCGCCGCGCACGAAGCCAACGTCTCACTGGAAGCTGTGTAATTCAGATTTACGGGAATCTTTCCTGAAAGCGACGCGGCGAAATTCACTAGCGCGCCCGGCACGGATGGCGGCAGCAGTATGCCAACCATTTCTTGTCCTGCCCACGTGGTGCGCAGCCGCCGCGCCAACAGAATCGCTGCGAGCAATGCGCCGCCCCATTTCATTCGCGGCCGGCGCTTATCTCCCATCGCGAAGCGAAAGGGATGCCGATGCGCCGTGCTCATCAAGCTGCGATGCAGTGTGCGCAGCCGTTTTTTGCGATGACGATAGGCTTCAGTCTGAAGGTTCTGCACGGCATGGCGTACTTCGATGGGCGACGCTGTAGACGGCATCGGCGCCCCGAAGCCAACAGTGACCGGATAGGGAATTGAGCGGGGAACCTTCCACAGAAAACGTCCGCGCTCGAAGCTGAAAATACTGCCCCACACCCCGTCAAGACTTACTGGAACAATCGGCGCTTCCACGCCTTTCATGATGCGTTCCATGCCGCGCCGGAAGGGTAGCAGGTGGCCTATGCGCGTGATTTGTCCCTCGGCGAAAATGCACACCACTTCGCCGTTGCGGATTGCGTTCGTCGCTTCGCGCAACGAGTGGAGCATCTCGCGCGGGCGCAACTCCGACGAAATTGGGATTACTCCCAGGATCTTAGCGAACGGCTTGACGTAAGGCAGGTCGTAAATACCCTTGAACATCAGGAAGCGAATCGTTCTGTCAGTGGAGGCGATCAGTAGGCAGGCATCGATCAGGGACATGTGATTCGAGACGAAAAGCGCTCCCCCGGATTCCGGTATGTTGTCGCGGCCCTCGATGCGAATGCGATAGAGGGAGTGCGTGAGCATCCACAGGACAAGCCGGAGAAGGGAATCGGGAAGCAAGACGACCACGTAAATAGTGGCTGCGAGGGTGAGCAACGAGGTGATGAGGAAGACGCGCGCGGGATTGGGATGACCAAGATAAATCATCGCGTATTGAGCGACCGGCTGGAGGGCGATTCCGACAAACGACAAGAGGTTGGCGGCGGCGATGATTGAGCCTTTCTTGTCGGGGGCGGGGCGATGCTGGATGAGCGCGTTAATAGGGACGGCGAAGAATCCCGCAAAGAGACCTAGAATTGCCAGGTGAATCGCCACGGACAAAAAGGAGAGTTCCGGGCGAGCTAAGAGCGCACCTGCAATGGTGATGCCGATCGCCCCGAGTGGAATCAGGCCGTATTCAATCTTGCCTCCGGACAAATAGCCCGCGAGGAAGCTCCCGAGCCCAATACCCAGTGAAGACGCGGCGAGGAGGAGACCGGCCTTGGACTCCGGCACATGGAGGATGTCTGTTGCGTAGAGGACGACGTTGATAAGCAAGAGAGAGCCGAGGAACCAAAAGTAGACGTTGCCAACGACGGCAAGGGATAAAACGCGATCCTTTCGAATTTCACGAATTTGGGACACCAAGTCGCCGAGCGGGCTGACTCGAAACTTTGCGTTTGGCTTTGCGGCGGGCACACGCGTGATGCCGAGACTCGTGGCCAGTCCAACCAACGAGAGTCCGAGTAGAATGAATCCGTTCCAGTAAAGGTGCCCGGCAAAAAGTTCGTAGAATTCTCCGGCTGCCACCGTTCCGCCGATGATGGCAATGAACGTTCCAAGTTCAAAGACGCCATTTCCCCACGAGAGGCGCTTTTCGGGCAGCACTTCAGGCAGCAGGCCGTACTTGGAGGGACTGAAGATCGCGGCCTGTGTGCTGATCAGGAAGACCGCCAGACAGAGAACTATGACGTTATGAATCGCCAGTCCCGTCAGGGCGATCAACGCGATTACGAACTCGAGGCACTTCGTCCAGATCGTGACGGCACGCTTGCTGTGACGGTCGGCGAGATAGCCGCCTGCCATCGAAAAAAGAAGAAACGGAACGGAAAAAAGGAGAGGAACGACTAAGACGAACAGCCGGTCTCTTTGTTCCTGCGGCAGTCCGAGCCCAAGAATGATGAAGCTTACTAGCCACTTTAGCGCGTTGTCGCTGAATGCGCCCTGAATCTGGGTGGCCATGAGGCTCCAGAAACCGAGGCGCCAATTTTCTGGCGGCTGCCATTCCGTCCGGCCAAGAGTGGCAGCCTGCGAGGATGAGCTGTCTCGATCGGGTCCAGGCGCGGCTGAAGCCGTGGCCCGAACTTCACCCGACATGCGGAGACTCCTGCGATAGAGAAACGGAAATGGAAACGTTTCGTGTCACGACGGCTTCTCAAGTTGAGTCTAGCGCAGAAAGCGGAGACCTGGCGCACACCGGGTAAGGCTGTTGCTCAGGATGCGATTGTTCGATACGAATCGTCAGGGCAGCTAGGCAATGACGCGCAGCGGAGACTTAGTTGAGCTGGAGACGTTTGGGCCCAGTGCAACCGGATCGGTGGCGACAAGAGGTTCTTCACGCTTCCGATACTTCGTCGAGACGTAGTCGTCGAGCAGAGCTTGAAACGCAGCAGAAAGTTCGTCGTAAGTGCCTTCGAGAGTTGTGAACTTCTGGCCATCGATGTAGACGGGACACCGTGGCGCTTCGCCTGTGCCGGGCAGGCTGATGCCGATATTTGCGGCTTTCGATTCCCCGGGGCCGTTGACAATACAGCCCATCACCGCGAGCTTCAGTTCCTCCACCCCTTCATAGTGCTGCTTCCAGTCTGGCATCTTGTCGCGGATGTAGTCCTGAATGCTCTCAGCTAGTTCCTGGAACGTCGTGCTCGTCGTACGACCGCAACCCGGGCACGCGGTAACGGTGGGCGCAAACGTGCGCAGACCGAGCGATTGCAGCAGTTCACAGGCGGCATAAACCTCTTCGCGGCGGTCGCCACTAGGGCGCGGCGTCAGGGAAATGCGAATGGTATCGCCGATGCCTTCGCCGAGCAGTATGCCCATCGATGCGGCAGACCAGACGAGCCCTTTCGCTCCCATGCCCGCTTCGGTTAGGCCTAGATGTAAAGGCTGGTCGGTCTTGCGGGCGAGGTCGCGATAAATCCCAATCAGGTCGCTAGGGCGTGAAACTTTGCAGGATATGATTATTTGGTCCTTGCGCAGCCCTGATTCGAGCGCCAGATCAGTGGACTCCAGCGCGGACAGCACCATGCACTCGTTGATAATCTCTTCGGACGTTTTGCCGAGATCGCGATCGGTGTTTTCCTGCATTTTGCGCATCACGAGCTCTTGATTTAGCGAGCCACCATTAACGCCAATCCGCACGGGCTTGTTATTCTCGCGGGCGACCTTGCAAATCGTCGAGAACTGTTCGTCGCGACGTTGGCCGTGGCCGACGTTTCCCGGATTAATGCGATATTTATCGAGCGCTACGGCGCAATCCGGATATTTCGTGAGCAGCACGTGCCCATTGTAGTGAAAATCTCCGATCACCGGCACGTCGCAGCCCGCATCGAGCAAACGCTTCTTGATTTCCGCAACTGCTGCGGCCGCTTCGGGCACGTTCACTGTGATCCGCACTAACTCGGAGCCGGCCTGAGCAAGTTCAAAGCACTGCTGGGTTGTGGCCGCGATATCGGCGGTATCCGTATTGGTCATGGACTGCACAACGACGGGCGCACCGCCGCCCACCTGAATCTTACCAACCCTCACGCCGACAGTTCTGTGCCGCGAGCCAGTCATGGACATCTATTGTAACTCGAAATAACGGAAGCCCCACGAGGACAACGTATCGGTTCCAAGAGAAGCGGACCGCGGTCAGAATTCTTGACGGCGTGCAACCGGCGTCGCTTTGCCATTGCGCGGTGGCGGAATCACCGCGGCCATTTTTCGAATCATGGCCAGAACGAGTTTCTTGTCGTCCTCTGAGAGAGTTGTGGAATATCTCTTTATGTCGGCCAGGAAGCGAATTTCCTCTTCGGAGAGCTCGCCAAGGACTTTGCGGGTCTCGCGGTCCTGGGGTGTGTCACTGCCGGGGAAGAAGTCCGCGAGGCTGATCTCCATTGCTTCGGCAATCTTGGCGAGCGTTTCGAGCGAAGGCACAGTATGGCCGTTCTCGACGCGCGAAAGATAGCAACGTAGCAGGCCCGTGCGACGCTCGATATCACCTTGGGAGAGGCCTCGGTCGCTGCGATACGATCGGATGACTTCGCCAATATTTACCTTCGGCTTCTCTTTGGGCATGAGGTGCCTTTTCCTACAACAGGGCGTATCTTACGTATCACTATGGGGTCGCGCAAGGACAATTTCGGAACATGTTCCTGTCACGAACCTGTCATGCCAATTGATTCCATCCCATTGCGGGTATTTAGACAACGGGTTGCGAAACTACATTCGATGCCTTTACATCAGCACGGCTCTTGCTTGCTCTTTTGTCTTCGTAGAGTGCAGTGTCTGCGCGCTTCAAGAGCTCCGGGGCAGTTTCCCCGGGGCGGAAATCCGTCCAGCCCCGCGAAAAGCGACATTCGATCATCGCGTGTTCGTATCCCACTTCCAGACCTTCCAGCCGGCCGAGAACATGCTTCACCTCGTCAGCCTTGCACTCTGGCAGCAGCACCATGAACTCGTCCCCACCGAGTCGCGCGGCGAGGTCGGAGCCGCGAATCGCGCGCTGTAAACGCTCCGAGAACTGTTTGAGAACAAGATCGCCGGCAGCGTGCCCAAAGCGATCGTTGATTTGCTTGAGATTGTCAAGATCGACCAGCAGAAGCGTAAGGGGCCGACTGTGGCGCTCGGCGCGACTCATCTCTTCGGCAAGGCGCTGCTCGCCTGAACGGCGATTGTAAAGCCCAGTGAGCTGGTCCAGCGCCGCGAGCTTGTAGACCTCCGCCGTAAGACTTTCCACTTTTGCGAGTGACTGCAGCTGATCCGCGATCTGATTTCGCATACGGATTATCTGGTACTGTTGGTAGACCACATAAACGCTGAACAGCAATACGATGCCCACTAACGCTCTGACAGACTGATTCAAGTAAAAGGAGTAAGTTTGCTCCTCGTGGGTAAGTATCGCCGGAAACGCAAACGAGGCGACCGCCAAGGTGAGCAAAACGAGCACGATCACCGTAGAAGACCAGAGCCACCACTGTCGACGGTCCAGTTTTCGGAAACGATCCCGAAACGATTCAGCTTGAGTTGCAGGTGCGCTCACTGGCACACCAATCCCGGTCTTTGGCATGAGAGTCTGAGAATTGCTATCTCCCCCCTTGATACCGAGAATGCGGATATAACTCCAGCCGTAAAACCCGCAGTAGTTCCAAAGTGGTTATCCTGTCCTCGGAAGCTTTGACGTGGCAAAAGCGGCCTGGCTTTGAAGTGCATTTTCTTTTGGGTCGATGTGGCGATCCGAGTATCCGCTCGATCTATAATCGCGAGCAGTATTAACACAGAACTTACGTATGTGCGCTTATTAAAGTAAGCAAAGCTGCTGCATCCCCTCCCAAGTCTTCCACTTCGCCCAAAGTTTGGGCGGTTCCCAGGGACCAAATCAAGAAAACTCGGAGGAGAAAGTCCATGAAAAGAATCGCGCTTTGTCTATTAGTTGCGGCGACCGCGGCTAGCAGTCTAATTGCCGGTAGCCGCAACGTAACCGTCAAGAGAATCCTGTCGCCAGAGTATCTTGCTGATGGAACAGGGCCTACGCCTCCCCCCATTCCCATGGTGTCAGCACTCTCCCCGTTGAAACTGCTGGCTGACGGCACCGGCCCCACTCCGCCACCAATCCCCATGAGAATCCAAGATTTCAGCCTTTATTTGGCGGACGGAACTGGCCCGACGCCGCCTCCCATCCCCATGGGTTCGGGCGCTGGCAACGCCGGACCTATCTATGTGGCTGACGGCACCGGCCCGACACCTCCGCCGATTCCGATGGGTCCTTCTCCCGCGGAATGTTGAGTGTTGAATGGATGAAGCGGGGGAGAGAAAATCACTTCTCCCCCTTCATCTATGGTACGATTCCGTCCCGTGCCTGAAAAGCTAACGCTCATTGCGTGGTTAAGCGGCATCGTTATTGAGGTTGCGATCCTCGCTCGTGGGTTAACGCAGAAGATGGCGCCGCAGTACCCCTTCTTCTTCGCTTATCTATCCTGCGTTTTTCTTAGCTCGGCCTCAGGTTTAGTGGTCGAGCGACTCCGCCCCGGCTGGTACGCCCACTGGTACTGGGGGTGGGAGTTTGTGTGTGTAATTGCGGGCTACAGCGTGGTGTTGGAGATCATTGAGAAGGGGTTGGCCCCCCATCTTGCCGGCGCAAAGAAGCTTTTTCGAAACTTGGCGATGCTGGTTTTTTCGGCGATCGTCGGGTACATGGTCATCCAGTGGATGTGGGTCAGACACGCGAGTGCATGGCGCACCTCTGCGTACGTCGAAATGAATCTACGCACGGCTGAAGCTTTCCTCCTAGCTGCCATAATAGCCGCGATCGGCTATTACGGTATTTCTGTCGGGAAGAACTTGAAGGGAATCATTGTCGGATACACTTGGTGCGTTGCAATCATCGTCATCGTAGATTCGGTTCAGTCTCATCTTGGGAAGTCCTTCCAGGATCTATTTTCCTCACTGCGTTCAACGTCTTATCTGATCGCTCTCCTCATCTGGGTGATAGCGTTATGGTCTTATCAGCCCGTCCCGTTTGTTGCGCCGCCAACTCAACCGCGAAAGGACTATGAAGTCCTGACCGCAACGACGAAGGAAGCGATGGACTCTGCGCGAACGCAGCTTGAAAAGGCGGCTCGCCGATGATTCAGATGCTCCTGTTTTCGTCGATTGGCGTGGCGCTGCTCGCCCTTTTGTACTTGTTTGCGTTGCGGAGTGATCCGAAACCGGAGGGAGGCGCGCAGGCGCTCGTTGGCGCTCGAGGTGCGCTGACATCTCTGCGAACTGGCTTGCTTCCTCTGGATCTTGTGGAGCGCGTCTTTGCTCAAGATGATCTGGAATTTGTGATGTCGCGGTCGAATCCGCGTGTCCAAAAGATATTCCTGCGAGAGAGAAAAAAGATCGCACTGGCTTGGGTGACCCAGGTGCGCAAGCAAGTGTTGAACTTGAAGGCGTTTCATTCGGGCCAGTCGCGGCTGTATGCGGGACTTGATGCCCGCACCGAAATCGTGCTTGCGTTGAATTTTATCTCGCTGCTGGTGTTATGCCGAGCGCTACAAGCCGCGTTTTACCTCCGAGGGCCCTTCGCGGCGCGCCCAATGATTGCACCGGCAATTTCGGTCGGCGCCAAGATTTGTTCTGTTTCTGAGCGCTCTTTGGCATTCCTTACGCCAGGCGAGCAGCGTTTCCCCGAGGCCGCAGGTCACAGAGAGGCTTAGCAGGAAAGCTGAATGACGAAAACAGTGAAACAGATGGAGGTACAGAGGGCGGCCGAGGACGTGCGCCACCGGATGCTTGCTGGGCTTCCGCAACCATTGTCGAGGTTCATCTACCTGGCATCGATGCGGGATTACAATACCGGGGTGTATTACCACGACGGTCTGGCGGATAAGTTTTCTCTCGAAGTGGCCTGCGAGGCGTTAGCTGACTGCCATCGCGAGGTCTTCCATGAGTTGGTGACGTCTCCGCTGGCGGCTCTGGTTGGTCAAATGGAAGCCTATATCGCCAGTTCACAGGTCCGCACGCATGAATTCCTCGCTACTTGGAAGGGGATAGAGCCTTATAGAGTCGCCGTTCCCGTCGAAGCAGACCCGTTCGCGGCCGAGTTCCTTTTTTCCAACCTCAAGATCGCCTTGGCAATCGTGGAAGACCATCTGACGCCGGACCGTTCGCCGTCACCAGTCGCATAGCCACAGCTGTTACTTGGCCAACGATCTCGGCCTCATCGGGATAGGCAAATTGTCGAATGCTGCACGCTGACAGCGGATGAGGTATGAGCGTGATTTGTGAGCCTCGCATCTCACACCACGAACAGACGTACCCATCACGCAATTCCACAAAATAGATTGGCCGGTCGAACTCCGTGCGCCAGTCGGAAGCCGGATTCCGGGTGGCTCGATTGTCGATCTGGACGAAAGACCCGGGCCGCAGTAGCGGATACATGGTGTAGTCCTCCAATCCGATGTACCCATACTGGCAATGCCGAACATCAAGTTTCTGGATCAGCGCCACGGGAACCTCGCCCCATACCTCCACCATTCGGGCTATCAGGCTCGTTTTATCGAGGCTAAAGCCCTTGTCAAACCTGACAGGGAAGCTAATGGCATCATCCGGAGAAGGCGATTCAAGGGATGTGAGGTGGGTGTGTTGAAGAGGCAAGGCGATTTGGTACTGGGTGCTGGAGTTGAGGTCCACGCCGAACACCTCAAGCAAATCATTAAACCGCGTTCGATAGATAACGCTAAGGCTGAATAATTTAAATATGCTTGGGATGGAAGTCTTGTTTTCAAGTTGAGTTAACCACGCGTTGGAAATGTAGAATTCCTCGTTGTCGCGATCGTCCGCAATGGTACGGCTGAACTCTTCTACCTCACGCGTAGTAATACCGAGTCTTGTGCGAATTTCCCGAAGATGTTCGCCTGGCCGCAGAGGCGACTCCATGATTCACCGCCATTCCTACAACGGAACCGTTATTGAGTTGACGGAGCTTAAAGGGTTAGCTTCGGTGAATCAACATGATTTCGGCTTAGACGTCCCTTCCTGTGACCAGCCCGTCGTAGCGCCGCAAGAATCTGCTTGCAATCCGAAGCAAGTAGGCAAAATTTCCCCGTGATTCCGGATTCGGCTCGGCTCAACTTGCTGGAAGAGTCTCTGGCATTTTATCTTCAGTAAACCCCGCATCTGTTGCATGCAGCCGCTGCAGAAAGTCGGAATATAGCGACGATTCAAATTGCCGGGACGCGTGAATCGAGAGAGCTATTGCGCGGACTGTTTACTTACCGGTACATTCTCTCTATGAGTTGCGGTTAACCGATCGAGCGTTTCATTTTTCGTATCATGGCGTCCGCCAGCGCTGGTATAGCCGTGTCGCCTGTGCGAACCTGTGCTTAGCTGGAGCCGCTGTGAACACCCCTTTCGAAGCCTCGACGCGCAATGGGCCGCCTTACCGCGACAAACGCACGGTCCCTCGTTACGAGTTCATAGCGACCGTCGAGGTGGTGGAACCTGTCAGCGACATGCGTCTTTCGGGCCGCGTGTCAGAAATCAGCCGGAAGGGATGCTTTGTTGACATCCTGAACACGCTGCCAGCGGGGACGAAGGTCAACCTGCGAATCACGCGCGACCAGGGAGCATTTTTCACTCCGGCGATGATCATTTATGTTCAAGAAGGAATGGGAATGGGGATCGCCTTCAGGGAACCCCCCGTCGATCAGTTGGAAATTTTGGACGCTTGGTTGGCCAAGCTTGCTGAGTAACCTTTCCACCCTCCCGTAGACGAGTCAAGACGAACTTCGAGGCAATTTAAGGCCCCTTTGTCGCATCTGATATGGAATGCGAGGTCGAGCATCGAGTAATTACCTCGAAGAATGTATGTGATACGTGAAGTAGAATGGCGCGGCTCTTAGGAGGAAATATTGGGCTTCAGCGCAAGCACGCGGCAACTGGGGGAAGTCACGATCGTCGATGTCCGCGGACGATTCACACTGATTGAGGGAGAAGCGGTTCACGAATTGCTGCTGGATTTATTCCGCGACGGCCGCCGCCGTGTCCTACTGAATTTCCGCGAGGTATCATATTTGGACAGCTCGGGCTTGGGCCAGTTGGTCCGCGGCCTGTACACTGCCCGCAAAAACAACGCCGAGTTGAAGGCGGTCGAGTTGAATCCGCGTGCGCAGGAGGTGCTGCGCCTTACGAATCTGCATCAAGTGTTCCCCGACTACGGAGACGAGCAGGCTGCGGTGCGCAGTTTCACGCCCACCTATTAAGCGGGCCGAACGAGGTTGTGCGGGTCCGCCTTTTGGAATCTACTTCTCCACGACGCCGCAAGCGATGCGATTGCCTGAATTTCCGCTGGGGTCGGTCTTGTAATCGTCAGCCTTTTCGTGAATCACAATCGCCGTGCCGCCATCATGAAATACGGAGTTGGGTCCCGAGCTTAGAGTTATGCCTTTCGCCAAAATGGTGGTATGAACCTCTCCGTTGCTCCCGACCTCGATGTTCGGCACATCGCCAGCGTGCGGGCCTTCTGGATTCTCTGTTCCATGCTTCTTCATATCGGGGTTGAGGTGGCTGCCGGCCGACTTGAAATCCGGCCCCTCACACTTGCCCACGGAATGAATGTGAATGCCGTGCGTCCCGGGCGGGAGGTTTGATGCATCGAGTTTGATTTCGACGCCTGCATTGGTTTGCGTCAGAGAGGCAGTCCCAATCTTCTGACCCTGAGAGTTCAAAATCGTCGCGCGCCCGTGTTGAGCGTCCATTTGCCCGTGAGCGGCGGTCGCCAAAAGAAGAGTCGGAAGCCACAAGGAATTGCGGAAAAGTGTTTTGACCATGACTGATCTCCTTTGAAGAAAACCGAATCGGATCACTATGTATAGCGCAGGCGATCATCCGAGGGCAAGTTTTCGCGAGAACGAACGTCCCCGCGATCTTGTCAGAGCCGCTAACTCAGAGTCGTTTCCAGTTGTCGGGCGGGGAATCGAGATTCCAAAACTCAGGCGCAGGCCGGCTGAATTCGAACGCAACCTGAGCGAGACCGGCGTGCGGACGCCCGAGATATGCAACCTTCGCGTCTCGCTCATCCCAGTTCTTCGGATTCATCACCACAATCCTCTGGCCGAGCTTCACGGGCGCCTCGAGCATGACTAGCCCGCCGTGGGCGCTCACTGTCACAGTGAATGTTTCCTCTCGAAACGATTGTTTGTCGTCAACGGGACTGCGGACCACGAGCGGCAGGTCAATCAGGACTCGCTCGCTTCGTCGTTGGGTCCCCTGCGTCAACGTCAATCTCCTCGATGCCGACAGGGTCTCGGCACCCCGTCGCAACTACTTCGCGATCGAAACGGTTTCAATCTTGCTTCGCTGCTTGTTCTGGTACAAGGCTTTGTCGGCCCCGTTCATCATGTCCTCGGCCTGGTCGCCCCGTTGGTACTGCTTCCATCCGGCTGCAAAGCAAATGGGAACGTGCTGCCCGTTGATCGCGATCTCGCCCGGACTGATCCTGTTGACGATCGTCTCAGCGTGAGCGGCGTCGCACTCCGTCAGCAACATGACAAATTCGTCGCCGCCGAGACGAGCCGCCAGATCCGCTTCCCGCACTGCCTTGTTCAGTGCTTCCGAAAAGGCCTTCAACACTTCATCGCCCGCGGAGTGCCCGTGGTGATCGTTAATCTGCTTGAAGTCGTTCAGATCAAACAGCACGAGCGTTAGCGGATAGCCCTTCCGCTGCGACCTGGAGATTTCTTCCTTCAGTCGTTTCTCTGCGTAGCGGCGATTGAAAAGGCCGGTCAAAGGATCCACGAGAGCGAGGTCGCGCCAGAGCGCGGAATTCGACTGGTTCCGGGCGAGATCGAGCCGAAGCCGGTTGATAAGAAATTTTTCATAGGTTAAATAAGCGCCGAACAGCACGATCAGCAGCATTAGCCCGACCACGGCTTCCAAAACCTTCCTATCCTGGCTCAATGCCGGTAACGCCAGCGATGCCACTCCTGCCGTTAGGCAAAGCATGATGAGCAGAGACGCGCCCCACGTCCACCACTCGCGCCGCTGGAGCCTCGATAATTTGGCCTCGTATTCACGGACGCGAAGAGGCAGATTATCCGTTTCCGTGAGGTTGGCATCAGGTTTCACCACGGGCAGTCTCCAACCGCCGGCGTGAGACGAACTCGCAACTTTGAGCATTGCGTCAAGGATAGGAGGCTGGGCCCCTGCTTGATAGTACTACCTTCTCATTGCGCCGAACTGGCACAGTGACCAAACTTGTACTAGGACCGGCCATGATTGCCGCACTCATTTTGGTGTTCTCAGCGGTCGCGCTCCTGCAATTTGGAATCTTGCAGTGGCGTTCGATGTGGATTGTTGTGTCCGAACAGCCGCTCTCCGCGAACATCCAGACCGCCACGGGCATCGCGGCGAATGCCATCGGGCCGGAGCATTTCGAGCTATTGGCCCGCACTTCCGAGCAGATGTGTTCGTCGGCGAAAGAACGGAACGTGTGGCTCAGAGAGGTGCGAGTTTATTACCACGTCTTGCGGACAGTTCGAGACCTTGCCTCAGAAAGGCTTCCTGGGTTGGCTGATTGGGCAAAAACGGAATTGATTGCCTGTTCGCGCTATGCCGGAGTGGTCTTGGATCAGCGCCTGAACGCAAACCTGGCATACGCTTCCGCCGCACGGAACTGGTAAAGGCGTCCGTAAATCCTTTGTCGTCAGTCCAGCGCCCAAGCCCGCTCTTTCAATTCGCATCCGCTTCGTCCAGCAGCCATCATCTGCGCGGCGAGGTTCAAGATTCGCTCGGCCGCCGATTCGACACTGGTTCCGCGAGCGTGGATATTGGAAATCAGGTTCCTCTCCGCATCGCTGTGCCCCGGCCGCGGCCTATAAGCCATATAAGCAGAGAGGCTCTCGGCTGTGGCTAAGCCAGGGCGCTCCCCGATCAAGAGGACGACAACTCGCGGGCCCAGTAGTTCGCCAATTTCGTTCAGGATTCCTACCCGGCAATGGCGGATGAAGACCGGCTGGCCCGTTCGCCACCCGCGCGATTTAGCACCACTAATAAGGAGTGGCAGCAGATTCTGTACCTGAGCCGCCACGGCCGCGACGGACAGCCCGTCGCCAATCGCCACTTGAAAATCGCTCTCGTGCGGACAGTGCATCGAAATACCTTCCCGCGCGGCTGGCGTAAAACGACGGCCGAGGTCGGGCCGCATAAGGAATTCGTCCTTCGATTGCGCTTGGGTCTCAGCTTCGAACACATTCCATTCCTCTGCGAAAGCATTCCCAAATTGCGATTTCAAGTTGATTTCTGCACGGACTGCGTCTCGTGCTGCGGCGTGCGCCGCGCGTAAACCAATTTGCGTTTCCGTTCGATACGAGGCTCCGGCGCGTCCCACCAAGATTCGTGCAGAGGTACGCTCGCGAATCCGGCGAATAATCTCAGGCGTGCCAGCCGCAAGGGCGTCATCGCGTTCTTTGTCTCCATTCGGCGCCATGTCAAGCGATCTCTTCTAGCGAAGATTCCAGCCCCTGCATCAATTGTCGTCGCGCAGAACCTTCGAGTTGCGTCGGCTCCCCATCGCGATAAATTCCCATCTCCGTCAGCCACGCGAGAAATTCAGGCGCGGGCTGCAGTTTAAACAGCCGTCTCGCGGCGAGCGCGTCGTGGTAGCTCGTGGATTGGTAGTTCAACATCACGTCGTCCGAGCATGGCACACCCATGAAATAGTTGCATCCCGCGGCGGCCAACAGCAGCAGGAGGTTGTCCGTAGAATTCTGGTCGGCTTCAGCATGATTGGTATAGCAAACGTCGCAGCCCATCGGCAGTCCGAGCAGCTTACCCATGAAATGATCTTCAAGGCCGGCGCGGATGATCTGTCGCTCGTCGTAGAGATATTCAGGCCCGATGAATCCGACGACACTGTTCACCAGAAACGGCTCAAATGCGCGAGCGACTCCATACGCCCGCGCTTCGAGCGTCAACTGGTCGACGCCATGATGAGCATCTGCGGAAAGCGCGCTGCCCTGGCCGGTCTCGAAATACATCACGTTCGTTCCCTTCCAATCGATGTTGCGATGCCGATGATGTTCGAGAACGCGCTCCCGGCCTTCGCGCAGCATTCGCAGAGTTACTCCAAAACTTCGATTTGCAGCCTCGGTTCCAGCCACCGATTGAAACAGCAAGTCGATCGGTGCGCCGCGGTCTAGCGCGGCGAGTTGCGTGCTGATGTGGGCCAAGCAGCAGTTTTGTGTTGGGGCGCGATAGATTTCCACCAAACGGTCGAGCGCGTGGAGAATCGCGCTCACCGTTTCTACAGAATCCCTTGCTGGATTTACGCCGATCACCGCGTCGCCGCAGCCATAAAGCAAACCTTCAAATGCCGCGAGCAAAATGCCGCCGACATCGTCGGAAGGATGGTTGGGCTGGACGCGAATTCCGAGGACACGATGCTCGCCCATCGTATTCCGGCAGCGCGTCACATTGCGGATTTTGGCGGCAGCCAGAATCAGGTCCTTATTGCTCATGATTTTTGCCGTCGCTGCCGCGATTTCGGGGATGATGCTGCGCTGAAGTACCTTCAGGTCGGCTTCGGTGGTCGCGTCGTCGAGAATCAGTTCGCGAAATTCGCCGACGGTGAGGCTCGCGATTCCTTGGAAACGGTCACGATCGAAGCTATCGAGGATGAGCCGTGAAACTTCGTCGGTTGAAGGGTCAATTAGCGGATTCCTGAGAATTGCTCCGAGTGAAAGGTCAGCGAGCTGGCGTTTTGCCGCGACGCGCTGCCGCTCAGAGGTCGCCGCGATTCCGGCAAGCTGGTCGCCTGACTTTTCTTCATTCGCTTTCGCGAACAGATCGCGCAAGTCAGCAAACAAAAAGCGCTCACCCATGCGGCACCAAAATGAATTAGAACTTGTGCGCGCTCCGGCTCATCTGCCTTTGCGAACCGCCGCGGCAAGTTCCCGGAGTAATTCCAGCGTTTCCTGCCATCCCATGCAGCCGTCGGTAATACTCTGCCCGTAGACAAGCAGCCTGCCACTACTGAGTTTCTGGGTGCCAGCCACGAGATTGCTCTCCAGCATCACGCCAAAGATGTCCTTGCTACCGTTCTCGATTTGTTGCGCGACATCTCGACAGACGCCGGCCTGTTTCGTGTAGTCCTTATTGCTGTTGGCATGGCTGCAATCGACCATGACTCGCGGAACAAGACCGGCCTCTTTCAATTGGCGGCAAACCTGGCCTACGGCGCCGGCTCCATAATTCACTGCTTTTCGCCCCCCGCGCAAGATCACGTGGCAATCTGCGTTCCCAGTGGTGACGAAGATCGCCGTTTGCCCCTCTTTCGTGTGACCTAGGAAGGTATGCGGCTCGGCTGCCGACAACACCGCTTCAATCGCTACGTGCGTGTCGCCGGACGTAGCGTTTTTGAAACCGACGGGGCACGATAGCCCAGAAACCAGTTGGCGGTGAACCTGGCTTTCCGTAGTTCGCGCTCCGATAGCGCCCCAGCTCACCAGCCCGGCCAGGTACTGCGGCGTAATCATATCGAGGAATTCCGTGCCGGCCGGAACTCCCATCTCCGCCAGATCTAGCAAGAGACGCCTTGCGAGGCGCAAGCCTTCATTGATCTTGAATGACTGATCAAGATACGGGTCGTTGAGCAGGCCCTTCCAGCCCACGGTTGTGCGTGGTTTCTCGAAATAGACCCGCATGACAATGTGCAGGCTTTCGCAAAGTTCGGAAATAGAGCCTTTCAGAAGTCCGCCATATTCGCGCGCTGCTTTTGGGTCATGAATCGAGCAAGGTCCGACAACGACCAAGAGACGCCGATCTTCGCCCCTGAGAATTTCTAATATTTGCTGGCGCGAATGGTAGATCGTCGACGACGCGGCGTCGGTTTCGGGGAACTCCTGCTCCAGGACCACCGGAGGCACCACCACCTCCGTCCGCCTTATGCGCAGATCATCGGTGCGATAAAACATGGGCTTCATACTCTAATGGCGAGCGGCAAATTTAGGCAGCAGATATTTTGCGGGTTGTTGGCAGGAGGACGAGCGACGCGCCTTCTAGCCTTACGCCGCAAAAAACCAGAAGCGACGAGCCAGCAGAAAATGGTGCTGGTGGAGGGAATCGAACCCACACGGCCTTGCGGCCACCGGATTTTGAGTCCGGCGCGTCTGCCAGTTCCGCCACACCAGCCTGTGGCGAATAGAATATCACGCTCGACGGGATCGGTCGCGCCTCGGGACCGCGCCTGCGTTTAGCGCTGCCTCGATTCGGCGACGGATTGAAATCTTGTCGGCTCCACAATTGCGCGGAACACGCGCCCGCGGCCAATGACGTCTTCGCCGGATCGCGCCACTGTCTCGAACACGAGGAATCGTCCTTTGTATCCCGAAAGCCGCGCGTGGGCGTTAACGATCGCGCCCACAGTAACAGCTTTCAGGTGGTCAACCTCGACTCGAGTGCCGACGGTGATCGAGCCCGGCGGCAACGCATCTCGCACCGATTGCGCCGCGGCCAACTCCATCATTCCGATCATGGCGGGAGTAGAAAGAACTGCGGGCAGGGTAGGATCGTAGCGCCGTATCGTCCACTCGAATGGAACAGCGAGTTCGACACTTGCCTCAAGACCGATCTTGGGGCGGATCGCGTCGGGAGACGACGCGGGCATGGAGCCCTTGGCGTTGTGCAGCCTGTGCGCCGGCTTGTCGGACGTGGCGCGCTTACCGGAACGCGTGGTGGGTCTTCTCATCGCGAAGCTGCACGACGGTTGTGCGAGCGCGTCGCAGCAGCGATGGCCCGGGGGTCGAGGAAGTGGCGGCTAATCTCGGAAAGGGTGATGCCGAGCTGGCTCCACAGGCGCCGTTTCAGGCTCTGATAATCCTGCGAGCCGCTGAAGACATCGCGAATCAGGTCGCGAAATGCGGGAGAATAGTTCAGCAGCTGCACCATCCGCGTGGTGATGGCGCTGCCGAGGAAATTGCCGCGGAAAAGCTTGCGCGCGATGCTTGCGGCAAACTCGAGATCAGACGAAAAAGCCGCACGCAGCCGCTCTGGATAAGTCTGCGGCTGATTTTCGATCAGCGCCTGCGCTAACAAATCTCCCGAGCGCAAAGCGTAATAGAGCCCCTCGCCTGTAATCGGATCCACGCAAGCGGCGGCATCGCCTGCCATGCCCCAGTTGCGTCCCACTATCCGACGGCCGCGGATCGTTTGCGCTTGCGGGGACGGCAGGACGTGGCTGTAAAAACGTGCGCCATTCATCGGAATCCTTTCCTCATCGATGAAGTTGTTGAGATGGCGGCGAAGCTGTTGGCTGGAACTTTGGCCCATTTTGGCGCAAATGCCAACCGATAGATGGTCCGACCTTGGAAACGACCAGAGATAACCTTCAAACTGCCGCAGAAATTTCACTTTGATGATGTCCTCTTCAGTCGGAACGAAATATCCGAGAGTCATCTCGAGATCAGGCGCCCCTAGCGCAGTAGTTTCGGGAAAAAGCTGATTGCGCGCACCGGCCGCCAAGACTACGAAATCAGAATGGCGTTGCGCGCCGGACGCGGTCAATCGAACGCGTTCGCCTTCCGTGTGAACTGAAGTCACGCGCGAACAAACCGTCCGGCATCCAGCCGCCCGAGCCCGGTCGAGCAGCAACCCGTTCAGAACCTTACGCGCGTAAATCACAATCGGGTGGCTCATTTCGAACCGGGCGCGGTGACCGTGGCTCGAGATCAGTTCGGCCGTCCGCACTACCTTCTTGGGATGCGGAGCCTCGAGAAGAAACGGGTATGCCTCGATCGCTTTGTGGGTAAGACCGCCGCCGCAGGGTTTCTCCCATGCCAGGCGTTCATCGTAGATGGTGACGTCAAATCCTGCCATTGCCAGCCGCTCACCGCAGAGCGAACCAGCCGGCCCACCACCTACGATAGTGATTTCTTTCGCTTCCATGCGACTCACGGAGCACAGCACCACTTCACTCAAGCCGGGAGTATAGCATCGAAGAAGGTTCGATTCCCGGAGGGAGGCATAGCGAGGTGACACATTCGTTCTCACCGATTGTGACGCGGCGATGCGCGATGGCATGGTTCCTGGCGAAAGTGAGCGCGCTCTGCGGTGCTCGTTCCTCCCTCGCGCGAACAGCCCCCCAATCTCGCATGGTAGAATGACGTTATCGGGATTATTCGCGACCATCGCTTAGGGAGGGTGCATTTTGGGGGAGGTTGTCTCGCAAGAAGAACTTCTGGGGCGTCGCGCCACATGGTCGGTGGATGGCAGTCGAGTCGCCTTGGTGGCCGGGCGCTTCGATTTGCTCCATCCAGGTCATATCCGGTTGCTCGAACAGGCGCGCTCGCATGGAGGCGTCATCGTAGTGGGAGTCTTCGATGATAATCTCGCGAAGGCGAAGATCAGCCAGGAAAAGCCGGAATCTTTCTCAGGCGCGGCTTCCTCTACATTCGGCGGATCCTGCGGCCCGGCGGCCGAGCGCGCCGAAATCTTGGCAGCGCTGGCTGCCGTCGACTACGTCTTCGCACTCAGGACTACCGATCTGGGGGCATTCTTGACTGCTTTCCATCCTGACGTGGTTGTCGACGGCGCCGAGATATCCCCTGCCAAGTCGCCTCTCGCCACAGCGGCAGCTTCCGTCGGCATCGAAGTGTTTCGTATCGCCCTTGAACCGGGCCACTCTTCGTCGCGTCTCATAGATCGCATCATTCAGCTTCGCGCATGATCCTGTCGTCGGTTTCAGAGCTTCTCGTTCGCGTTGGCCGCTCTCCCGTTATCGAGGAATCACTCGATACTCTGCGGCGATCTGGCGGAGAAGTGCGTATCTCCGGTCTTACGGATTCAGCGAAGGCCCTGATCGCTCCGCTTGCTTTCGCCGAACTCGGCCGGCCCACCATCGTCCTCGTCCAATCAAATCAACACGCTGAAGCGATCGTCGAGCCGTTGCGTTGGTTTTATCGTGCCGTCACAGGCAAAGCGGGCCATCGCGTGCTGGTCCTGCCCGCTCACGACGTGCTGCCATATGAAAGCCGCTCGCCGCATCCTGAAATCTCAGAGGATCGCGCGGTCGCACTCTGGCGCTTTGCTTCCGGAGAAGCAGATATTCTCGTCACCCCGATTCAGACTGCCATAGCCCGCATGGCCGACCGCGACACATACCGCCAGTTGGCGCGGACCATCGAACGCGATCAGGAAATTTCCATCGATGAGCTGCTCGAATTCCTCTCGAGCGCCGGTTACGACAAACAAATCGCCTGCGAAATGCCGGGCCAGTATTCCGTGCGTGGCGGCATCATCGATATCTTCTCGCCTGAGGCGCCGCAGCCAATTCGTGTCGAACTGTTGGGCGACACGATTGAGTCCATTCGCGCATTCGATCCCAATACCCAGCGGTCGACGAATCCGATTGGCCGTGCAACGCTCATGCCTCTCACGGAATTTCCGAGCCACGCTGAAGTCCTGGAACGCATGCGCGTCACCTCGGATTCCGGCCGTGAAGATAACGCGCCTCCGGTCGGGTTCTATCCCGGCTGGGAATTTCGCGAAATCGCGAATGAAAATCGCAAGGGAACATTATTCGACCTCGTCACCGATCCGCTAATCATCGAAGACGAACCATCGTTGCTTGTGGCGGCACTCGAACACTACCGAACAGAGTTAGCCGAAGCCTTCGAGGAAGTGGAAGACCCACTCGCGGAGCTCCCAGAACGGTACACACTCGACGACGAAGAATGGTCGCTGGTGCGTCAAATGTTTCCGCACCTCGGCCTGGAGCGACTAGGCGTTGCGCAATCGGAAGATGACTCACCTGCGGCAGCGAGGCAATCACGATCAACCCCCGAGCGCATTATGCGCACGCAGCCCACGACGAAGTACCAGGGGAACGTCGCCGCCTTTATGGCCGAAGCGCGTGGTCGCGTCGCCTCCGGCGAGCACGTCATGATTTCCGCGGCAAGCACAGGCGAACTCGAGCGCTTCGCTGATATCAGCCGCGAATATGAACTGCCATATCGCATCGGCGAACTCGAAGAAAACGTCACTGTCACGCGGCTCGCCGAAGAGGAAAGCGGCAGCAGCGCGCCCTCCGTTTTGCTCGTAAAGGCACCTCTTGCTGAAGGTGTTGTTTTCGGCGATGACAGACTCACCATCTACGGGAACGCTGATCTCTTTGAGACGCTCCCGGCTCCGCAGCGTCCCCGCGCCCGCCCAAAGACTGCCAGCTTCTTCAGCGATTTTTCCGACCTCAAGCCCGGCGACTATGTGGTTCACGTCGATCACGGCATCGGCCAGTTCGACGGCTTACGTCAAGTTTCCGTAGAAGGCGCGCACGGCGAATTCATGCTCTTGCGCTATGCCGAAGACGCCAAACTCTATGTTCCGCTCGCGCGTCTCGACCTCGTGCAGAAATACCAGTCGCTCGGGGACGCGAAGCCCACTCTCGACCGCCTCGGCACGGGCGTTTGGGAGGCCAGGAAATCCCGTGTTCGCAAGAGTGTCGATGACATGGCGGATCAGCTACTCGCGCTTTATGCCGAGCGCAAAGTTGCAAAGGGCCACGCGTTCCCAGCGGATTCCAACTGGCAGCACGAATTTGAGGACGCTTTTGAATTTGAGGAAACGCACGACCAGGAGCGTGCCATTGAAGATGTCAAGCGCGACATGGAATCTCCCCTGCCTATGGACCGCCTTCTTTGCGGAGACGTCGGCTACGGAAAAACCGAAGTCGCCATGCGAGCTGCTTTCAAGGCCGTCGCCGACTCAAAGCAGGTCGCGGTGCTCGCTCCAACGACGGTCCTCGCTTTTCAACACTACCAGACCTTCCGCAGACGCTTCGCGGCGTTTCCGGTACACATCGAAATGCTCAGCCGGTTTCGGAACGAGAAAGAACAGAAGAAAACGCTCGAGGAACTTGAGACCGGGAAAGTAGATATTCTGATCGGAACGCACCGTATTCTTTCGAAGGACGTCAAATTTCACGATCTTGGGCTCCTCGTCGTCGACGAGGAACAGCGTTTCGGCGTAGCTCACAAAGAGCGGCTCAAGGAAATGCGCAAGAACGTCGACGTGCTCACCATGTCGGCTACGCCAATTCCGCGGACCCTGCACATGTCGCTCGTAGGTTTGCGTGATATGAGCCTCATCGAGACGCCACCCAAGGATCGCCTTTCGATTCAAACTACTGTGGCGCCCTTCAGCGAAACACTCGTGCAGCGAGTGATTCAGGAGGAATTAGCCCGCGACGGCCAAGTTTTCTTCGTTCACAATCGCGTGGAATCGATAGATTCGCTCGCCGCCATGATTCAGAAACTTGTGCCCCAGGCTCGCATCGTCGTGGGACACGGCCAAATGCGCGAGGCCGAGCTCGAAAAAGTGATGCTGAAGTTTGTTCGCGACGAGGCCGATGTCCTCGTTTCTACCACCATCATCGAAAACGGACTCGATATTCCCCGCGCCAACACCATCATCATCAACCGTGCGGACCGCATGGGCCTTTCTGAGCTCTATCAGCTTCGCGGCCGCGTCGGACGCTCGAATCAACGCGCATACGCCTACCTGCTGATTCCTCCCGGCGGCACGCTTAGCTCGATCGCCCGCCAGAGGCTCGCCGCACTCAAAGAGTTCAGCGATCTGGGCGCCGGCTTCCGCATTGCTGCGCTCGATCTCGAACTTCGCGGCGCCGGCAATCTCCTCGGCCGCGACCAGCACGGCCACATCGAAGCTGTCGGCTTCGACATGTACTGCCAGATGATGGAGCGCGCGGTAGCCGAACGAAAAGGTGAAGCGGTGGCGCCTGAACGCCGGGCGACACTCAACCTTGGCCAGGAAATCCGCATCCCACCTGAGTACATTGATAGCGAGAATCTGAGATTGCGAATTTATAAAAGAATTGCTGGCGTAACCACCGATTCCGAGCTCAAGGAAGTGAAACGCGAACTAGATGATCGCTTCGGTCCGCCGCCACCTGCTGTAGAAAGTCTTCTCGATTATGCGGTGCTGAAGGCCATGGCCGAAAAGCTGCTCATCGCATCGATTGACCGCCGCGGAGATCAGTTGGCCATCAAGTTTTACGAGGACACGCAACTCGGTCCTGAGCGTATCGTCAAATTAATTCGCAAGCATCGCGACATGCGTCTTGACCCGACCGGCGTGCTGTGGTTGAACTGGAAGGGATATCAAGGCGGCGTGATGGCCGCACTGAGAAACGTATTGCTCCAACTACAATCGTAGGGATAGAATCGCGAGCGAACAAATATGAAAACCAAAAATTTGTGGCGTCTTCCGTTCGTTTCTGTGGGACTCGCATTGTTTCTCGCCGCAGGCAGCGCCTGCGCGCAGGAAAAGGGCACGGTGGTAGAGGAAATCGTTGCTCGCGTAAACAACGAAATCATCACGCTCTCCGACTACCAGAAAGCGGGCGAGGCTCTTCAACAGGAAGTTGCCGACGCCTGCCAGGGTTGCACTCAGGATAAGATTCAAACTGAATTTAAAGAACAGCAAAAAGACCTTCTTCGAGGATTGATCGACCAGGCGTTGCTCGTCGAGCGCGCCAAAGACATGAGCATCAATGTCGATACGGACCTGGTGAAGAAGCTCGACGAGATCCGCAAGCAAAATAACCTTGCAAGTATGGAAGATCTGCAGAAGGCCGTCGAATCTTCCGGTCTTTCCTGGGAGGATTACAAAGACCAGCAGAAGAAACAGCTTCTGACGCAGGAGGTCGTTCGTCAGGAAGTTTCGGGCCGCATGGACATCGGGCCGGAACAGGTCCGCCAATTCTACGAAGAGCATAAGCAGGAGTTCGATCTGCCCGAGCAGGTAGTTCTGTCTGAAATCTTCCTCAGCACGGCAGGCAAGAGCCCCGAAGAGATCGAGGCCGTCCGGTCGAAAACGATGGACTTGCACAACCGGCTGGTGCGAGGCGATGACTTCACCCAGCTCGCTGGAAAGTACTCGGAAGGCAGCACTGCGAAAGACGGCGGAACGCTCGGCACCTTCCAGCGCGGCCAGCTGGACAAACAGCTGGAGGATGCCGTTTTCGCCATGAATAAGGGCCAAATTTCCGATGTGATTGAGACCAAAACCGGCTTCGAGATTCTGAAAGTCGTCGATCATTATCAGGCTGGCTTACAGCCGCTTACAAAGGTTCAGGATCAAATCCAGAATAAGCTGTTCATGCAAAAGATGGAGCCGGCTATGCGGGATTATCTGGCTCAGCTTCGCGAGGAAAGCTACGTGATGGTCAAGCCCGGTTACACGGATTCAGCTGCTGTTCCGGGCGGGACAGTGATTCAGGAGGTCGCGCCTACACCGGACGCGGCCACCAAGAAAAAGGGCAAGAAGAAGCTGAACGTACCGAAAGTCAATAGCTGATGAAGTCTCACTTCGTAGCCGATCTTTCCGACGGTCAATCCGTCGTGTCTCCTTTCCTGGTGTGCGAAAAGGAGATTCGAACCTCCGCCAGGTCCGGCACGTCATGGCTTCAGCTGGAGCTGGGTGACCGCACAGGCTGCATCTCCGCAAAAATGTGGGAAAACTTCCTGCCGCTGGCGGAAACTTTCGACGCCGGCGACGTAGTTCAGATCCGCGGACGCGTCCAGCTTTATAAGAGCCGCCTCGAGATGACGCTCGAGCAGATTATTCCTGTTGCTGAGAATTCCTATGACCTGATCGATTTCCTTTCGCACACAAAGCGTGACGTGGACGTAATGTATGGCCAGTTGCTCTCAGCTGTGGAAGCGATGAGGAATCCATGGCTGCGCCAGCTGGTATCGAGCGTGATCGAAGATCCTGTAGTTTCGCCCAAACTGAAGCGCGCGCCGGCTGCAATGACCATGCATCACGCCTTTATCGGTGGCCTGCTCGAACACATCGTGAGTCTGGTCGGGCTGGGTTCCGCCATTTCCGCGCACTATCCCGAACTTGATTCCGACGTTCTTCTGGCGGGCGTCGTCCTCCACGATATCGGCAAAATCGACGAGCTTCGCTACGCGCGCGAAATCGACTACACGACGGAGGGCCGGCTGCTCGGCCACATTATGCTGGGCGTCGGCCTGGTGCGAGATCGAATCAAGGCGATTCCCGGATTTCCTGCCGCGCTCGCAGTCGTAGTCGAGCATTTGATTTTGAGCCACCACGGTTCGCTCGAATTTGGCTCTCCGTCTTTGCCACAGACACGCGAAGCTGTCGCGCTCCATTTCATCGACGATCTCGATTCCAAAATGGCAGGCATTCGCGCCACCCTCGAAGGCCAGTGCGATCCTGATGGCTGGACTCCTCGAAATCCGTCGCTCCGGCGGGTGTTGCTCTTAGCGGAGCGCTATCTCGAAAATCACGGCGCTTCGGCCGCTGGTACCATTCAAAAATTAGAGGTTGACTCCGGGAAGGCTTCGCAGGATAACGCGGAAGTCGCGCGCAAGGCTTGAGAGGTTTGAGATGACGGCACCTGGGGGCGAGCCGGTAAAGGAAACGAAGAAATCCGCACCGCGTCGCGCTGTGCTCGATTTGGCCCCGTTGGAACTCGATTGCATGAACACGCTGTGGCCTGTAGGCGAGGGCACGGTGCGGGACATCCGCGATCGCCTCGCCGAGCGGCGGCCGCGCGCTTATACGACGATCATGACCATCATGGACCGGCTCGCGCGAAAGGGGATCGTCGAGCGCCGCAAAGTAGGCCGCGCCTACGTCTATCGCCCTAACTTGACCGCTGAAGATGCGCGCTCGCAGGCGCTGGCCCAGGTCATCGAGAACTTCTTTGGCGGTTCGAAAGAAGGTTTGCTGAGCCACCTCAATTCCGGTGTCGCGCCGCAAACGTCCCCTCCTCGAGCCTTCGCGGCGGCAGCCGCAGCGGGCGCGGTTCACTCCTCGGGTCCGTCCTCTGTTTCGGCATCGATGGCTCCACAGGCGGGAGCGCCATCGAGTGATTCCACGTCCAGCGACCCAATCGACGACCCGCCGCGTTAGCGCCTCATCCCCTAACGGGGCTTAGCTGCTCCTCCTGCTTTGCGCTATCATTCTTAAATCGATCGCCTATGTGGCCTCTCGGCTTCAAAATTCGCGACACGATAATCCGTCCTGCCACGATCCTGGCGCCGATGGCTGGCGTCACCGACACCGTCTTCCGTCGCGTGATCAGGTCTCTCGGCGCTTGCGGCCTGATCATGACGGAATTCACCAGCGCCGAAGGGCTCACGCGAAACTCCGCCCGCACCCTGTGCTATTTGTACTTCGATGAAGACGAACATCCCATCGCGGGCCAGATCTTCGGCGCAGACCCACATGTCATGGCATCAGCAGCGGCGCTCATCGAAGATCTCGGCTTCGATCAGGTGGATATCAACCTCGGCTGCCCCGTGAAGAAGGTTGTCAAGTGCGGCGGCTCCGGCTTGCTGCGTGATCTGCCGCACCTTGAAAGACTTCTCGCCGCCGTCCGCGCGGCGGTCCGTATTCCGCTCACTATTAAGATTCGGTCCGGCTGGGACGAAAACAACATCGTCGCCGTCGACGTCGCGCGCATGGCCGAACGCATCGGAATCGAGGCCATTGCGGTTCACCCGCGAACGCGCATGCAAGGCTATGCCGGAAAAGCAGATTGGAGCGTGATTCGCGACGTGAAGAAAGCTGTGCGGATCCCTGTGATTGGCAATGGCGACGTGGTCACGCCGCAGGATGCGGTTCGCATCGTACAGGAAACCGGATGCGACGCGGTGATGATTGGCCGCGCTGCGTCATCGAATCCCTGGATTTTTCGCCAAATCGCCCACTACATCACAACAGGCCGTTACGATGAGCCAACCGAAATGGATCGCTATCACCTGCTCTCGGGATATTTTCGAAGTTTGATCGATGCCGACATCCCGGACGCTGTCGGCAAAATGAAGCAATTCGCCAGCCTCTTCACCCACGGCGTTCGGAACGGCGGCGAGCTGCGGCACGCCGTTCATCATTCGCATACCGCGACCGAAATCCTCGATCGCGTCGATGCGTTCTTCGTCAGCGCGGAATCAGCCCGAACCACCTAACTGTGCGTGAGGTATCATGCTCGGCATCGAAATCGGCGTATTTCGCTTTCCGTTTGGCAGAGGTGCCGAAGTCGTTTCGGTCACCTCGTTGCCGGTCTGGCTGGCCTTTCAGGGGAACCGCTCAGGGGTACAGCCGGGCGGCCGCGTTTGAGCCGGCCACCGTCCCGCGTTGTACTCAATCAGGTTCAGTTTCTGCTGCTCAATTGACGGTACGGATAGCATGATGCGCAGCTGGTCTGCCACGAGAGAGTGGTTGTAGGGGTCCTGTGTATACGGCGAGTTGCTGTGGGAGTGAAATTGGGTGCCAAAGATCTGGGGCTGGTTGATGGAACTCAGATAGCGATCCAACGTGGCTGCGGAGACCCAAAGACTGCGCGAGTCACCCTTCTGCACCGCGATTGTGGCTAGAACATGAGCGAACAAGTAGTCATCAGAGGTTTGGCCGTGCTGGTAGATGAAGGCGGCGTCGTGGAAGTCCTCAGCCGTTTTTAACGAGCCGCTCTCGAGCAGTTCATGAACACGCAAACGGCGTGCCTCATCGCGTTTCAAGAGTGTGTCGCCGTGTATCGCCTCCACGGCACCAACTCCCCTGTCGATCTGGTCTTCGTCCCACAGCTTGTGAACCTCGCTCGCCGACTCCTGACGCGAAGCCAAGGAACTGCAACTGACCATGATGGAAACGAGCAACAACGCGATCTTCATGTGCCCTCCCGGCGGCTAGATCGAGAGTTTCGGCCAGAGCGTTGGAACCGGGGAGACGTAATTGAAGTTGCCTACGCTGATTCGTCGCGCGTGACGAGGAGTTGCTTATAGGCCTCGCGTTTCGTCAGCCCGCGTTCGCGCGCAGCCTGTTTCAGCGCCGCTTTCTTATCGACGCGCTTCTCCTTGATAATCTCGTCGATGCGCCGCGCGAGCGGCAGCGCACTCGCGCCTGCGATTTCCAGGTGATGTTGCGGCTGGCCATCAGCCTGCCCGATGACGACCGTGATCTCGCCGCGCGGCGGCTTCTTACGAATGTGCTCGACCAGATTTTCCAGGTGGTCTCGCAGAAACTCCTCGTAAACCTTCGTCACCTCGCGCGCAATCATCGCCCGACGATTACCTAGAATTTCCAGCGCGTCCTCAAGAGAATCGAGCAGCCGGTGCGGAGCCTCGTATAAAACGAGCGTCCGCGGTTCCTCTCCCAATACGCGTAACGCTTTCCGCCGCTCCGATTGCCGCGACGGCAAAAACCCCACAAACAGAAATTGCTCGGTCGGCATCCCAGACGCCGCAAGCGCCGCCACAAACGCCGACGCTCCAGGCACCGGCACGACCTTGATCCCGTGCCGCAGGCTCAGGCTCACGAGCCGGTGCCCCGGGTCCGAAATCGCTGGCGTTCCCGCATCGCTCACGAGCGCGACCTTCGCCCCTTGTTCCAGCTCGATAATCAATTCCGCCGCGCGCATCATTTCGTTGTGCTCGTGATAACTCACCAGCCGCGTTTGAATCCCGAAATGCGAAAGCAGTTTCGACGTTTGACGCGTGTCTTCACACGCGATCACGTCCGCCTCTTTCAAGATACGCAACGCGCGCATGGTGATGTCTTCCAGGTTGCCAATCGGCGTCGCCACTACGTAAAGGCATCCAGCAGTTGCCTCGTTTGTCGGTTTTGCCACGGAGGTTGTCTTTGCTGTGGGCATCGCCTTGTCGGAAGTCTAGCACACGAATGTCACGCCGCTTCAGCATGGCAGCCAGCGTAGCGCTCGTCCGTGCTAAAATCGATTCTTTGGTTTACATGCCGGAGGACTTGCCGCTTGCCGCTATATGAATACAAATGCGCGAAGTGCGGTCATCGATTCGAAAAGATCGAGCCCTTCAGTGCGTCTGAAGTCAAGAAGTGCCCGAAATGCGGCGGCAAAGCCGAACGCCAGCTCGCGCCGCCGGCCATTCAGTTCAAAGGCTCGGGCTGGTACGTGACCGATTATGCTGGGAAGGGCACTTCGACTGAAAAGAGCGAAGGCTCCTCCGGCGACGGCGCAGCGAAATCAGGGGACAAACCGGCAGAATCAAAACCCGCCGCCGACAAAACCGACAAGAGCTCCGCAAAAAAGAAAAAGTGAATCCCGAGAAAACCGCAAGACGCTCCGTCAAGCTCTACAATTTCAATTGCTTCAAATAGGTGCGAAAATCTTCGCCGAGGTGCGGGTTTTTCAAAGCGAACTCAACCGTCGCCTTCAGAAACCCCAGCTTGTCGCCTGCGTCAAAAGTCTTGCCGTCGTACACGTACGCGTATAAGCCCTCTTTCTGCGCCAGCATTCGCAGACCATCCGTCAACTGAATTTCGCCGCCGGCTCCGGGCTTCGTGTTTGCGAGATACTCAAAAATTTCGGGAGGCAGTACGTACCGCCCTGTCACGCCCCACGTCGACGGCGCCTGGTCCGCCTTCGGCTTCTCCACCAGATCCTTGACGCGCAGCAATCTGTCGCCATCTTCACGTTTGCTGCCCTGCGCGACGCTGATGATCCCATAGAGGTGCACTTGCGATCGCGGCACTTCCTCTACCGCAATGGCGCCGACGCCAGTTTTTTCGTAGACGTCCGCCAATGCGCGCGTCGCAGGCACAGAACCCTGCATGATCACGTCTCCCAGCAACACCGCAAACGGCTCGTCGCCCACCAGCTCCCGCGCCGTCAGCACGGCGTGACCAAGTCCGAGCGCTTCCTTCTGTCGCGTGTAGCTGAAATGTAGTCCTCCGCTGATCTCCCGCACCATCTGCGCCTGGGCCGGTTTGCCGCGTTCCTCGAGGAAGCTCTCGAGTTCCGGCTGCGAGTCGAAATGATCCTCGATCGCGTTCTTGCGTCGGCCAGTCACAAAAATCACATTCTCGATTCCAGACGCGATGCATTCTTCCACCGCATACTGAATCAGCGGCTTATCCACGACGGGCAGCATTTCTTTCGGCATCGCTTTCGTAGCTGGCAAAAACCTCGTTCCAAGTCCCGCTACCGGCAGCACTGCTTTCCGCACCCGTTTGGGTTTTCCGGTCATGGATGTTTGGTCAGCCTCGCGATGGATTGCCGATCCGAATTGGCGCCCCCGCATTCACGGCGGCGGCCTCCGAGCTGAACTGCCGTCCTATGCTACCATACGATTTTTCGAATATTTGTTACGCCCGAGACGAGCCGAGGCGGAATTTGAGCGAGCAACGCAATTTGATCCTTGGAATTGAATCCTCTTGCGACGAGACTGCGGCAGCCATCGTCGCCGGCGGAAGCCGCATCCTTTCGTCCGTGGTCGCCTCTCAGGTGGACGTTCACCGCAAATACGGCGGCGTCGTGCCCGAACTTGCCTCACGCGAGCACCTGCGCCAGATCGTGCCCGTCGTCCGCGAAGCGGTCGAGCGAGCAGGGGTCCCGCTCCGAGACATCGACGCGATTGCCGTTACCCGCTGGCCCGGCCTAATCGGTTCGCTTCTCGTCGGCGTCACATACGGCAAAGTGCTAGCGCAGGCGCTCGGCAAGCCTCTGATCGCGGTCAATCACCTGGAAGGACACGTTCACGCCGTCCTGCTCGAAGCGCACGCTGCTGGACGCGCGCCGCGGCTTCCCGCTGTTTGCCTCATTGTTTCCGGTGGCCACACGATCCTTTATCGCGTGGAATCGCACTCGGCCAACGGTGCCGCGCATTTCTCCTACGCGCGCATCGGCGGCACCCGCGACGACGCCGCTGGCGAAGCCTACGACAAAGTGGCGAAGATGCTCGCATTCGGCTATCCCGGCGGCCCTGTGATCGATAAGCTCGCCTCTCATGGCAACGAGCGCGCGGTGCGTTTCGGCGAACCCAAGATGAAAGGAAATCCTTACGATTTCAGTTTCAGTGGAATCAAGACAGCGGTCCTCTACTATCTTCGCCGGAATCCGCAACTGCAACCTGAAATCGACGCGCGCCAGCAAGCCTTGACTCGCGGCGAACGCAGCGCGGATGCGTTGCGCGCCCTTTCTAGTTCCACGACCCTCGACCTCATCGCCAGTTTCCAGCGCGCCGTGGTCGATGACCTTGTTACGCGCACGCTCGCAGCTACCGAACAACACGCAGCAAGAACGGTCCTTGTTTCCGGTGGCGTCGCGGCAAATTCCGATTTGCGGCGCGCCTTCGAAGCCGAAGCAGGGAAGCGGGGCATCGAAGTTTACTTTCCAAGCCGAGCCCTCTCTACCGACAACGCCGCCATGATTGCCGCCGCCGGCTACGCTCGCTTCATCGCCGGCGAAAAAGAAGACGCGACCCTCAACGCCGAAGCCAACCTTCCCTTGGCCTAGGTTTTGGAGTCCACCTTAAAAATCCGCAGGGTGCGCCCGCGCGGATTAAGATTTAGGAGGCGAGGCGTAATGTCCTAAACGAACAATGGCGGCCACGAGGGGCCTGGTTGCTTCTACCTTCTTCGCCTTTTGCAGTTTCTTGTGACCTTTAGTGGTCTTTCTCGCGTTTTTCGGTGCCATAGCTTTTCTCCTTTTCGGAGTTTCATCAGGCCTCGGAAAGAGCCGGAAACGCTCCTCACCGAAACCGCCACTGGCGCGCACTTAGCCGACGAAAGCGGGGCGACATGAGTAGATTCAGACGAATCGCGTTTTGTGTCTCTCTACGTGCTGCTACATCCTGAAAATAACGATTAGCGCCTTGTTCGGTTCCAGCTTTTTCCAGCGGTTCACCTTTCGACTCTTTGTCGCATTCTTTCCCACCATGCTATTCTTCGTGTTCATTTGGATTGCTCCCCCTCTTCTCAAGGCTTTTTCTTGGCCTGCTCTTCATTGGAAGCAATCGGAACGCCAACCCTTCACACTCCGAACCAGATCGACAAGTCCTGCTTTTTGATTCCGATATGCGAGACCGTCAACCACCGCAGCCGTGCCCTCCGGGCATTTACATGTTGAATTAGTCAACGTCCGCTGAAACTTCAGGGCCAAAGGTGACGACCACGCCCCGCCTCGCGTATTCGCCGACACGCCGTCCGATCCGAGTCGAATCCTGCACTTCCCCGGTTACCGCATTACTCAGGACTTTTTGGGATAAGCAGATGGCATCTCAGACACATTTAATAAGTTTGCCAGGCACTGCGCTAATGATGGGCATCACCTTCCTTTTTGACCTGCATCACCGCATTTGAGTGTCTTTTGAGCAGATACTTTAGCTGAATAATTTTGAACTGCGGGTTGCCGGGAGGTGAGAAATGTCTCAGATCGTCTGTTCAATCGTACGATGGACGGCGCGCGTGGGTGCCGTGTTAATCGCCGCGGCATTGGTCACGTTTGCTGTGGGACAGCCGGCGGGACCGCTTGCGGCGATTCGCGTTCGCGAATGGGTAGGGATGGTCCTATTGTTCGGGGCAGTCGTCGCTATGCTACTTGCTTGGAAATGGGAGTTCCCGGCGGCGCCGATCTCGATTTTTGCGCTGGGGGCATTTGCTGCAGTCGTTCACATGCACCGCTACGAAGTTCTGGTTATCGCATCGATTCCCAATTTCCTATTTCTTCTTGATTGGCAGTTGCGAAGTCATGGCTGGGCGGCTCCAACTGCGAAGACGAGCTGAGCTAGCCAGATGTGCTCGTAAGTCGGCTAACCGGACAAGTGCGCCGCCGAATGTCCGGTTACGGCGTTACTCAGGACTTTGCTCGATCAGTCATCGAATCTGCGAGCTTTTTTTAGGGCTTTTAGAAGTCTTCTTGCTCGTCCGTGTCTCAGTTGCGCAGCCTTTTGCAGCCATGATTCAGCGATCTTGGCGCTTCTTTTCACGCCTTCGCCATCGAGATAGAGACGTGCCAGATTGTACTGCGCTTTTGAGTCGCCCTGACGTGCAGCGCTCTTCATCCAATGCAAGCCCCAGCGGAGGCTACGCTTGGTTCCTACGCCGTCCAGATAGGCGATTGCCAGATTGCATTGAGCCTCTTTGTCTCCTGACTTAGCTGCCTGCTGATACAGGATGAATGCCTTTCGTGTGTTGCGCTTGACCCCTCGCGCGAGGTCGTAATCGAGCGCGAGATTGAACGTTGCTGCCGGGTGACCTCGTTTCGCCGATGCTGCCCACCACTTCCTGGACTTGGCGAGGTTTTTCTCCGTTCCCAGGGCGTCTCGGTACGCATATCCGACGAGATACTGGGCGTGGACATATCCCTGTTGAGCGGCCGCAAGGAGCAGCGGAAATGCTCTTCGGTAATTCGTCTTTGTCCGAATGCCGTAGAAATACTTGCGGCCTTCTTCAAGTTCAAAGTGTTCAGCACGCCGAGCGGGTACCATCCGCGGTGCCCCCTTTGTGAATTGCGTTTTTATCTTGGTCCAGCTCAATCGTGCAGTGCGTCACGATCGTTATCGTCACGCTTTGCCACGCGAAAGATGCGCATTCGAGCAATCGCTCTCGTAGGTTCAGGCGTGCGGTGACCTGCCACCGGCAATTAAACAGAGCGTTTTTGCGCGCAAAGTTCATGTGCAAATTGGGACTTCGCCGTCAACATACAGCGAATTCATTCCTTTTTTCGAAATTCGGCTTCGATTATTTTGCGAAGTTCCGGACTCTCAACCTGCTTCAAGGCTTTCGTTGAGTCGAAGCCAGTGCGGCGTCGCCAGAATTGCCACCATCGCGGCTTCTGCTGCGCCGTCCAGACGGCAACTCGTTGCGTATAAGCATCAACCTCATCCCACACGACGGCGCTCCGAGGCCCAAGCCACTGGTGAAACGCGTTTGCCCCGAAGTCTCGATGGCTGGCAATGTTCTCCATGTCTTCGAATAGCCCAACGGCGATCAGATTTTCAAGTTCTGGCTCAGACTTGCACAGGAGAGATTCAACCGTGGCAAATAAATTGGGGAACTCGTCCGTCACTCCGCGTCCGTAGCTCTCAACGACGTAATGCGCAAGATCGGTCATCGCCAAGTACCACGGTAATGAGCCTTCTGCCTCCCACTCCTGCAAGAACTCCTGGAAGGTAGTCAGGAAACCCGGAGCGGCGGCGACAATGTCCTCGACATCCTGTCGGTTCACTGGCATTTCAATCTGAGCTGCACGATACACCATATAGGTACGCAAAGTCCTGGTTAGTCGGCTAACGGGACAAGTGCCCCGCCGAATGTCAGGTTAGGGCGTTACTCAGGACTTTGGGTCTTCGTTGCTAAGGAAACGACGTCAGCTCAACGATTGAAAATCGACGCTCGATCTAAGCTATCCTCCAAGCGTGACCCACGCACTCTTCTTTGGAAGCTCGGCGCCATTTACTTGGAATGGATTTTGGTGGCTCTTTTCGGCAGGGCTGGGGTTTCTGTATGTTTGGCCCTTGTTGTTGGTCACGCTGGCACTTGTAGCAAATCTTGTAGCGGCTCTGATATTCAGGTGGCCTTTTCAAAATGGACTGTGGAAGAAGGACTACTGGCTTGCTTTCCTAAATTTCCTTCTCATTCCGGCTACCACTGCCATTGGAGTTCTTGGCTCGATCGACCCATCGCCAGTGGCGCACGCTAAACCCAGCGAGTCGCTGGTATGGACCAACAATGGCTTGTTCATTGTTAGCGTCGCGCTCGGTATTTTGTGGGTCTATCGAATGAAGAGGCTGCGATGGTTCGCCTTCGGCTTCATGCTGATCCAACTATGGATTCTGGCGGCCGTGGGTTTTGTTGCTGGCATGGCACTCAGCGGTGATTGGCTCTAAGGAAGGAGCTCGGATTCCTGACGCTAGTGGGAGTGGACGATTACTCGGCGAACCGGACAAGTGGATTTCTGTGCTGAGATTCCGAAGATGCCTTACGGGCACGCCAGCCGATTGTGCGCGCACGCACGCGATGCCGCATACAGTACGTACGGTAGCCAACAGGCGAGCGGACTTCCAACGAGTAACCAGAGTC